>JACLAC010007925.1_pt1 | contig 17870 bp, 12 predicted proteins | sample 8027881 | NCBI WGS metagenome assembly JACLAC01 (sample SAMN15725517, study PRJNA655200) | protist metagenome | isolation source: fluorescence activated cell sorting (FACS) single amplified genomes of... | place: Spain: Blaines Bay Microbial Observatory, Mediterranean Sea | collected 2016-01-19 | reverse complement strand
AATATTGCTGCAGGCAGTCTCAATCCGCTGTAGGAATCCCCTGCCAATCCCCAACTCGTGAATCGTGAAAGTCCAGTCGATGCGACTTGCTGCTAAACTCGTCCTGCTGTTTTTGACAGGTCTGTTCCTGGTTGTCGGCCTGTTCGCGTACCTGACCATCCGTCAGGAGCAGATGGCGCAGGATGAACATCAGCGTTTTGCCTCGGAATTGGTTGACTCGCTGGAACCAACAATCGAACAGGCCATTCGGGAGAATCGAGTTCCCGAAATACCCAAGAAGATGCAGATCTCTACCCGGATGCGCCAAGTCACCCTGCGGTGGGTACAAGTCGCACCCGTGAGCGACATCACGCGCCATCCTTCCCCATTAAGACTGATCATCGCTGAACGGGAAACAACCATGCTCAGGATGCCGGATCAGTCAGGAGAACCAGTCGTTTACACCTATGTTCCGTTCACCAGTCGCGGACCCGAGGGAACCAAGTCTGGCAAGATTGAGGTGGCAGTCCCCGATGCAGGTATCAACACACGATTTCAACACTCGCTGTTGACCTCTTTGATCGCAATGGTGGGTGTCGCCACCCTGTCCGGGTTTGTCATTCTTGTTGGCGGAATCAAAATGGTAGGCAAACCGCTGAACCAACTGATCGACAAGGTCCACCGCGTTGGCGAAGGCGATTTCAATGGCCCGGTGGAAATCGAATCGGACGATGAACTGGGACGCTTGGGCAAAGCCCTCAACGATATGTGTGATCAGTTGGTTCAACAGCGGCATCAACTGGAAACAGCGACCGCATCGAGAATCAAGACGGTCGAGCAACTGCGCCACGCGGAACGATTAACCACGGTAGGAAGGATGGCCACCGGGTTGGCTCATGAAATCGGTACACCTCTGAATGTTGTGACAGGCCGGGCGGAACTATTGGCCAGCGGAAAACTTGATGCCGATGCGACCCGCAACAGCGCAGCAGCCATACAATCAGAAGCCCAGCGCATCACTGGGATTGTCCGTCAGCTCCTCGATTTTGCTCGACAGAACACCCCGCAAAGATCCAACCAGAATCTGAACGAGCTGATCACAGTCACCGCTGATTTAATGAAAACCGTAGCAGCAAAACACCAAACCCACCTCAACACAGCACTTCCACCTGAACCATTGTCCGCTAATATCGATGCGGGTCAGATTCAGCAGGTGCTGACCAATTTAATCGTCAATGCAATTCAGACCGCCGGACATGATGGAAATGTCTCAATCACCCTTTCCGCCAGTCATGACAAGCCAGAAAACCATCCTGGATCCGCTGAACAGTACCGAAAAATCAGTATTACGGATAACGGAGATGGAATTCCCTCCCATGATCTGGCACACATTTTTGAGCCGTTTTTCACGACCAAGGATGTCGGTGAAGGTACCGGATTGGGATTATCAATTTCACACGGCATCATCCAGGAACATGGGGGCTGGATTGAAGTGGACAGTACCGAAGGGCAGGGGAGTTGTTTTTCGATTTACCTGCCTGCCGAGGGCGACACCAACCAGCCCGGTAGCCAAGACCCCAAAGAGGTACCTGCATGAAGGGTAAGGTGCTGATTGTCGATGACGACAAGGCGATGTGTGAACTGATCGACACCACGCTGAAGATGAAAGGGTATGCAACCTCGTGGTGCCAGAGTGCCGCTGAGGCGACCGAACTGCTCCACAACAATGAATTCGATGTGGTACTGACTGATGTAAAAATGCCGGGTACGACTGGCCTTCAGCTCTGCCAACAGATCAGCTCCAGCCGTCCCGACATTCCCGTGGTTGTGATGACTGCTTTCGGAACTTTGGATACGGCGGTCGCCACCATTCGCAGTGGAGCGTATGACTTCCTCACCAAACCGGTTGAGTTGGAGCTTCTTTCACTGACCATTTCTCGCGCGGTTGAGCGACGTCAATTGACGCGCCAAATCCATCTGCTGGAGCAGCAAACGGGAAGCGAAAACCATTTTGGTCAATTGCGGGGGGAAAGTCTGCCAATGCAGCGGCTGTACGATCAGATGAAGCGGATCGGTCCCTCAGATGCCTCGCTGCTGATCACAGGAGAGAGTGGTACCGGGAAGGAACTGGTCGCCCGATCGATCCATCAACTCAGCCATCGATCGCACCATCCCTTTGTCGCGGTCAACTGTGCCGCTCTTTCCGAAACACTTCTAGAAAGTGAGATTTTTGGTCATGTACGTGGAGCGTTCACCGACGCCCGCAGCGAACGCAAAGGGCTGTTCCTTGAGGCAGAAGGAGGAACCTTGCTGTTGGATGAAATGGGTGACATGCCAATGTCCATGCAAGTAAAACTGCTTCGCGCTCTGGAAGAGAATCGACTGAGACCGGTCGGAAGTGATCATGAGATCGAATTCAATGTACGTGTACTTGCTGCCACGCATCGAGATCTGGAAACGGCTGTCGAAGAGGGCTTGTTCCGACAGGATCTGTTCTACCGGATCAACGTCATTCAAATTCATCTTCCCCCTCTCCGATCGCGGGGTGTCGACATTCTTGCGATTGCATCGCATTACATCGACCAGTTTGCCGAACGAGCAGGGAAAAAGGTCGCAGGTATTTCAGAAACAGCCGCAGAGAAACTGCTTGCCTACTCATGGCCAGGCAACGTTCGTGAATTACGGAACGTCATGGAACGTGCGGTGGCACTGACCCGCTATGACTCCATCACCCTCGAGGACCTTCCTGACAAGATTCGGGATCATCAAGGTGGCACCGTGTTCATTGGCGGGGAAGACCCCACTGAGCTGGTTTCCCTCGAAGAAGTCGAACGGCGCTACATCGAACATGTACTGAAGGCAGTCGATCAAAATCGAACTCAAGCTGCTCGAATTCTGGGGCTGGACCGAAAAACCCTCTACCGAAAACTCAAGGCCAAACCTGAAACCGAGAACGAACCCTGATCGATCGGTAACTTCCCGCCTGATCGCCGGCACTTCACCGGCCTTCCATTGGCCCATTGGCGACCGAAAATTCAGGATCCATGAACTGCCAGCTAGTCCGCCAACCAATCCTTGACACGTTCAGCCTCGGGCAAATCGCATTGCCTGAACTTGGCAATGCTTCCGTCGGCGTCGTCATAGACAAGGATGGTGGCTGGTGAAAGTTCGGAAGCAACCGGGGAATCGATCAACAGGGCAGAATCGGCCTGATTCATTTGCCCAAGGATTCGAATTTCCAAGTCGTGCTGGGATGCTCTGGGAAGCCATCGGGACACGGTCTCGGCCGATCCAGCAATCAAAATCACGAAAACATTGGCGGGCGGTCCGTCGCGCAAGACCGTCTGCAATGCTGCGCCTCCCCCTTGCGACCCCGAGGACGAATCAAGCGAGAAGTTGAAGGAATCATCCTGGCGCAAGTCCCGGAATCTTTCCAATGGATCAATGACAACAACGATGGGTGGCGCATCTTCCATGTCGTCACCACGCTCTCGGATCAACTCACTCAGCCGGTTCATTTCAGCTTCACCGTCCCGCGTCTTGACTTTTCTGGTCGGGACCCCAACCTGTTCAAGCCAGGTCACCAGAGATTCACCATCGTCTGTTCGAGATCCGTCGAAATAGACAATCTCCAAATGTGGATCCGATTTTGCCATGCCGGAAAGGGTCGACGCCAACAAGGCCCGGCGCGAATCCTGCCCCGTGATCATCAGAACATTTCGACCCGGGTCACGGCCCAAGCCCAATGGCTGCGGAGGTCCGATTTCCACCGCTTCGCCCAACAGTCCCCGCAAGCCTGGTTTCCCATCGTCGACCACTGCATTGGCCATCACTGGAGTCCAGTGACAGGGGCGATTCCCCTCGAAAACAACCGGGGGCGTGAGCTGGTCACGATAGGATGCATCACGATCTGCAATGGCAACCAACATGGCACGATGATCAGCAGAAGAGAGCCATGCCACCTGGAACGGCTGATTGCCTTCCATCAGTCCGCCTGCATCATTATAAATTGCTTCACCCGGACGGCTGATCAATCGCGCGGCGGTATTTTCGTCCGAAAGTATCATCGCAGCGTCTGATTCACTGCATTGCATGGCGATGCGAACCGCCATCTGCCCCAGAGTCGCTCGGGGCAAAGAATACGCTCCCGCCAGTGACTGACTGCTGAGCACCACATGCATTCCAAAGGATCGACCCTGCCTGACCAGTCTGTCCAGCAGCATCGTACAATCGCCGGCCAAGCGATCATCTCGAACAAACAGTTCCTGAAATTCATCCACGATCAGCATGATGCGTGGCATCGCATCCTCGGTCACCTTCAGATACTCGCTTAGTTCCTGCACTCCCGCTTTTCTGAACTTTTCACCACGCTGCTGCAACTCCTCGTCCAGACGCTGCAAGACACTGCGGCCAAATTCTCGCTCACTTTCAATCCCGATCACACGGGCATGCGGCAATCCGTGTTCCGCGTATGGTTTGAACTCAACACCTTTTTTGAAATCCAGCAGGAAAAACTGTAACTGATCCGGTCGATAACGATAGGCGGCCGAACTGATGATTGAATGCAGCAGCGTACTCTTGCCGGAACCCGTTTTCCCGGCGATAAGCACATGTTGTTGCACCCCTTTCCCCAGATCCAAACAGAGTGACCGATTAGCACCCTGAGTACCGATCGGAACCTCGATACCTTTTCCCGTTTCCCCTGTGGCCTGTTCATAACCGTTCAAGACACTCTCAAGGGGGATTTCGACATTTGAGGCAGCAACGGCGGCAGTCCCGATTTGCTGAACAAGATCGTCGCGAAGGCTGTCTGGGGGTGAAGCCGCTGGCGTGAATGGCAGATCTTCCAAGCCGGCAGCCTTCACATGCCAGTGACCCTCCTCATCAATGACCAAGCGCAATACCTTTTCACTCTCTGGCAGTGGTGTTTCGGGTGGCCAGGGCTTGTCGATATCACATACCAGAACGGTGAAAATGCCGCATCGCAAACCACTTTCCAACAGTGCCAGCAAGTGTCGATAACTCTCACGGGACAACGCCTCGGGAAATCCAACGGCTGCGACCGCTCGGTAGGGTTCTGCCATCGAGCCGGCGACTTGGTTGTAGTCTTCAATCCGCTCAAAACGGTCACGGAGGCTCGACTGCAGGACATCTTCGATGTGATCCGCCAGTTCGCATATGCGACTCTCAATCTTGGCATCGGTTGTCCAGACCCGATGTCCAACCAAAGCGGGATCGTGGTCCGCAAGGGCCATAAAACTGGTGAAGTGTTGTCCTCTTCCCAAGGGGTCGATCAACGTCAGCCTCGCTTGAGCCGGTGGGGCCGCTGAGAGCAAGCGCCACAACACCTGATGCACCAGATCAATCGCCTGATCCATATGTTTTTCGGAACACTCAATCACAAGCCCACTGTGCAATCGACGATGCAACACGACTGGCAATACTTGCGGGACCTGCACTTCGTCCAGCAACGCTGACATGCTCTGAAGACAGATCCCTGCTTGAGATGCGGTTCCGTTACTCGGCGTATCTGCGGATTGCTGATTCTCACCTGCAGCCAGCATATGCCGCAGGCTGTCCTCGACTCGCAACCATCCCAGCGGCAGGTAATCGAGACTGTGGGCGTCAGTCCCCGTTGCCTTCAACAACTCACTCCACTCAGGAAAACGCGAATTCATCGATTCATCAGCAGATTGGATTCTTTGCAAGCCTCGCCGGACACCTTCTTTGAGTCGGTGAGCCAGGTATCGTAATTCCGTTTGCCTCTTTTCAGCCTGCGCGTCTCTCTGCTGCTGGATTTCCTGGTCCGCTTCCATGAGCTCCTGCGAAATGCTCTCGGCCACAGCATCCGCCTTGGCATGCATTTCGAGACCTATACGATTTGCTTTTTCACCATATTGTGCATCTGCTTTCTGGAGCGTCTCCAAAAGAATCTTCCGTTTCGATTCCTGTTCGGTCATGAGTCGTTGCTTCATCGCCTCAGTCTGCTCTTTCTTCCATCGCTCAGCAGCAGCCAGATGTGCCTCACGCCGTTCGACGAGTTCGTCAGAAGAAGCAGTGGCAATGTTTCCGGAGAAAACCCTGCCGTTGTTCGCAAAATCATCCGCAACGAGTCCGATCAACACGACCTGGGGATAGATGCGTCGCGTCATTCGTTTCAATGGCCAGAGCAGCACCAGATAGGCTGTGAAGCCGAGTACGCCAGCCGGTATCGTCCCCCCTCCGATCCACATCCATTGCTGTGTGACATTCTTGTAGACCAGGGGCGGAATGAAGTAGAAAATGATGGCCCAAACCACGACAAAGAATGCCACCGCTGCCGGAAGCCAAAACGAGTCCACAATCTTGGATGCGGCACCCGACTGCAGTTCGATCCTCAATCGCTCACATTTCCTTGTTAAGCGGGCAATCGCTTCGATGGTATCCTTGACTGATTCTGGCTTGGAATCGCGGAGATCATCGATCTGTTCCTCAGTGGCGGAAACCTCCGGCAAGCCATCGAGTCGACGTACGGTCAGAGCCTTCACCAAATCGATTTGTTCAGCAATCGGCAGCAGAGCCTCATCGATCTGCTTCACTTCTTTGCGATTTAATTGACCCGGCTGGTTTTTCCGATTTTCGTACTGTTCCATGACCGCCTGACACCGAGCATGGACTTTTCGCTCGATCACCAGTTGGTCCTGGGTCGCTTTTTGCTGGAATACCTGCGCCAGACGATTGAGATCCAGACGACAGCGAATCGCCGTTTCCTCATAGTGCCTGATCAGTTTTTCGTCGACGTTGTCCCACATCGCAAGCATTTCCCTGCGTTGGGCACGACAACCGTCCGTCGTGGCGGCGCGACTGACGCTATACCCTTGTTCTTCCTCCTCACCTTGTTTGGCATGCACAGCTTCCAAGTCAGTCTGCTGCGACGAACAATTTTGAAATCGCTTGGATAAACCGTCGAGAAGTCTTTTCTGGCGATGTGTATCGAAAAGCCCTGCCGGACTGACGGATGTGTCTTTCATGATCGCGAAGGGGCGAGAGGAGAGAATCGAACCTCTCTAGTTTAACCCGTTTGAGGCCGCGTTATCGTCTTTCAACTCAATATCTGCCTTTCGAACCACATCACAGAATTCATGAAGAGTTCCCGTAAAACGACTCAAACTGGGCCCGAGCGACGAAAGGTGTTCCTGCTCAAATTTCCGACACCGATCGTCAAGCCAATCCTCACGTACGCTGGCCCAAAGCCTCGCGAACTCCGTGAAATCACGCTGTATACGGCCTTCACAGTCGGAAACGCGACCTAAATGGAATGACATTCTGGGCTCCCCAATGGGGGATATCAGGAATTTGGATTGAAGGTTCGCAACATTTTTCTGCCTTTATACAGATTGAATAGATCATCAACCGACAAGGGCCGCAAACGTCCAGAAATCGGATGATCGATGGTTTCCAGCCCATCGGTGATCACGACGCATTCGGTGGTTTCCCGTACAGCGTTGAAAATGCCGGCCTGCTCATCCAGAAAAATTCCCAACAAAGCGGGCTTGATCGAGCGATAACCGAGGTGTTCCAGATGCTTTGAAAACGACTCCATCGCGCGTGTCTGCGCGTCGTTGAACTGCTCGGCAGCAACCGTAAAAATCTCATCATGCTCAGCATGCCAGCCTGCATAGATGGCATAGATATCATCGACTGGAAGATTGGCAACATCTGTTGACATGGCGAAGCTGACCGGACCTGTCAGCCCAACATTGCTGTAAGTCCGCTCACCCATGTTGTATTCAAAACGAACCAGGAAGACATCGATCGGATCATTATAACTCGGCCACAGCAAACGTCGGGAATCGATGACCTCCACGGATGTGGGAGGTACCCCCATCTGCTGCGGCTGAGTCAGCCACAATGCCATTTCGGATTCTGCTGTCGCCTTGTCGCCTCGATCATCCTCATTGACCTGTTCGCCAATACCTGTCTCATCAGCATAGTGAATGGCACGCAGGCGAGCTGCTGGATCCGCTGTCAGATCCAATAACCTCTTCTTGCCAGCTTCGTCCCCCAATTTGGCGAGCGCACCTGCAGCTTCACATTGAACACGTCTGTGCCGTAATTCGATGGTTTGATTCAGCTTTCCAATCGACGTCTCATCCCCGATCAAACCAACCGTATCACAGAGCGAAACTGCCAATGCCACAGCCTCACCCAGCGTGGCCTGCACGGTCTCAACATCATCCCCAAAAGCCCTCGGATTCTCCTCGAACAGGCTTAGTCTTCCGCTGACTTCACCCAACAGATGATTCAACATGGGCAAGCGATCCACCGCAGGGTGCATCTCCACACGGCCTTCGCGAAAAAGGTAGTTGGCCAAGTCAAGCAGTGGAGAAGCCAGGGCAGCATGCTGTAACGAATCCAACAACGCCGGGTAAACCGAGTCGACCGACCAGTCGGTATGCTGCATGAGTGGACTCAAGACCTGCGCTGCCTCCATCCATCGCGTGGGCGGGGACTCATCGAGCAGAATGACCAATGTATTCAGAGCATCTTGGCTGCGGATCATGGCCAGCAAATGCAACAACAAATAACGGTTGGTCACCTTGGCAGGCAATGATTGAAGGATTTTCTTGATCCGCTCTGGAGCGACCGAGGCAATGCCATCCGGGCCTGATTTCAAAACGACCGTGTGAATCACACGCAGAACGCCTCCCAGAATGGCAGCATCCGAAGCTGATAATTCGTCAGCTTGACTTGCAATCTCGTCGATCAGGATCGTGCCTTGACCATCGGCTGCCTCTGCCAATTGCCGCAATTGCCATCCGGCTGCAACGGGATCGGCCGACGATCCGAGGAGAGGCTGGAGTTTTTCTTCAAACACGGGATTTCTAATTTGTTGGAGACTTGATGAAACCGGAACTGACGCTGTTATCTTTCCGATGGGCCATCCGGAAAACCATTCAGGATTCCATCGCCTGTTGAGCACAGCGCGCGACTGTTATGCCACAACGTTTTTCGACGATGGTAAGATGGTGGCGCAAGTGCCCGGCCGTAAGCCATGCAATTGCACGAACGGTAATGCAGGCACCATCTGCCTCTGCAGCAGCATCCCATGAGGCAGGAACAATCCGCCGCAATAACTGCAGATTGGCTTGGCGCAGAAAACCAAACTCCGCGATCAAGCCACTGAAATTACCGAGTCCAAACCGACTCTCGGCGTAAGCATTTTCATCCCATCCCGGTAAGGGAGTCGCGTCACCAGCAGCAATCCGCAGCATGCGATAGCCGAATACCCGTTCGGCATCAATGCAATGCTCGATCACCTGCCGGACACTCCATCCATAGGGAGCGTGTACCTTGTCTATCTGTTCGGTGCACAAATGGCTGGCCAACTCGCAAATCCAGAAGAGCTGATCTTCCAGGATTACCAGACAACAATGACCGTCCAGCTGATCTATCAGACCCTGCTGATATTCAGTACCCACTTCCGTGGTTTCCGGACGTCGGCTGGAAATTTGAGTCATCAGTGATTGCTGTAAATATGAGACTGATTCAACAGAATTGTTACTGACACGCAGTCGGCTCGACACAGCTCTGTTGGTGTTCTGACCGGTTTGAGCCATTTCAGCAGGTAACGGCAGGACCTCCAGCGGACACGCGATCAACCGCGATACCTTGCTCCATCGCCTGAAAAAACTGCCAACCTGATCATTTCTGGGATTTAAGGTACCAGCCAAGAATCATGTCGGGAATACACTCTATAGCAGGCGGCCCATTGGAAGTTGTGGTGAGCAATCATGCTGTATCTATTCATATTCGTTGTAGTGGTGGCAATTTGGCAATTGTTGATGCGGTTCCGACGAGCCCAGCAACTGAAATTACTCACGGACCGCAGTACGAGGCAGCTTAGGGAACTCAAGCAGCAATTGACCAACCGCCACTTGATCGTATCGCACCTGACGGATTCACTTCCTGATTCATTTGATGTGAGATTTGAACGGCAAAAGCTGCAAACCATTGGACAGAATGCCGAATCAAGCCTGTCAGAGATCGATCCGCGAAATCCCTGTGCCACCAAGATCGGCGAATTCGCGTTACTGGAACAGGGGTTTATCAGCGTCGCTCAGGAGTTGGTCAACTCCATCGCATCGGACAGATCGGTCAGCCAAATCCATCTGGTCACAAGTTGTCTTGAGGGTCTCGAGAAATGCAACGCACAGATCAATGCCTGCAAATCGATATACAACCTGTCCGCAATGACCTGTCAGAATATCCGCCAATCTTCATTACTGAAGGATCTGCGAACCAAAGAACGATTTGTGATGGTTGATTTTGAGGACTGGGTGGTCGAACCTCCGGCCTCATGATCCTGCGATTTGACGTAGCATTTCCGCTGTCTTGGTTACCGATTGGACGTCGATGGTATGCGGACCTTCGAACGAATGAAAGCTGGTGTTAACCCCGGCGCTCTGCATCATGTCGCTGAGAGTACGAGCACTGGCGAAGGGCAAAATGGGATCAATGGTCCCGTGTGATTGGAAGACGGTGGTTTCAGCCAATCGATGCATGGCCTGTTCCCATTGCGGGCGGCAGATCACCGTCCCTGAAAACTGAATCAACAGATTCGGTGCCGCAGCCTCACCTCTCAGTGCCGTGTCCATCGCCAGCATGGCACCTTGGGAAAAACCCCCCAGAACCAACGGTGTCGCATCGCCCCCCAAATCTTTCTTCACGGACTTGATCGTATCGCCAAGTGCCAACCGGGCTTCCTTGATGCCAGGAGGTTCCTGATCATGTAATGCTTCAAAATCTGCCGCCTCAACAGCCTCTGCTAACCGGGCCATGTTGATGGGCCACCACGCACGTCCATATGGCATGCCCAATTCAGCGAGCGAATGGGGTGCATCAGGAAATACGAAGCGGAAGTGTTCGGACTGTTCCCCCAACAAACCAATCCATTCGTTGGAGAGCCCCGCTAAATCCTCATAGGAAGCCCCATAACCATGGCAAATCACAACCCCAATGCTCGGTGAGGATCCTCCGTCCACCACAATACAATCAAGCGAATCAAACCGGGTCCGGCGTGCAGCAGGCATGAGCATTCTCAGGACAGGGGGAAGCCAACAGAAGATCGCGAGTTCTGCTTCAAACACCAAGCCGAACCGCAGAAGCCTCCATCATTCTTAAGTGAACGCTGCTCCGCAACCCGACGATGCCGGTTCGGATCAACCCACCAGATCCGCAGAAGTACTTCGACCAGACACCGACTGAACCACAATCGGTTCGAAGCAAACAGGGTTCTACCCAGAGTGCATTGCACAAAAGGGCTGCGTACCTCTCATGGTTGACCCGCTTTTTGCTGCCAGACCTCTTTCAGTCGGGAATCACGACCACACTTCCAACGGTAAAATTTGTACTTGGTCGGGTTCTTTCGGTAATAGTCCTGATGATAGTCCTCAGCCGGATAGAACCGGACTGCGGGCAGGATTTCAGTTGCGATACGTTTCTTGAGTTCGTCGCCCACCAACTTGCGAGTCGAGCGGGCGATGTTCTCCTGCTCCTGATTGTGCACGAATATCACCGTACGATACTGATTGCCCCTGTCACAAAACTGGCCGTTGATCTGGGTTGGATCCACATTATGCCAAAACAACCACACCAGTTTTTCATAGGACACGCGGGTAGGATCAAATCGGACTTGCATCGATTCGATATGCCCGGTTCTGCCAGTCTTTACCTGCTCATAGGTCGGATCTTTTGTCCGGCCACCGGTATAGCCCGATGTTGTTGAAATTACCCCATCGAGTTGGTCGAAAGCTGGCTCCATGCACCAGAAACAACCACCCGCGAAGGTAGCAATCTGGAAGCTTGCCTTGGCCGGCGGCGCAGACTGCCCCGAGGCATGGGTAACATCGCTGGCTTCGTTTGGCTGCGTCCAAAAAACGAGCAGCATGGTTGTAATGCTAGCGATTGAGCAAAACATGGATCGTATCATCGAACCACCTCCAATCGGGCAAGATCACCTGGGCCACCTTTGCATTTTACCACCCGCACCCAATGACCGTCAAAATCTGCATCCGCTACTGATCACACAGGGAGCGTGATCAGACAGGAGCAAGCGTGGTGGCAGGTCGCCAATCGACCAAATGAATCTCGACTTTTCGGTATCCCCGAAAATCATTCACCACCGGGCGATACGCGATTTCAATGGGTCCCTCAGTTGCATTGAGTTCATCACACCAATCGCCAGCACTGAAGGCCACGCCACGGATGACTTTCTTTCCCTGACGAAGATTCACTGTCAGATGCCGATCGCCACCACCCATTCGACGTGCGGGTTCCTCGAGTTCAACATCTCGGCAATACAACACGGGCCTTGGGTTGCCCGCACCGAACGGTGCGAGCATGTCCATCTGCTTCAATACCTCAAGATTCAGTTGCCCGAGAGTTGCTTCTGCGTCAATCACAATCTCAGGAACTATTTCCTTATCCGTCCATTGCTTGGCGACCGCCTCATAAAAATCTCCTCGAAAGGCTTCGATCTCCTGCTCCCGAATGGTCAAGCCAGCAGCAGCCTTGTGCCCCCCGAATCGCACCAGTCGATGGTCACATTCGCAAAGCGCTTCATGCAAATTGATGTTGGTACCACCAACTCGGCCCGACCCAACGGCTTCGACTTTGCCCGCAGCATCGAGCGAAATAACAAAAACCGGCTTGGCATACTTATCGGCCAAGCGGCCGGCTACGACTCCGATGACACCCTGATGCCAACCAACGCCAGCGAGTACCAACGCCGGATCACCCTCGGGGTTGAATTCGGACTTGGCCTGCTTGTCGGCCGCCAGATAAACACTTCGCTGCAGACTGTCCCGCGTTGTATTTAACTGATGAATGTATTCGGCCAGCTGAATGGCTCTCTCACCGGAAGAAATGGTCAGCAACTCAACCGCCAATTGCGCCTGCCCGAGGCGTCCGGCTGCATTGAGTCGAGGAGCAATGTTGAATCCGATACTCTCAGTGTTCAGGCTCGCCGCCTGATCAAGCTTGGTTACCTTCATCAACTCGGTCAGACCAGCGACCGGTTCCTCACGCAACATACGGAGACCATGTTCAACGAGAATTCGATTCTCATCGAGCAATGGAACCACATCAGCCACGGTTCCTATCGCAGCCAAAGACAATGATTGCATCAGATAACGACGCATCCGATCCGTAACTTTCTTTGCTCCACTGATGGCTTGGCAAAGCGACCAAGCCAATTTGAAGGCAACTCCAGCGCCACAAAGTTCGCCAAAAGGATAAGCCGTTCCAGGCAAACGTGGATGGACAATCGCAGCGGCATCCGGCAATTCATCTCCTATCGTATGGTGATCCGTAATCACCAACTTGACGCCTAATTCCTTACACAATTCGGCATGTGCGACACTGGTAATCCCACAATCCACTGAAACAATCAGCTTCTTTCCACGCTGAGACAGCTTGCGGATTGCGACTTCATTCAACCCGTAACCATCTTCCAGACGATTCGGGACGTGATAACTCACATCAGCGCCCAGCATTCGCAATCCGTTGACAAGAATGGCAGTTCCCGTCATGCCATCACAGTCATAGTCGCCATAAATGACAATGGGAGTTTGATCTCCAATCGCCTCAACAAGAATTTCGGTAGCCTTGGGGATCCCGGGCAGTTGTTGCGGATCCCTCAAACCCTTCAATTTCGTGTCGAGAAACCGGGAAGCATCCTCAGCATGGTAGATGCCGCGACTCACAAGCAGCTGTGCAACAACCGCTGGTAAGCCAGCCTCCCGCATGAGACTCTCGACGCGACCCGCGTCATGGGGAATGATTCGCCACTGTCGCTTCATCCTTGACCCCTGTGAACCGGAAACCTGTGAACCGGAATCCTGTGGACTTGAACCGCGTTGGATACTTCCCTGAAATAGACGGCACACACTTGATGGCCCCAGCTCCGAGTGACACAGCTTGGTCACCTCTGGGAAAACATCAGGCTTTCGAATCAGGCCGCCGGTGTGCGAGCGGGGCCTGAGCCGGTGGGCAGTGAGCGACTATTTTTTCTTTTCCGCATGAAACGTGTGCTTACGCAATCGGGGACAATACTTCTTCACACGGAGTTTTTCGCCACCGGGCTTTCTTCTCACCGAGTAGTTGTAATCACCACATTCTTCACAGACGAGAAAAATGGTTTCAGCTTTCTTCTTACTTCTGGCCATCGGAGGGGCTCATTTTGTCGGCTATTTTGGTCGATATCGGAATTTCGAGAGGCGATTATTGCAGCAGAGGCCCTGTTTCGGCAAGTAGAAATGAAGCCGTTCAGGTCGAATCTTGGTTCAACCGATCAGACCGGCTAACCTCAGAACGCTCCCCAACGGCTATTGTTGAAGGGTGTACAGGACCAAGTTTGCCACAATCTTGGCAGCATCTTGGGTGTTGTAACCGCGACATTGGACGGAATTTGGGCTTTCCAGAGCACAACTTAAGTCCAGCGGAGAAAAAAAGACCCCGACCAGATCATCCACCATGGCCGTTTCCAGAACGGGTGGCCCTGTCCTTCGGGAAACCTGCTGACCGCCGCTGGCCGGTGTCCGAATCGTTACACCGCGAAGGTCAAATCCCCCCGACACCTGCAGCACCGGGTGGTCCCGAGCAATAGCCGTGAGTGGCGCATTGGGCAATGTCTTGGCCATTTCACGCCGAAATGCGGTGGCAAAAGCCTGACTGCCGCAAACCGCAGACCCAAGGATAATCCCACCGTTTTTCAAATACTCACGGAGGACGGACCGCTCGGAGTCATTCCAGGTGAAATCCGTGCGACCGTGAACCCACAGAAAAGGTACATCGCGGAGTTGCTGGGAATCAAATCCCACTGGCTGAGGTATCGCAGTGAGCGAGATCGGTACGCGGGCCTCAATCAGAGCGGTTGCATTGGGTAGTGCCCGACGAGCCTCCTGACCACCGGCATCAAGCGACAACATGGCTATCTGAATCGCATCGCGGGGCGTCTTGATTGATTGTCCCGCTTGCAGAATCGTTCGCTGTTCCAGTTTATCCTTCAATTCGCGTCCCGTGGCATAAGCAATCAGGTTCTCACCCACCCGTATGGCTGCTTGCACCTGCTGGCGGATGCCTTTTTCACCACGATCCCGATGAAACAACAGATCGCCATATTCCCAGCGGCAGGACAAACTTTGGGGCACATAAAAGACCGCCGTACGACAACAGGCTTGAACCCCGTAAACCCAGAACTCGGGACCGATCAAAGCAGGATCGAGTTTGTGTTGAGCGAACCAGATCGGGTGGCTCGGCGGTAATCGCTCAAGCCCTGCTCCCTCAAACCAACTTTGACACAAGGTTTGCACACTGCGTTCGAATCCGCTGGCATCCCCGCATCCATCCCCTCCCTCGCCTTCAAACAGGATGCAACCACCCTGATCCACATACTGTTTCAATCGTTCAGAAACTTCGGGCGGCAACTGAAGCGGTTCCGTCCCACTGATCACAAGCACAGGTGTCTGAAGCAGGTCTTCAAGGCTGGCAGTGTCAGCGTTGATGGTTTGCCAAGTCAGGTCGCGCCCCCAATCCTGCTCAACGTGCCGCACCAGTTGTCGCAACCCATCGGGATGTTGCTGCCACCGAGATTCCAAATCGGGACTGCCGTACTTGAGTCGGCCAGCCACGACCTGACGTTTGCCCTTACTGAGAAACAACAATGCAAACGAAGTCGCGATGTTGCTGGTTTCCATCGCACCAACGTTGGACCAGAAGCCCTGCAATTGGTCCTGCACCTTGATCAGGTATTCTGCACCCTCACGGTACCAGTCACGTTCGCCGATAAACCGCCGACCTGATAAGCGGCCCACACGCTCCAAGGCATACAGGTAATAGAACTTGGTTCCGGCTTCGACCCCGGGGTTGCCTTCCACGTCGAATCTACTGCCCAACCATTGAATTCCCTTCTCAATGGCTTGTTCATCGGAGGTGCTCCCACCACAACACCGGATCTGGTTGTTTCCAACATCCGGGTCCACGCGACTGCCAGCAATGATGATCGAAGCAATTCCAGCACAGGTCATGCTGCCTGATGCCCGACTCCCATAACCCCAGCCGCCCTCGGATTGCTGGCGATTGATCCAATAGGTATGGGCCCGCATGAACACCGTGGGGTCAATCGTGATCCCCCGATCCTGAGCTGCACCCAGTGCCAAGAGGGCAAACTGGGAATTTGACGGGTCACCAGAAGTGAGTTGTTTGCCGTAACCCCAGCTGCCAATTCGATCTGCTGAGCCTGCGGTTTTTTGACTTTGAACCAGCCATTCAACATTACGACGGATTCGGGGCAGATCTCCAGCGGCCCCCAACTGGCAATAAACCAAGGTCTGCAACGCAACAGAATAGGTTTGCTTGGGCTCAAAGGAGCGTAGATACCGGATCGCTCGAACAATATCGGGATCTTCCCGGGACACCGATGCATTGAGCATGGCCAACGTGCAAAGGGCGGAAAGACCGCAGGACTGACGGGAGTATTCCTCCCAACCTCCGCGGGCATTTTGCGTTTTGCGAAGATAGGCAATTCCACGATCGATTGACCGCTGAACCGCCCTCGCATCCACGTCCGCTCGGACCTGAGCGTGAGGCCACAGCATCATCCCGAGGCAAAACAGGACCAAGCATAACCGGCCCCCCTTTCCCGCTATCTGTCTCAGCGGTCTAAGATAGCAGTAACAGTTAGCAAAGCCGCTAACTGCCCGAGCAACACCCAGCGACCTCAGTACAACCCAAAATGACCCAGGTCGTGTTTCCGCAAAGGATTGTTTCTTTTCCATCATGAGCGGCTCTCCTCCACCACCTCCATCGAACCAACCGTCACCCAAGCAACCGCCGGCGGGTCAATCAGCCTCGCGGAATCTCGGTGATGTGTTGCGTGAATTCTCTGATCACCAGCAAACCATGCGATCAGAGCTGGCGAAAGTCATTGTGGGCCAAAGTGATACCATTGAACAGCTACTTGCTGCGATCTTCACTCGTGGCCACTGTCTGCTGGAAGGTGTCCCTGGGCTGGCAAAGACCCTGATGGTCAGCACCTTGGCTGATATCCTCGACGTGTCCTTCAAGCGTGTTCAGTTTACTCCCGACTTAATGCCTTCGGATATCACAGGAACCCAAGTTTTAGAGGAAGACACTCAAGGCCGACGGAGTTTTCGGTTTGTGGAAGGCCCGATCTTTACAAATATTCTGCTGGCCGACGAGATCAATCGGACGCCACCCAAGACCCAAGCGGCCCTGCTTGAGGCAATGCAAGAGCGGCAGGTCACGGTGGGTCGGGAAACCTACCAGTTGCCCGCACCCTTCTTCACCATTGCGACCCAAAACCCGATTGAACAGGAAGGCACCTATCCGCTCCCCGAAGCGCAACTCGACCGCTTCATGTTCAATATCAAAGTCGGTTATCCATCAGCCGAAGAGGAAGAGCAAATACTGACGGCAACGACACGGGGAGAGTCAGTCAAGGTCAACAAAGTGCTCTCTTCTCGCGCAATTCTGAACGTACAGAAGCTGGTCTCCAGCATCGCCGTCAATCCGTATGTCATCCGATATGCAGCTCAACTGGTCCGGGCAACGCGTCCAAAAGATCCGTCGGCACCTGAATATGTCCAGGAGCTGGTGGACTGGGGTGCGGGCCCCCGAGCGGGTCAAAACCTGATTGCAGGTGCGAAAGCAATCGCAGCCATGGATGGCCGATTCAGCATTGACCCCGACGACATCAAGCGGATCGCCTTGCCTGTCCTGAGACACCGTGTCGCAACCAACTTTCAAGCGCAGGCCGAGGGCATGGATACTGATGCAATCGTGACACGATTGCTGAATGAGATTCAACCGCCCGAACCTGAAAAACTGGC
>JACLAC010019532.1_pt1 | contig 17877 bp, 11 predicted proteins | sample 8027881 | NCBI WGS metagenome assembly JACLAC01 (sample SAMN15725517, study PRJNA655200) | protist metagenome | isolation source: fluorescence activated cell sorting (FACS) single amplified genomes of... | place: Spain: Blaines Bay Microbial Observatory, Mediterranean Sea | collected 2016-01-19 | reverse complement strand
TCTACCATCCGAATCAAATGAAAATAAATTCAACGAAAGTAAAGCAAATACGGGTGAGCCTAAGATTGATAATAGCACTAGCACGTTTAATCGTTATCAGTCTGATTATGTTGAAAGTAACGCAAAAAAAAAATACGAAGCAACATGTACCGGGTCAAAGTGTCATGCTGTAGATGGAGTAGGTGGGGTTAAACTTGTAGGTTGTCGTATGTGTTTATCACTTTCTGATGTGGTTAGAAAAACAAGTGATACCATGCCTCCAAGAAATCCAAGATCGTGTACAGGACAATGTGCATACGATACTGCACGTTATATTGTTGAAACCCTAAATCAAGTATCTATCGATCTAGAACAAACCGCTGAAAATCAAGAGTTTATGGAAGATATTTCGTTTGAGGTTGAGCTTAAGGATTTGAGACGCTTGTATTATAAAGTGGCTTTGCATTTAGGAAAACGTGTACCATCACCTGCAGAGTTCCAAGAAATAGATAGTATGGATGGTGATGTTGCATTGTTTAGAGCGTATGTACGTGAAAATATATTAGATACTAAAGCTTTTGGGCAACAAATTGCACAATTTTACGCCGATGTATTTAAATTTCATGGTAATAATCTTTTAAAGTCTCGATTCAAAACAGAAGACGTACGTTTATATTTAAAAACGTTATATTTTCCTTACGTACCTAAACTGTTTCCTCCACAAAAAAATAACGATTTTCTAAAAAGCATAACGAATTATGGTAATAAAACTTTTGGTACAAAAGGAGATTATCATGCAGGACAAAGGGCTGTATTGTATGAACCATTAGCTTTAATTGAAATTACAGTACGAGAAAATCGTTCATTTGCGGAAATTTTAACATCGAAAGATGCTTTTGTTAATCGTTATCTAGCGCCATTTTATCATTTAAATTCTGGAGATTTTGGAGAAGATTTTCAGCGTGTACCTCTCCATAAAGGTGTCAATGGGATGGATACCAAATTTTCTGGTATTTTAACTTCATGGATGTATTTTCAGCGTTTTCAAGGTATGGAAACCAATTTACATCGTCACAGAGCACGTATGGTGCTTAAGCATTTTTTACATGATGATATTATGGCAAATGATACTGGCACAGTGGTAGATAGAAATGTTAAGGGAGAAGCGTACCCAACGTTAACTACACCAGAATGTAAAAAATGCCATGATAAGCTTGATCCTATCGCGCAATTTTTTTGGGATTTTCACTCTGCGAAAGGTGATCGTACTGTAAAAACGGATTATCGAAACAATTGGAATGGAAAAAAAGCATTGGTGCTTGAAAATAGTGGTTTTAAATATTATTTAAATTCTATTTCAGGAAAATTTCCTTCGCACATTTTTGATCACACGTGTAAAAATTGTAAATATAATATCGGTTCTGATCGTGGATTTGGAAGAGATTTTAAATATATGCAGCCATCGGGTATCTTTGGTAAAAAATTACCTAAAAATCAACGAAGTAATCGTTTGAGCTGGTTAGCAAATGAAATTATTAATGATATAGGATTCTCTAAGTCTGTAATTCAGCATGTGTATAAAGGTCTTACAGGTAAAGATTATTTAACGAAATCAGCAGAGAATCCAGCTTTGTATCAATTACAGCAGAAAGATTTTGAAAGAATTGCTAAAAAATTTAAAAACAATGGGTACGATATTAAAGAAATGGTATTGGACCTTATTATGAGTTCGGCTTATCGGATGGATGGTATCACAACACAGAATGATCCTAGCCAATATCGCAGTGTAGGTTCTGATATACTGCTTCATGCAAGGGCTTTAGACATTAAAATTAAAGCAACAACAGGGATTAATTTTGTCCATAAACCCAATGGCCATGAACCTAGCAATCTTGAAGAGCATAATAGTGGAAGAGGAAGTTATAAAGGAATTTATGCAAAATTATTGGGTGAGTTTGATGTTGTTAATACCTTTGAAGAGCGTATTACTTTGCCTGGATTATTGACTTATAAAGTACAACAACGTATTGCATCTCAGGTTGCATGTACCGCTGTAGGTCATGAGTTTGCTTTAATAAAACGTAATCATCGTGTTTTATTTAAGGATTTTTATAAAAGCGATTTAGATATTAGTTATACGCAGTTTCAATCGAGTGCAGAAGCGCAAGATCGATTGCGAAAAAATTTGCAATATTTACATCAACGTTTGTGGAATGAGCATGTTGCAATTAATAGTAGTCAAGTAAATCAAAGCTATGAGTTATACATGAATATTTGGAATGCATTTATGCAATCAAAATCAGATCCTAAGTTGCATAGACTCTGTCGATATAATTATCACAAATCAAAGGTATTTCCAAAAGGGCTGCGTAAGCAAGATTACGAACCATTTAGTGACTCACCAACGTACGCAGCTCATACATGGCAAGCTTTTTTAATGTATATGTTAAGTGATCCAAGATTTTTATTTAGTTTTTAATTTTGTACCTTATGTGTAGTTGAGATATCTGTGTACTATATAAAGTTATAATGGAATTTATTATGCTATCACGACGAAATTTAATTAAAGCTATGTCCAGTATGGGCATATTAAGTCAAGGAGTATTATTAACTCCAGAGGCAAAAGCAAATACAAATGCGCATAAATTTATTTATATTCATGCTGGTGGTGGACTTGATCAAACCTTATTTATGGATCCAAAAGGTAAAGATCAAAAACATAGGAATGCAGATGGAAAAAATGATAAATTTTCCAATTCCCCAATTAATATATACGATAAATCACAGATTATAAATAAAGGCACATTACGTTTTGCTCCTGTGATTGATGAAGGTGATGCAGAGTATAAAAAGGCTTATACGCAGTTTATTAATCAACATCATAGTAAATTATGTGTTGTTAACGGAATTGACTTTGAAACAGGTAATCACAGCACAGGCATGAAATATTCTTATTCGGGTTATTTAGGTGATCGAAAGTATCCTACATTAGCCTCTTTGTTTGCTGCAAGTGAAATGGATAATTATGGATTACCTTATATTGCAACAAGTGGATACAGGTACACCGATAGCCTTCTTGCTCCTGCGCCTTTAGGGGCAAAAGGATTACTTTATACGAGAAATGTGGCTAAACACTATTTAGGAAATGATCAAGTGTTAGATATAATTCAGCAAGCAAAAAATGCGAGTTTAGAAAAGCAAATTGATGCTGCACAAAGTTACGAGCGTGTACATTTACTAAATTTATTTTCACAACAAGCGAAGCAATCTGTGTTGTTTAAATCATTAATTGATACAAATGATGATTTAAAAAGTCGTAATTTTCCTGAATTTCAAACCGTAAATGGTAAAACTAAATACGAAGATATTATTTCTGCTGTTTCAGCCTTATCTATAGGTATGGCTCGCTCTATTTCTCTGAGTGTGGGTGGCTTTGATTCTCATGGCGATAATGACATAAAACAATCTAAAGCGATTGGTAACTTATGTGGAACATTAAATGCGCTTATTAAAGCGTTAGAATATTTTAACTTGTACGATCAAACGACCATTATGGTAGGTTCTGATTATGGAAGAAAGCCTTGGTATAATAAAGGCGAAGGGAAAGATCATTGGCAAATTGGTAGTATGATGTTTTTAGGAAAGGGTATACGTGCTGGTCAAGTCTTGGGACAAACGGATACAGGTACCAATGTACTTGAACCTGTCAAAATTAATCCAAGCTCTATGAAAGCAGATCAAAGCGGGTCTTTTTTAACATGCGGTGATGTGCATGCGCAATTGAGAAACATGTTAAATTTAGAATCAATGTATCGCCAAGCTTATCCTCTGAAAAATAATCATGAACGTTCTTCTTTTTCTCTTTTTGGTTAGATATTATTTAATATTAACGTATGATAGATTTTAATTGTTTACTTGAGTGACAAAACCTATGTTTGTAAAGCCTATATTTTTTGCGGTAATCAATACATGAAGAATGTGCTCATACTCAGCTTTTTTGTCTGCTAAAATTTGTATTGATGTTTTTTGTTTTGATTCTTGTGCTTTCTCAAACAAATCTTTTAATGACGTATTAAGCATTTTTTTTTGTATTGGTTCGTTATTTAAATACAATTCATGCTGAGCATTAACGCTAATTATGATAATTTTAGGATCCGATTGTACTGGGTTTGCGGTAGCCTTTGGCAATTCAAGCTGTACGGAATTGTGCATGACAGGTAATGTTACGATAAAAATAATAAGTAAAACTAGCATTACATCGACCAGCGGTGTCATGTTTATTTCACTTAATGTTTCTTCTTCGGTATTTGTATTAAAAGCCATGCGTTTGCCTTCATTTCGATGAACGATATGTATACTTTAGTATTTTATTTTACTATATTGCTCAGGTGTTTATTACTTGTGTATATATTACTTATGTACAGCTTATTTAGACAAATAGTATGTTTGTATTTGATGTGCAAAATGATTAGCATGTCGTATTATTTTTTTATTGTACCTAACGAGTGTGTTGTATGCTAATACAGCAGGAATTGCTACTGCAAGACCAAATGCGGTCATAATCAACGCTTCACCCACTGGTCCAGCTACTTTATCAATGCCTACTTGACCAGTTGTGCTTATTTTTACTAGTGCATGATAAATGCCCCATACTGTACCAAATAAACCAACAAAGGGAGCTGTAGAGCCAATAGATGCTAAAGCGTTTAAACCTTTTTGCATTTGCTCTGTGCTTTGATCGATTGCGTTTTGTATTGAAGTTTGAAGCCAATCGACCAATGTAAGCTTATGATTCAGTTGATTGCTTTCATTATTGTGTATTTCATATGCTCGGTTGGCTTCTGACAAAATATAACCGTATGTGTTGTGAATAGGAGTAAGGGATGTTTTATTAATGATCGTTTGAGCTTCCTCGATACTTTCTAAGTTCCACATACTGTTTGCTGAACGTTTCACAAAATTTAATTTAATGAGATGAATGCTTCTTATAATCACCGTTGTCCATGTGATGATTGACATAATTAATAAAATAACAGCAATACTTCGAATAACGAAATCACCCTGATTCCAAAGTGCTTCAATGCCATAAGGGTTTGCTATGTGTTCCATACTATTCACTCCACATTGTATATTTTTAGTTAGGGAAATTATCAACTACACATGTATTAATAGTATGGTATTGATAATACGTATTCTGTTTTATGTTGTTCATTTTTTATTTTAAGGTAAATTCAATGGGCTGAATAAACCAAGCATCTATGGGTTGATTGTTTTTTAATGCTGGGTGAAATTTCCAACGCTTTACTTGTTTTAATGCCGCTTTATCTAGGCGAGCAAATCCACTGCTTTGTGTGATGTGTATCTCTTTAGGTTTACCATTTGCTCCAACCAACACATTTAATAAAACAGTACCTTCTTCTTTTAAACGTAATGACACACTTGGATAGGCTGGTTTTCTATTACGTAAACCTTTTGCATCTGAGCTTGGTGCGGTGTCGTATAATTTATCTTGTTTTTCATTTTTGTTTGTTTGTTTTTTAGTTACTACATCTTGTTTCTTAGGTGTAGGTGGTAATATTTTTGGTTTTGGTTTTGGTTTTGGTTTTGGTTTTGGTTTTGGTTTTGGTTTTGGTAGCGGAAGATCGCTTAAAGATGCTTCTGATGTTAAAATATGGTTCGTTTTTTTTGATTCAAAAGTAGGTGAGTCATCGATTAGTTTTGGTTCAATGGTGTCTTTTTTTGGAATGGTTTTAGTTACTATGTTTGCTGTATAGAACTCAATGGGTACTACTATCGTTTTTGGCTTTTGCTCATCGCTTGGTTGTAGCAGTGCCCATACTGCAAAGATATGCAGCAAAATCACAGTCGTTAGGGCACTTATTTTTTGAAACATAATAAAAAGTGTACAATATAAAAAATTTTATTAATTAAAATATATATTTATAACCAATAATAAAGGTTCTTGGTTTTGTGGGTCTTGCACCAAATGGGCGACGTGCAATTAGTGTATCCTTATCCAAAATATTGTCAACTTTTACGTATAACGATTGCTCATCATTAATTTGATAATGTGCACTCAGATCAACTATTGTCATCGAAGGCACTTCAAATCCTTCAAAATGTGCGTTACTTGTATTTAATCCTGCTTGTTCTTGTTGTTTGCTGGTGTAACTGATGTCTGTGGATAGTCTGTATTGATTGTATTCATAGCCAAGGTTTGCATTCAGTTTGTGCTCTGGTAAATAAGGAATAGCATCGCCTGATCTTACGTCACCCCATAGTGCAAAATCGGATGTAAATGTTTCTTTGAAACTGGCTTTTGTGTGTGTGTAGGTTAGTTGGGCTGGTAAGTAAGCACCATTGTTCAGTTCATACCCAAAACTGTAGCTGCTTTCTAAACCGTAAATTTCTGCTTTACCACCGTTAAAACTTTGTATATTTGTTCTGGAACAACCGTTAGACGCAGTACAAGACCCAAGTAAATTCTGGTAGTCAGTAAAAAAACCAATGGCTTCGAAATTTCGAGTTCCTTGATTGTAACGTGTACCAAATTCATAGCCTATACTTTCTTCAAACAAAACACCTTGCGCTTGACCTGGACCTTTTGGTGTATATCCTTTATGAATACCTGCGAGTAATCCCCATTGTTCATTTACTTGATAATGGGCGCCAATACCTGGTAAAAATACAGCTTCTTCATTTATTGTGCTTGCTTGTTCAATATAGTCAAAGCGTTTGTATTGTACATACTCCATTCGTAAACCATAAGCAAGCGTTAAATCACCAAGTTTCGTTGTATTATGTGCATAAATAGATGCTGCATCGGCTTCATCTAAATTTTGAACTGTCTTGCACTGGTAACTTGTTTGTTCGGGATCACCATGACAAGTGTTACGTAATGTTGGAGTAATACTCGAAGGTAGTAATGCAGTTTCACTATTGTATAAGCTTTGTGTATTTGTATCATAATGAGCAAATGATTCGTGTTCATCACGTGCAACTTCATCATTATGTACCCGAATACCAAATTTTAGGGTGTGATCAAGATCAAACAAAGTATATTGGTAGTCTAAAGTAAATTGAATACCTTGAGAATAATACGATCGGTCATTTGTACCTAGTGCTAATCCTGTAGACCCGTTAGAATTTGTTTTACCTGCAAGAACATCGTAGTAGCTTTGATACTGTGTTGGGTTTGTTAAGGTTTGTCCAAAACTAGGCGTGTTGTCTACATCCCAAAAGCTATTGAGTTTTGTCCATACTCGATCAAATTCATTACGATAAATAGTTGTGTTAAGGCTTAATTTTGAATTCAATTCAATTAAGTGGCTTAGTTGATATTGGCGGTGCGTCCATTGCATGTTTGCTAAAGCTGTGGTCGGATAGCGTGCATAAGGGGTTGCTTCAAAATCGGTATCACTTAACCCTAAATACGTTTCATTGGATGTTTCATCTGCATAACCAAGTTTAATGTCCCATTGCTGTTTATATTGGCTTTCTAAAGGACTGTATCGAAATTTTGCTACTGCGTTTTTTTTCTTAAATCCAGTATTATTTTGACCATTTAATGTTTTAAATCCATCGCTTTGTACTTGAATACCTTCCAGTAATAATCCAAATTCTTCGTTTGCCCAACCATAATACCCGTGTTTTTTTTCGTAGCCATCGCTTCCTAAGCTTAGATCGATACCATAGGCTTGATCGTAAGGAATAGGACGAGAAATCATGTTAATGGCTCCGCCTACTGTATTTGGACCAAATTTAATTGCGGCAGGACCTTTAACGACTTCAACAGTGTGCATTCGTGAAACCAAGGGAAAATAATACGCAGCAGGCGCAGAATAAGGCGCAGGCGCAATAAGTACTCCATCTTCTAGTAATGTTATTTTTTTACTACGTTCTGTTGTTGTACCTCTAATACCAATATTAGGTCTCAAGCCATACCCATCTTCACCGCGTGCTGTTACACCTGGTACACTATTGAGAATACGATGAATATTGTCGTACTCTTTTTGTTCTAGCGCCTCGGCATCGATGCTTTGCGCTGCACCTGTCATGCGTTTTAAGTCATTACTGTCACCAATTACAGTTACGGTAGATAAAGTATTATCTTCTGCAAAAACTGTATTTGAAAATAATGCATTGTTAGCTAAAGAGGAATATAAAACGGTAGTGAATATAGTGGATAAGCGGTGTTTCATAGGTTCTGATCTAAATCGTTGAGTGAGTATAGTTGTTTATAATTATATTACTATAATGATATATTAATATTTTATGTATTTATTTATATGGTATATATACAAATGGCGCTCAGTAATAAAGTACAAGAGCGCCACAACATCTATCGTAGATGAGATATTTTTATAGTGTAAAACAGTTTACCACGTAGTTACATCAAAACCTGTAAAATCAGAGTACATATTTTTCATAATATCACGTGTGGATTCTAAATCTATTATATAATTGGCAATCGCTATATCATCTGATGCTAAACCATCAATATTTAAAGGTGCGTTCTTCATTAATTCATGCATCTCTGTAAATTTTTGTTCGCTCGATGATGAAGCGTTAAATGGAGAAATAGGGTTAAATTGCAAACCTAAAGCAAACCCCTTCATTTCAGCCCAATGTTTAGCTAGATCGTTAAAGCTGAAGTTATCTTCATTATTTGTAAATGCACGATAGTCAGCGATGGTATCGTTAATATAATGAATAACTGTTGCTGCAATTGCACCTTCCCAAGCTTTTCTAGCAGTGTAAGCGTATGTATTCAGTTCGGTTTGTTGCGCACTTGTTAATTCGTCGCCTGCGTTTTGGTTTATTAATGCTCTACCTGCTATAAAGGCATTCATAGCGTTTTCGGCAAAGTTGGTTTGATTGTTTGACCCTACATCACGTTTTGCCGCATTTACTGAAGCACCAAAATTGTATTCAGCGGTTAAGTCGATAGAGCTATCATTATTGGTGTCTTTTTGTTGAGCTGCTTTTATATCACTTAGCGTTTGTGTCAAATAGTCTCTTGATGCGCCAAAATAACCAAATCCTTCGTCCCATTGATGCTCTAAATTGGTGTACGCTTCAGAGTCACAGTCTGTATTGTTAGATAGTGTGCCTTTGCCATCAATATCTGTATCTAAATAATCGTCTGTGCCTTGTGCAAATGTAATCGACATTAATAAAAATTTATCGATCAATTGTTGGTAGTCAAGTCCTGTATTGCGGTCAACATAAGGATTAAGCGTTTCGTTAGATATGCTGTAACCACCTGAAGATGTATAGCTTTCTATCGATTGCGCTAGTTGACTAATCCATTGTTCAATCAGTTCTTTTGGTGAATTTACTCCTGTAAATCCTTTAAAGTTGTTATCGTTGTTCCACTCTTTAAAGTCCGTGACAGTGTCTTGTCCTGCTGTTTTGCTGGCTAACTCTTTATTAGAGCTGATATCACTGTAAGAAATTTGATCAAACGTTTGGCTGTCACTACTTGGAGAAAAATCAATATTACGTAAAGCTATATTGTTATCATTTGATGTAGTCCCACCTGTATAAAACTGCAAAAGCTTAGCTTCAATTTCTTCTTTCGTCCCACTAAAGTTTTCGTTGGCAATAAAGTTTTTTAAACCTTTAATCAGTGCATGACGTACGGTTTGTCCTGTATAGCTTACAGATGATGATTCTAAACTACCTGCATTTTCACAAAATACACTTGTATTTGCACTGTATGTATTTGCAGTTGTAGTTGTAGTTGGTGTGATACCACTGTCTATAATTGTTTGTGTTGTATTGTCGCTGCTTCCTCCACCACATGATGTCAGTATTGCAACGGTAAAAGGTACAAGTAGGGTTGCTTTTTTCATAAGATACACCGATTAATAATATTGTGTTACATTTTAAATGAGAATGGTTGTCATTTGATAAGTAAAGCATAACAGTAGGTTGAATCGATATCAATCTAAATGAGAATTATTTTTATTTAATTTTTTGCTTGCAGTTGGTTTTAAACCAAATGTTAGATTAGATCTGTAGTTATGGCTAATCGTTTGACCAATGACATCCCATATCGCTAAAAAAGATCCGTAATTCTTTTTTGTATGTTCTGCTTGGTTACTGTGATGCAATTGGTGTTGTAATGGGCTTATAAATAGCTTTTCTATCCATACTGGGTAAGATAGCCTAATATGGGAATGCCTTAAATTACTAGCCGCTAAATTAAAAAGGGCAGTAAATATATTGACTCCTAACAACTGAGCAGAAGTCAGGCGAAAACCAAAGAGCCACATAAATAAACCCATTGTTATTGCTTGCACAATGGTTGATCGTAAAGCATAAAGGATGCTTTCTAAGGGGTGAAGCCGATATACGGTTAATGGAGTTAAGACTTTCGCGCTGTGATGTATCTTATGCAATTTCCATAACCAAGGAATACGATGCATTAATAGATGCGTAATGTATCTGCTCCAGTCATCAAAAACAAATAATGTGATAGAAAAGAGCCAAGGAATGTAAGACGCAGGTAGTTCAATATTTGCTTGGCGTATTTGGCTTAGTTGTGTTAGTTGATCATAGATAAATAAGGTAATTGGTAAACTAATCACAGCAAAACTTCGTGTAACGAAAGGGACGGTTATGGCATTAAATATAAAAAATTTGATATCGGTTAGAGTTGAAGGGTGCAACCAAATGGATTTGTTCCATAATTGAGTAAAGCCATTGCGTATTGATTTATATTGAAAACTTAATACGCACCAGCCTATAATCAGTGATGAAAGAAGATATCCCCAAAACATACGTTGTTCTGGGTTAAAAACATAGGTGAAAGGGTGCAAGATTACATCAAGCATATATAAAAGAATGTCTTGTTGTATATTGCATTAGTCTCCATCACCTGCAGCTGTGGCTGGCGCAGTCAAATTCAGTAATGTAGTAAACTCATTTAACAAAGCAGTCGTAACGTTATCTAGTGCCACGCGAATATTCGAAATTTCTTCTTTACCTTCATTTGTGCTGAGTGTTGTTTCCAAATTATTTTGTACTTGGTCAATGAGCTGTATTGTATTTTCTATTTCTTTTAGAAACAAATAACTGTTGTTTGCTAAGTTATTTTCTTCAAATAACTCTTCAAAACCTTCTCCCTCACCTTTGTGGTCACCTGTAACTACACTGTGTAAAGCAAGTAGATTAGTTTTTATATTCTGTAAGCTGTATTGAGCGTATTTAGACTCGATATCTTGTACGCAATAGTTAACATCTGTGTTTTCATGACAGCTATTTTCGTACTTTTCTTTTAATGGGTACGCTAGTTTAATGTCTTTAACGGTGTCTTCGACATAAAATAAGGCTTGAAATATTTCATTTAATACGTCAAGTTGTCTTGTTTCTTTTTCTGAGTTGGTTTCAGATTGACTATTGTTTGTGTTGCGATTCAATAAGGTATCGACTTGATTTGGCCAGCTGTCTTCTAATAAATTCGCTTGATTGTTTAATTCTTCTGCGACTAATTGTATATAGTTGCATTGATAGCTTTGCTTATCATTTTCGCTTAGGGCGTTAAATGTTGTTTTTGCATTATTTACTGTCTCATTTGTTGGTATGCATTGAAAGGTGCGTGGGGTAGTTTGAAATAAAAAATATTCAAGACTACGCAAATCTTTTACATTCTCTGCTTTTGAATTGAAATTAAAATTATCTGCTGTATTAGATTCATACATTGCATTTTCAATTGGGCAGGTTGTTGTGTTTCCATAATAATAGTTATGAAAAGAAGCACGATTAGATTTAATGCTATTTATTTGGATAACCTCTAATGTTTGTACGCTGTCCATTGCGCTTTTCCATGCAGTTTGTGCATGCGCTAAGTTATCATCGGTTGTATTGTTACAATATTCATTCACTGCATTTTTAAGTAGTGTTGTGTTATTTTGTAAGTTGTTTACCGCTGGCGTTACAAAATTGTCAATGGTATTTGTTAGCATGTTTTCTAACGATTCGATTGTGGCGATACGATTTTCTGAATAAATAACTTTGGTGTTAGAGCTGTTATTACAACCTGTTATTAAAAGTGAAGATAAGCATAATACAGGCAAAAGCGTTTTAGAAAAAATACGTTGCATAGTGTGTTACCTAAGTTGGTAAATGAGAATCATTATTATAATTACAATGGTATGAATTGCAATGCAGGTTTTGTGCATAAGGATAAATAAAATAGGCGCTTAGTAATTAAAAACGCCCATTGTTGGTTGTATGCAGTGTTTTGTATTTACGTATACAGCGGATTGGATTGTTGTATAACATACATTAACTACACGCATGCTTTAACTTTTATCACAACCTTTTGGGTTTTCCCATGAGCGAGTTAATGCCGTATTTTTTAATCCTCTTGGTATATCAAATGTAAATCCTGTTACACGTTCTAAAGTATTTACAGAGACTAAATATTCGTCCAGTACACCACGTTTTGCATCGTTGTTATTTGGTATCAGCCAAGAAATGACATCATCTTCACGCTGAATGATTTTCCAAAAATGGGATGGAATAATTGTGAGTTCATGCGGCTCAAAGGTATCAGCCATATTTTCTAAATATAATGCACCGCCTGTAATATATAATGGCTCTATGTCTCGGTAGCACTCTATAATTTCTTCTGTTTTTAACCAAGCACCTCGGTTCATGTTTGCTGCTTGTGGCAAGATGTTGGTTATATAATTTGATTCTTTAATTGCAATTGTCGATGAATCCATATGATTAGCGGGTACAAGATGCCCTCTATCGTATTTGGTGGAGCCTGTAGGAGTTTTATAGGATGCAGTAGAGGTTTGTTGGCAATCTCTTGAAACGTAGGGGTCAAAGTAAAAGCTTGAATGCCTGTTGTAATTAGCTTTATCTTCGTTGGCAAAATATTCAAATCTGACAGCGGATCGTTTATCGCAATCCATCCATAATTTAAAGCCATTATAGGACGATTCCAGTAAATTGCTCGTGGTTACATTCGACTGATTACCGTTTAATATCTGTGTTTGATCATCCTCACCGCAACTCACAAGCATGAACAAACAACACGACAACGTAAAGTATTTCATAATTCCTTCCTTATTTTTTAATAATGAAGCGTCCTATAAAATCATTTGTTATCTTTTTTTGCAAGAAAAAACCAAGATGCTAATGAAATCAATGATTTACAGCTTCTTAGTTGATTCTTTATTGAACATTTTTTAGATTTCTTTGTATTGCGTTTAACGCATTGATAAGAAAGTGATGATGATATAATTATGACTCGTAAGTGATTTACACGTAATCTGAACTTTTTGTATTGTAGTTATTGGATTTATAAAAATAGATTGGAATTTTGAAAAAATATGGAATACTTTGATAAGTCTATGCGGCTTTGAATGCATTACCGCATAGATTGTTTACGTTATCGTACTTAACGTATCCAGAACTCCCAATCTCTTTCATCAAAACCCTCTAAACTAGGTTTTGGAAAATCATCATGTAAATTTTTACTTAATATTCTGCCATTAATTGCGTAATTTTTAAAAAAGTTACCGATAAAGCTTATTGCCTTGGCTGCAGTATCAATTTGTGGATACGCTTTTTTTATCATATTGTAAGTCTGTTTTATAGGGCTATCTTTACCTAATGCATTTATTACATCAGCAATTTTTGATACATTTTGAATTTTTTCGCTAACATCTATAAAATTATCAATCGTATCCTTACCACTTCTTATATTCATAAAGCGTTCATATTCATCATAAACATTACTTGTTACAAATTTACCGTGCTCCTCATCCCAAAAAAGTTGTGTAGGTAACATGGAATTACCTGCATTTTTATATTTATTTAAAAGTTGTCCAGCAAATCCTGTCGGTCCAATGTTATTCAAACTCATAAAATATTTTGAAGTCCCTGAATCTAAATACATCGCTTTATGACCTGTTGCAAGATCATGAATCGCTATAGCACGATCATTGCTTGATGAATTGGATTCTAACTGTGTAAGGTATTCCCTTATATCAGAATCTAGATGATTAGATTTCATATCTTTATAAAAAGCACTATTTGTATTGTTTAACTCATGCATCACGATTTTATAAAATGTATTAATATCTGCTTCAGTTCCATGGCCCATTTTGTTTGAAATTGATGTCATGTTTTCTACACCATCATATCCATTTCTCAATGCATTAATATTTTCTGTCAAATTGTCTATACCTCCACGAAATATGTCCTCTAAGCGTTCACCGTGTATAGCAAGATCAAATTCGTTAAAAATACCATCTTTTAGCAATAATTTATTCATTAATTTTTGTTTTTCTGGAGCCATCACAAATACATCAGACTCTTGCTTTGCTTGTGCGTAAATAGAATTTATTGCTAAACGTTCTATAACTTTGTATGCATATATACCGCTGGCTCCTATTAAAGCATTTTCTAGCTGAGCAGGAATAAATGCATTTTTAATTTTAGATGCCCAATCGGGTAAAAATACATCGGCTAGTTGATTTGCAAGAGATGCACCGTATGTAATACCTGTTCCATTATCAAGCAAAACGGTATTCATTCTGTTAAATAAAGATAAAAAATAATCTTCATCTGGAGTAGTTCGATACAATTTAGAATATGGATCGTATTCAGTTTTAGAAAAAGGATGATCAAAATTTCTCATGGATAAATAAGGTAAAAGTTCTCGCTGAATTTCTTTAGCAATCTCGGAGTGAGGGTGCTCACCTAAATATTGGCTGATTTCTGCGGTGCTAGCATTTTTAAGTGCACTAGGTAATTCCAGTTTACTTAGATCTGGAGGAGATATAAAACCACCCTTGATGTCATCCTCGGTTAAACTCGATTTAGATTTACCTTCTGCATCTCCATTAGCATCCTGACCATGCCATAATGTTCTGGATGAGTTGTTTAGATTTAAGCTTCTTGGCTTATAATCATCTTTATGCTTTGCGTAATAGTTATTTACTACTGCATCAGACTGAGGCGCAAAATTAAATGGATCTCGTAGAAATTCTTGTTCTTCTTCTTCGGTCAAACTATCTTTAAACGATGGTCTTCTTATAGAGTTGTTCATCTCTTGATAGTCGTTCTCAATTTTACTATGAGAATGATTAGAGATAGGTGTTAATTTTGTCAAATTACTTATGCTATAACCAACAACAGCTACTCCTGAAGTCAACGTATGTGCGCATAAGTTTGAAAGTGAATTTAGATTCATGTTCATCTCTTTTTTATTTTTTTAATTAAACTATTTATGAGCTGATTTTCTTTGATGTTTTATTGATTTTCTTTGATGTTTTATTGATTTTTTTTTGGTCTTTTAGATTGTTTTTTTTGATTTTAATTAGATATTTTATCGAAATTAATTTCATGTCATATAAAGCATGTATAGATATCAAATAACATCCCTATTAACGCTGAGCAAGTATATTATTGTGCGTCCTAAAAAAAAATAGGTTACAGCTGACTAGATAGTTTTATCTTGACTGATTGGTCTATTTTTGTGCATTTCATGCTTCAAATTATACTTATGCACTATATTGGATTGTTTTTAGGTGGTGTGTGTTTTTATACATCGATTATATTTTCTCAGCATTAATAGAATAGTTATGAAATAATACGTTACTAAATGTTTGGAATTTTGTATCTAAATTTAGTAAATCTCGAATATTACATTTCTATAAAATAGACTCTTTTTACATTTTTTTTTAATAATGAGAGAAATAATGACTGAAATTAATTGTAATATAGTGGTGTGTTCTAATGATAAAGCCTCAAAAAATGAGAAAAAAATATCTTCCTTTTTTACATTTTTATACGATCAAAAAATAAAGCCAACGTTTGGAAGTTTTTTTTCTAAATTAGCAATGCCTTTGTCCAGATTAGATACTCAAACTAATTATGCAATTACGATTGATCTTAAAAATACAGAACCCGATATAGGATACGATCACGAAGTATTTACCAACTTACTTAGTCAAGTAAAGAAAAAAAAATTAGAAAATTTAAAAAGTAATTTGATAAATCCAGACAGCGATAACGCTTTTTTGGAATTTGTAGATAATGCTATAAATGAAATAGAATTGTTTTCTATACATGTAGAACAGAATGAAGAGTTGCTGATGGATTTAATCAATACTCTACACAGCATTGTAAAATCAAGAAGATATGCAGCAAAATTTATTGTACAAAAAAAGCAGATTGATGCATTTAGGCAGCATTTAAAGACACTACTTGATATGATGAAAAAAGGAAATTTTAAGCATTTGGTAAGCCAAGATAAATTATTGGTTAAGTTCAGAGATAAATTTAATGAAGATTGGAAGAATAAGAAAGAGCGTGTGGAGTTAAAAAATCTATCTAAAGAGGATTTACAGAAAGCAAAAAATAGTTTTTTTAAGGAGAGTTTACTTCAGTTCAATACACCTGTTTCTGATTTGCAAGAACCTTTATTTTTGTTGTGTCATGCGATGAAAAAATTGATAAAATCTTCAGTAAATCGTAATACTAAAATTAGTGCTACCGAGTTTATTCACAATATGCTTCATGATAACAAAGATGGTTTATTGAGTTTGAAAAATAAGGTTAGCCCTAATCGCACGATTGATATAGAGCCAGAAGACATTCTTTCTCATTTAAGAAATAATGCTAAAAATATCGGTGCATTTTATCAAACAGTGAATAGTAATGAACTAGTTAGCACCTTAGATTATCAAAAGTTGTTACAGGCAGTGAATAGCATTATATACGATTTAAACCATTTTAAAAATTTAGAGCTAATACCTATTCCAAAAACATTGACTGAAATATACGATTTAGATCCCAATATTTTAATTTCGATTGATCGAGCGTTTAATAATGTTTCTGATATTACTATCAAAGATTTAGAGCAGTATGTCACTACTTTGCTAAAATCTGTTAAACGGACGCTTGATGTATTTGGCTGCACTAAAGATGACAAGCAAATAGAAAAAGATCGTATAACGATTGAAGCTTTGCATATATTTCAAGTATTTTTATCAAAACATAATACTATTGATATAGAGCTTTTGAGCAAACAAATTAAGCAGTTGTGTCATCCTGTTCAAGCGATGACAAATAGTGATCGTCTAGTAATTAATGAACAAGTCAAAGAATTAGAAAAAGCATTAAGTGATTTAGAGAATTATGTAGAAAGACACATATTACATTAAAGTGCCTAATAAGCTATTAATAATAGACATGTTGTATTGTTTAAAAAGTATATATAATTTTTAATTATTGTAGTTTGGTATCGTAAGCTACTATTCATTAACTGTTGCATTAAGTATTATTTTTTTACATTTATACCATATTATTTCGCATAAATTATCCATAAGATATTTGTATACGCTTTTTGTAGTAAATTAACAGTAGTAAAACTAATAGAAGTAAAACTGCTAGGGGCTATTACTATGAATAAAAAACTACTTTTTTTATGTACAATGATTTTAACTTCACTATCCATGAATCCACTATTTGCAGACTCAAATCATATTAGAACAATGACAAAATGTTCTGAGGCAACTGATGACAATATATGCTGTTATAGCCGTAAAGATTTAGCTCGAAAATGTATACATCCTAAGAAATTAACTAGAACAATTTTCATACGAGATATAGGCGAATGTACAGAAAAGTTCGGTAATTGTGCATTAATTCCGCTTAAACGTGCAACGACTGACGAGATAGAAGCAGTTACTGCATTTAAAGAAGATCAGATTACAGTCGTTCAAACTGCTGTCAAGAATTGTAAGGCACATAATGAAAGTTGGAAATGGGCTGGATTTTATCATGCATATCAACAGAAGAATGATGCTGATACAGTGTATAGACAAGTAGATGGAAAATTAAAGTTTGCTTTGTGCAATACCAGCG
>JACLAC010006013.1_pt1 | contig 17887 bp, 8 predicted proteins | sample 8027881 | NCBI WGS metagenome assembly JACLAC01 (sample SAMN15725517, study PRJNA655200) | protist metagenome | isolation source: fluorescence activated cell sorting (FACS) single amplified genomes of... | place: Spain: Blaines Bay Microbial Observatory, Mediterranean Sea | collected 2016-01-19 | reverse complement strand
TAGAGTCGGCGTCCTCCCATGTGTCCTCCTCGCGGCCATATCCCTCCCACGCAACAAGGTACTGCCGCCGCCGCGACTTGCCACTCCCATGCATACGCTCGGCGAGCAGCTTCTCGACGACAAAAACGTCCGGCTGCGCGAGTAATTTCTCCTCGAGCTCCATCTCGGCACGCGAGCGCTTCTCGCCCTTGTCCTTCGCCTTGCTGTCCTTCGCCTTGTCCTTGTCCGACGCTGACGGCTTTCGACTGCGCGGCTTAGGGGAAGGGGGAGCGGGCTTCTCACCTGCGGAGGAAGACGACGACGACGACGAGGAAGAGGAGGCCTTGTTGTCGGGCTTGCTCTCATTCTTGCTCGACGCAGTAGTAGCGACGGCTTTCGGCTCCTTTGTCCGTTGCCTCTTCGGCTCGGTCACCTCCTCCTTCTCCTCCTTGTCCTCCTTCTCCGTCTCCGTGCCGCTGCCAGAGCCATCTCCACCGCCATTAGCCTGCTGCTGCTGCCAAAGGACGGCGTCGGCGCACGACTTGCTGTCCTTGTGCCTCGCAAAGCCGGCGGGCGTCGTGAAGATGCGCCCGCACTTTTTGCACGGGAGCTGGAGCTCGGGCGGCACGGGTTTGGGCGGAGGGCGCGACGAGGAGCCACCCATGCTCCGAGGCCACGAGGGAGGTGCAGTAAGCGGTTTGGCGGATGCGGCGGAAGCCGAAGACGGAGCGGAAGAGGCAGGGGCAGCGGCGGATCGATTGTTGCTGGAGCTGCTCTCTCCACCTCCTTCACCGCCCTTACCCCCTCCTCCTCCGCCCTCCTTCGCGATGCGCACCTGACAGAAGCGCATATGCATAGTCAAAGCGCCCTGCTTCGAGAGGACCTTGCCACAATGCTCGCACGCAAACTCGCCGTCCTCCGCATCGCCATGATTTCCACCAGCTCCACTGCTCGAGTGCACCAGCGCCGAATAATGCGAGACCGTCCCGTGGAAGGCCATCTCCTCCGGCTTTGTTGGATCGTACGAGCGTAGATCCTCATCGATTGGATGGTACCGGCCTTTGAGCTCCGCCTCGCGACCGTACGCACACGCGGTCAGCCGCGCGGCGGTCACCCTTGCTTGCGCAATCTCAACCTCCCGCTGAGACAGCATCGTCTCACGCGTCGCGTCTGAAGCCGCGGCGGCCGTCACGCGACGACGGCCGAGCCTCTGCTGCAGCCGCGTAGCAATCTCCAACCTGTCCCTCTCTTTTGCCGCAACCTCCGCTGCTGCTGCCGCCTCCGCCGCCGCGGTACATACCGCATCCGGGCACGGCCCCTCATAGTCCGGGATCTCGGCCTGATGCATCGGACCAATCGGCACCTCAACATGCTCCTTCTCGTCGACGAGCCGCTGCAGCATGCTCGACGCGAGCGCGCCAACGTCCAACACTCCCCCAGGGCTAGTACTCATGATTCCGGTGGCGCCGGGACGCGCGGGCGACGGCTTGCTGAAGCTGCCCCCCTCATTCGTATTGCCGGGGCTGCCCTCGCTCGACGAGCCGGGGCCGTCGGACTGTCCGGACGCCGCCGCGGCCGCAGCACCTCCAGACATCTTGAGCTCGGCTGCTACCACCGCCTCGCCCGCAACACGGCTCGCACGGCGCGTGACGCCGCGTACCTCCGACTGCTGCAACATCGACAAGCCCAACGCGCGCGCCGCCGCACCCGCATCGCACGCGCCTGTGCCCTTCTCCACGACGCTCCGAAAGTCGGCGGACGCGAAGCCCACCGAGTCGGCCAGCTCATTGCGCAGCCGCTTTCCGCGCTTTTTGAGCCCTTTGTTCTCGCCCTCCTTCCCCCCTTCCTTGTCCTTGCTGTCGCGCTCATTAACATTCGAGGCGGACGGGCTGCTGTTGCCGGCGTTACGGGCCTCCTGGAGCGCGGCCACCGCCGCGGACGCCGCCGCCTTCTCAATCTCGGAGGACTTTGGCGGCTTCGGTTCACTCGGAGCCTTCGGTTCACTGGGTGGCTTGGCGGGCGGTCGTTCACTCGGCGCTTCCTCACTCGGGGCGGCGGATTTATTCGCGGCGGGCGGCTTGGAGGGCGCGGGCTTCCGCAATGGCGGCGGCTTGCTCGGCGGCGGCGCGGGCGGAAGCGGTTTCGATTCCTCCTCCTCCTTTTTCCACTCCTCCAAGGCCCTTTGCGTCGCGGACGCGGCGACCGCCTCCGCCACATCCTCAACGCCCTCCTCGGCGGGGGGCGACGAGGAGGTCCGCGAGGGTGGCGGCGGGATCTCCTCGTGGGGGAGGCTGACGAATGGCTCGGCCGGACCGTCGACCGAGCCGAGAGAGCCATCGCTTCGCAATTCCGGGCTCGACCCCGAGTCCATCAACTCCGCTGTTCCCGACGAGGTCGGGCTCGGTTGCTCACGGGACGGCGCATTGGATGCTGGGTCAGAAGGTTGCGAATTTGGCAATTGCGGGCGGCGGGATCCGTCACCGACATTCACAGCCCACAGCCCACACTGACCATCGACGAGAACGGCCGCGATTTCATTGTTGGGCTGCGCATCAGGTGATTCGGCTTTTTCGAGCGTAATTGGCGCGCAATTCGAAATATTCCTCCCCAGCTCGCCGCTCTCGGGGCTCGACGGCGATGAAGACGTCAGAATATTCCCGATATTCTTCGGTGTCGAATTCTCCCTCGATATCGCCTCCTCCATTGCCCCAAACCTCTTGATTTAGGGTGGAATTTGCCAACGTCGATCCGGCGAATCGCGTCGAACACGCGTCAAACTCTAGATGTTTGCCGTTCACCAGAATGGCGAACCGCCCGGTTGGTTAAAAACGCACTACAGTAGCGTTCAGGGTTCAGCCTGATTGGAATAGACACGCTACCGAACAACCACATCGCACATGCACGCCACTGAACTGAAGATTTCGCTGATGAAAACTTGAGCAATCAGAGAGAGGTGAGAATCACGACCACCCCGCCTCCGCCTCCGCCTTTGCCGCCTCCCAATCGCCCTGCTCGACCATCGCCTTCCAATCGCCCTCAAACCACTCCTTGAAGCCGCCCGAGAGCACCGTCTCCGCCTCGACCTTGCCCTCGCGCTGCAGCTCGCGGTACACCATCTCGGCGTTGATGACCATCGACGGGTCCTTGATGTCGGCCGCGAGGATGCCGCCCGTCAGCGTGTCGACGACGCCCTGAACGGATTGGCGGCGCTCCTCCATGGCCGCGCTCGAGAACATCTCGCTGAATTGCTCCGCGTATTGACGGCGGACGGCCGAGACGGTGTCCTCGTCGACCAGACCGTGATGAATGAGCACCTGTGCGAGGAAGTCGCCCTCCGAGTACGAGCCATTGCTATTCCGCGTCTTGGCGGCCTTTGCCAGGAGCAGCTTGTCGGGGCTTGCGAGGTGGTCGGTCTCGCGGATCTTGCGGCGCATGTTGATGCTCTCGATCTCGCTCAGCGCGTCGGCGAGCGCGGTGACCGCGAGCGGAAGGTAGAGGAGCGCAAAGGCCTTGTCGGCGTCCGAGGTAGGAGTGAGGTCGCCAAAGCCCACCGTCGTCATCGTGATGATGGAAAAGTAGCACGCGTCAAGGACGCCGAGGCCGCCGCCGTAGATGCCGTGAAGGACGCCGACGAGCATCAATAGCGCCGGGCCGAGCAGCGCGCGAAGGTAGCGACGCGGGTACGAGATGCGCTGATTGAGCTCCTTGAGCGAGAGAGTATAGTCCTCGGTGTCGACGAGCAGCGGCACGACGCGATCGTAGTAGGAGCGAAGCAGGCCAAGCGCCCACGCGACGGCGGGAGAGAGCGCAGAGATGATGACGGTCGTGCCAAGCAATGCGTACACGCAGGTGAAGAGGCGGCCATCGGCAGAAGCGGGCGCGAGGTCGCCGTAGCCGACGGTGGTCGAGACGGTCATCATAAAGTAGGTGGCATCGAGCGGTGACCAGCCCTCCAGTTTGGAGTATACCGCGATGCCAATCGCGAAATAGGCGATGAAGAGCGCGTAGTCGGAAAGTGCCATTGTCGCGCTGGTTTAATCGAGCGCGTGGGTCGAACACGGAATCGCCGTTCCAAACTTACCCTCGCCTCGACACTCGCGGTTTATGCGTCGAGAGGCACGTGACGAGTCGCAGCTACCTCCCGTTAGGCGAGCCAAAATGAATCAATTTCGGGGCGAGGTGCGCGAGCTCGACACCTCGCGATTTTGATGAGCGGGACGACATCTTTCCAATGGGGCGCTCCACTCAAAGGATGACCGTCGCCTTCACCCTCGCGCTGCCGCTCGCCTCCGCGCTCTCGCTCGGCGTGACGCCAGCGAAATTGCATTTCATGCAACGACCGGCCACCTGCGCGCGCATGTCGGAAGCGACCGACCCGCAGGCGATGAGAATAAAGCAGATCAAGGAGGAGCTCACCTCGCTCGGCGTGCCTCACACAGACGCCTTTGAGAAGGCCGACCTGATCCAGCGCTTGATCGACGCTCGCACGGCTGGCCCTCCGAAGCAGCCGCCTCCGAGCGCGAAGGCGAGCGCGGAGGCTGCAGCTGCCGGCGGCGCGCCGGAGAGCGTCGGCGATGGGGCATGGATGGGAAGTGAGGGCGGCGCGGCGCAGGGCGGTGCTCAGCAAAACCCATGGGACCCGCCACCGGAATGGGGCATTGGCGGCATGGGCGGACCGGGCGGCGGACCGCCTCCAGTTGACGAGTCGCGGCGCAACCGCTCTCCGGGCATCAGCAACAACTTTTACGACACGAGCAACGCCGACTTTAGGCGGCCGCATGGCAGTGGGCCCGCTCCATCCTCTGCGCCGGCGGGGGCTGCCGCCGGTGGAGGAGGCGCGCCGCAGGGCAACTACCAAGAGAACCCTCCATACAAGTGGGCGCAGAATGTGGGACAGGGGATGGGCCAGCAGGGGATGGGACAGGGCCAGCAGGGGATGGGCCAGCAGGGGATGCGCCGCGGGCCTGAGCCAATCTACGACAATCGCTACGGCCCACCGGCAAACTACGACAATCGCGGCCAGCAGGTCAACCGTCCCGTCTCCACACGCGGGCTATACACCATCTCGGAGGAGATCCCTATGCCAGGCCGCGAGAAGGAGTACGAGCAGTTCAAACAGGAACAACAGAAGGCGGAGGTGGTCGACCCTGTGGAGCCTTCCCCTTACGTGCCGCCACCCGGAAGCGTCCGCGAGGTCCAGAATATCCCGAGGGAGCGTGTCCGCGCGCCCTCCGTCGACGAGGCGAGGCGCAATAGATCGCCCGGCATCTCCAACAACTTTTACGACATCAACAATGCCGACTTCAAACGGCCTTACGGCATGGGAGGGCCCGCGGACAGCCAGCGCGGTAATCTCCCTCCGCCCGGCCGCGAGGGCAATCTTCCGCCGGATCAGGGTGCGGCGAGGGGCCACTATACCATCTCGCCGGAGGAGCCGATGAAGGGGCGTGAGAAGGAGTACGAGGAGTACAAGAAGGCGACGAGCGGCGAGAGCCTCTTCGAGGCGGAAGAGCCGCCTTCGGAGGAGGCTGCTGAGGGTCAGCAGCAAACGCCACCCGAGGATCAGCCGATGCCGGAACAGCAGATGGAGATGCCCTACGGCGGTCCGACCGGCACAGCCGGCCCACAGCGGCCCGTCAGCGCGGGCGGCCAGTTCCCTGGATGGGGTCCAGTCATGCCCGGGCCCGGAATGCCCGGCTTTGGAGGAGGAGGGGGCCCGCCTGGCCCTCAAGACGAGAGCCTACAAAAGGACATGACGTCGTTGCGATCGCTTATTCAGCAGAAGGACGCGATGATCGCAGATCAGCAGTCGACGATCGAGTCGATGCAAACGCGGATCGATACACATGATACGGCGTTGCAAAGAGTCGCGTCGGAGATTGATACGCTCAAGAAGACGAATGCCGATCTGCGAGACCGGATGGTAGGGGAGAAGCCGATCTCCAAGAAGCCAGCCACGAAAAAGGCAGCGGCGGTGGTCGATGCGGCGGCAGCGGCGGTGGATGCAGCGGAGGCGGCCGCCGCAGCTAAGCCGCCAGCGCCACCACCACCCAAGCCGGCGCCAGCACCAAAGGCGGCTCCTGAGAAGCCGATGACCCCTACACAAAAGCGTGCGGCCGATCTGGCGGCGAAGGCATTTGGGTCGATAAGAGAGGGTGAGAAGATGCCTGAGCCAAAGGGCGTGTCAAACACGATAAATGATGGGATGGTTGGGAAGCCGAAGCCCGCGGCGAAGCCGGCTGCGAAGGCAAAGGCGGCGCCAAAGTCGGCGGCAAAGCCGGAGGCGAAGGCGAAGAAGACACGGAAAAAGAAGGGTGAATGAATGAGATGGAATGAGAGTGATATGGGAGAGCGAACAACACAACATAGGAGCGAGAGGGGTTAATGTCGATGTGATGGCGCGAACCGGTGTGCAGGTGTGGGCGCATAAGCATTGTGTTTTGGCATAAAAAACGAAATCTACGCGACTCGCATCACCCACCCAGACTGATTGAGGGCATGCCACAGGCGCCCGTGCAAGGCGCCGTCCGCCGTCCAACTCGCAAGCGGTCGGTACCATCCGGCTCGACCCGGGCCACCGTCGTCAACGCCATGATCGAGGAACGCGTCCCACGAGCCATCGAGCAGATTGACAAGACCGCACGGCACGTCGCCCGCCGCATGCGCCGCATGCACGCGCTGCAAGCGCGTCGACAGCGGCGATCGTGGGTCGCTGGGGTCGTGACCACGTAGTGGAGGTCTCCCCTCTTTGATCCGACTGCTCGCCGGCAGGCTGTACGCAAGGGCTGACGGGTGGACGCCGCCTGCGTACGCGCGGTCCTCCGCCGGCACGCGCTGCACTGCATTCGCAAACAGCAGATCCTGCCACGGGCTTGAAGGCGACTGCCCACTCGAGCTGTTGAGCGCCGGCAGCATTCTGCCAAGCTGTTCCATGATGTGTCCATTGCGTCCTGGCTTGATCTGATGGACGATTGCGTATGGCAGCCCCAGCTCGTTGACAAAGCGCCCGCGCGCATCACGCAGCCCGCCTTGCTCGAGCGTCTTCACCGGCCCCTCGTCGTGGCCCCAAATGTGAAGGGCGCGTGCAGGCGCGCTCGCCGTCCACGCCATCAGGTTGAGGATCCCTTGGTCCCAGCAGTGCAGCCCGGCATTGCGCGAGACCTCACTCAACTGCTCTAAAAGCGCGACCAATGCAATGCGCGTTCCAAAGATGTGACCAAGATTGAGCTCTGATGTTCCAGCGTAGGCGGACTTGAAGTGTTTGCAGCATGTGCTCAGCCGCTCGGAGCCGAGCAGCCGAAAATCATCAGGCGACGGCTGAGGCTTGGCGCCCTCTGGCCAGCTGCAGCCGCTGGCTGGCCCGGGGAGCTGGCCGATGGCGCTACCCACAAGGCGCAGCGCGAGGCCGCAGTCGCAGCGACGGGTGATATCGTGCGGTTTGCGGCTGCGCGACTTTTGCACACCGACCGGAGCTGTGGAGCGATGCACGACGCTCGCGTCCTCCGCAAAGAAGTGCAGCTCGCTCTCCATGCGTGCATGCAGCGCTCCTCGGTTGCGTAGCGAGCGGCTCGAGAAGATGGCATCGAAGACGTCGACCTGAAAGAAGATGTCGGCGTCGAGCACGCCCGCAAATTCGTGGGCGTTATCGGGCAGCGAGAGAAACCATAAGAATGCGCCCAGACGGTATGCGAACGGCTCGAGGCCGGTGGCTTTCAGGCGAGCAAGGACATCGTCCGGCAGCGCGATTGCGCGCACGCCGTCCAATTGCTCGCCGTGGCAAGGTGCGAGAAAGCTCTCGCGTTTGGCGTGCGCAGGTAGCTCGTATAAGAGTACGAGCTCGCTCTGTTTGGAGCGTGTCGCCTTGAATGAGCGCACAAACATCTCTGGACAGCCGAGCGAGGTCGCGTGTGGATTGAAGGTGAAGAGGTAGGCCAGCATCACACCACTTTGGCCGCGCCGGTCGTGCTTGTGCTGGTCGTTGGATGGGAGTTGTGTTGGGCACGTGCGAATAAGCGATGGTGGCAGCAGCGACGTGCGTGCCAACGCATTGGTCCTATTGACAACCGCCATTATTCCGTACTCGCCTGCTTGGGTTGAAGTTGCTGGCGCCGTGGGCACCTGCAAAAATCTTGTTTCGCACCTACATATTATACATCTCACATCGCATATTACACTTTTGTGCGCTCACCCAGGGAACCATTCACAGCTCAGGCGGAGACGCAGGCTTCACGGTTGAGAAAAGCCGTTCGCGTCCCGCCGTCATTTCGGCTCTCGACTGGAGCGTGCGCGTTGGCGGCGGCGTCTGCGCGCCGCACGAGAGAGAGAGAGAGAAGATGGCCTCACTTTACATGAGGTTGCAGCCCTCCATCTTAATCTTCTCCAGCTCGGGCGTGAGCTGGACGGGAGCCTCGGTGAGGCCAGACGGCGCATCCACATCAATGTACTTGATGCAGATGCTGTTGACTCAGTGGCGCTCGTCGGTCGGCGTCTGGTTCTCTCCATAAAAGACGTGGCCCAAGTGCGAGCCGCAGCCGTTGCAGATAATCTCGAGGCCCTGCATGTCGCGCTTGACACCGACGTGGCACTTGTCGCCGGTGTAGTAGCAATTTTCGAACGCGTCCCAACCGCAGTCCTTGAACTTGGAGGTGGAGGAATAAAGCGGGTGCTTGCACGCGCGGCACGCAAAGTAGCCCTTCTTCGGGAAGAAGGTGTGGTACTCGCCGGTGCCGGGAGCCTCGGTGCCGGCCTGGCGAAGGCACTGGAACTCCTCCTCCGTGAGCTCCTTCTTCCACTCGCTGTTGTTTTTCGCGTTTGGGTATTGTGTCGCTGGCATTTTATTCCTGAGCGACGTCCAGTCAAAGCCAGCGCTCGCGGACGGACGCTTCTTCATCGACGGCGAACACTCGTGCGCCGTCTTGAGCACCAAAGCGGCCGGTATTGCACCCAGAGGAAAACGCCGACCAATCAGAGCTGCATGGTGCTGGATTTCGGAGCGTCAAACTTCGACAACTTTGGCGGAACGCGAAGAAGAAGAGTCGAGGTGCGTTCCATGCTGCAAGCTTCCATGGCGATCGCGACAATGCTCTCGCTTGGCCTCTCCACCACGGCCGCCACCACCACCATCGACGAAATGCTCAACGAGTATTCCAACATCTTCCAATCCGGCAACCGCAACGCCGCCTCGCACCGGTGGGCGACTTGGATCCTCGACCGTGCGCCGACGCTCACCGAGCACGACCTGACGACGCTCTTCACCGGCTTTTGCCCCGTGTCTGGCTCGCCGGTCACGCCGACGCCTTACAACACCTACCACTACAGGCTACCGCTGGTGTCCGGCGGCGGCCATGCAAACGGCTTCCTCCACCACTGCTGCTCGCCCTGCGTATGCGATACGCTCGATGCCATCGCGGCCGACACGAAAGTCATCACGCTCGCCGGTGGCGCGACCCGCGAGCTCACGTTTGCCGTCATCGGCGATCCGTGCCTCCATCCAGAGGCTCTCGCACGATCGTACACGGACGCCTTTAGCGGCTCGCAGACGACGCTTGCGCAGCAGGCGCCCGAGGTGGTTTGCGACGCCCATGGCCAGCTGAGGGGCGCGACGCGCAGCGATTACGGCAAGATAATCATCGGCCTCCTTGGACCGGCACCCTCGTCGCTCACAAGCCTGCCAGCGCCGACCGAGCCCAATCCTGGCCGTGTTGCCACCATCGGCGGCGTCACCTTCCACGACTCTCGCGAGTTTGCCACCTACTGTTCCGAGCGCGCGGCGAGCGGCTACAACAGCGGAATGGGCTTGATTTTCCGATTGGTCGCGCAGATCAACCCCGCCGTGCAGCCCATCGCCGCACCGGCTTCGCCTTCGCCGTCGTGCGGTCACCTCCTCGACGCAAAGCGCATCTCAGAGATTGACAGCCTCATCTCTACCGAGCCGGTCCTGCTCTTTGGGATGGCGCACACGCGCTGCGCGGCGGCGGCGGCCGAGCGGCTCGAGCGCGCAGGAGCTTGCTTCAAACACGAGTCCTGGAGCGACGCCGACGATCCTCTCTGGTCGTACATGAAGTGCAAGCACCCGCACGAGATTGTCAACGGCATGGAGATGCATTCTTACGTCTACATTGGCGGCCGCTTTGTCGGCAATGGCTTCAAGCTGCGCGAGGAGGCGATGGCGTCAACGGAGCTCAACCGCCTGCTGAGCGCGGCCGGCGCAAAGATGGAGTGTTCCAAGTCGTGCGACTCGCTCGCGTCGGCTTCTGATCGCGCCACTCTCGAGCAGATGAAGGCCCAGCCGCTCGCGCTACTCGGCTGGTCGGGCTGCCCGTGCACCAACATTGCGAGATCGCGCTTCGAGGCGGAGGGCGCGTGCTACGTGCAGACCGTATGGCCGACGGACACTGCTCCGCTCTACAAGTATCTTCAATGCGTCCACGGCGAGCATCATCATTCGTTTGTCTTTGCCAATGGTAAGTTCCTAGGTGATGGCTTTCAGCTCGAGCAGCAGCGTATGGCGCCGGCGCGCTTCTCCGCGCTGCTCGCCGAAGCGTCGGCACGCCTCACCTGCCAGAGGGAGGGCGATCTCAATTTAGGCAACCGGCCGCTTCAGCCGTGCACGCAGTCGAATGATGGCTCGACGACGGGCTGGACGCGCACCGGCTCGTGCAATTGGGACCCTTCAGACTCTGGGTATCACGAGGTTTGCGTCACCATGTCGGAGCAGTTCCTCGCGTCATCGGCGCGGCACGACGCGAATGATCTCTCCTCGGTCGTCAACGCCGGCGGCCACTGGTGCATCTGCGCGTGGGCGTGGGCGTCGGCCGTCACGCGCGATCCGCATAGCAACACTCCAGAGGGCATTACTCTGGAATGTGAGCGGACCAATTACAAGCTGCGCGAGGTCTACGAGTCGCACATGCGTATGGGAGCCGATCTTCACTCGCCGTCGGGAGCGGCGTACAAGGCGAAGGAGGCATTGGACGCGGTCAACAGGGTGTGCAACAGGAGCAGCATGGAAGGTGCACCGTCGCTCTCCGCTCCGTCTGCTGTGAAGGCGACCGCCGCTGCCATCGCCACCGTCGCGTCCCATCGGCATGGCACGTCCGCAATTGGCCAGGCGGTTGCGGTCTGCATTGTGCCGATCATTATCGTCGCGACGCTCGTCCTCCTCCTCGTGCGCAAGCGCGGGCGCGGGACACGTAAGCCGGACGAGAAGAAGCCACTGTCGTACGCATCGGACGTCGAGGAGGACAAGCTCGGATGCTATGACTCGGATGAGCCTCGTTCGGTTGAGCCGACGCCGAGCACGGCCAGCCTCATTATCAAGGCCTAGAGTGAGTGAGTGGGAGTAGGAGGAGACAGTGAGTGGCGGCGAGAGATTTGAGTGTTAGTGCTCGGGACGGCGAAGCGAAGGCGCGCGGGCCATGGTTCGCGGGCGCACGATCACGCTCTCCGCTCTAAGCCTCCTGGCTATCTACACCCTCTTCTCGCGCGAGCCACAATCCGCTGCTGGCTCACAGCAGGCGCCTGCGATACCGGCTGGCGCCGATGACGACGATCCGGCACCCGACGATGGTGATCCACTCACAGACGGCGAGGCGGAGGTCCTCGCTGCGCTCAATAGCACAGAGCTGCGCGAGCGATTGAGCCGGCGTAAATTCCGTCGAAAATTGCAGCCAATGTCCTGGCGTCATAATCGCAAGAAGATGACCGAGCTTACATCAATCACGAGCGTCAAAGATCCTAACGCTAAACCACCGGCCGAGCCTGAGTCGCCGGAAGGGCAGGAGAGCGCCGGCCCGGCAAAACCCTCGACGCTGCAGTGGCTCGCCGATTCGTGGAGCGGTGGACAGCAATTTGACCAACGTCGAGATGCGGCGGCCGCCGCGCGGCAGGCGGCGGCGCTTTCGGACGAGGCGCGCGCGGAGCGGCGGCGGCGATGGATGGCGCATGGTGCGGTCGAGCTGTGCCACCGGCTGCGCCGCGCGCACAACGTCGTACCTGGCGGCACGTGGGGCACGCTGCCGCCCAATCAGAAGCGCATATGGCAGACGCTGCGCTGCGACACGGTCGCCGCCGACGGCGAAGCTCCGAAAGCGGGAATGGCGGCGGCGGCGAAGCAAGCCGCGGCACCCGCACCGCAAGCAGCAGCGGCGGCGGCGCAGCCAGCTGGTGGCGCGCGTGGAGAGGACGCTGCGATGACGCCCGAGGACGAGTGCAGCGAGATGGCTGAAGCGCATGGTGTCTTGCCGGGTCAAGGATGGGGCTCGCTGCCTGAGGCACTCAAGATGCGCTGGAATCAGCTCGCTTGCGATAGAATGGGCGAGGTGCTGCGCCGGCGGCGTCGCGACGCGGGCACTGCACGGCGACAGAAGCCGGTCGACCTACCAAACCGGCGCGCGGTGGATCAGGCGGCCGTCGTGCGGCACGTCGGCTACGCGCACAAGAGTGGAAACCGGCTGCACCTCGGCGGCAGCGGCAACACGAACCCTTGCAGAGAGATGCAGATACAGCACAATGTGCGTGTTGGAGCCAGCTGGGGCACGCTGCCGCCCGCGCTGCAGCAGAGGTGGACCACCTTGGACTGCGATCGGAGGGTTGCTTGAATCCTTCTATTTTATTTAGGAACTAGGCTTAGCAATTCATGTTTTCAGGGAGTGAATAAAACACAATCGGACATGTCCGTCCTACAGAGAGTCTGTCCCACGCGCCCACGGATACTCGACACCCTCCGCACCAAACCCTTCCAGCCCCAGCCGCACGCACACACTGCATCACACGCACACGCGCACCACACGTCACACAGACACACGCACAACTTGGGAGATAGGCGTCACGTTCGCTCGCCCGCTCCACATGTTGTCCTCTCTCGCTCTCTACCGTACAACAAAACAACGCAGATCCGGTCTGCAGTACCTCCTCTCGCGGGCAGACAGAGCATCACAAACAAAAGAAAGAGGCTCCCGCCTCTTCTCTTCATCTGCCGCCGCTGCCTCTCATATCTCCTCTCTCCCTCATATCTCTCCGCCTCTCCTTACGACGTGCTCTTCCTCTTGCTAAAGGAGAGCTTCCGCACGAGCTCACCCGCCAAGGAGGGCTTCCTCGGGCTCGGCTGGCCCTCACCCTCCTCGCCCTCTGCCGGCTTCGGCTTCGGCCGCTTGCCAAACGACAAGACGCGCGTCAATGTGCTCTGCTTCTGCGGCTGCGCCGCCGGCGCCTCGCCGTTTGCGTCGGCGCTCGCAGCGGGCTTCTCCTTCTTCTTGCGGTTGAAGGATAACCGGCGGCCCAGCGCAGAGACGGCAGACGTCCGTCCAGGCGGCTGCGGCACGTCAACATCGAGCGATTCCGCCTCCGCAGCCTGCTCGCGCTTCGCTATCCTCTCCTGCCGTGCGGCGAGCTGCGACGCCGCCTGCTGCCTCGCCTTCTTCGCCGCCTCGATCTGCGCGACTAAGCTCGTCCGCGTCAACTCGATCTGCTCTTTGCTCATTTGATCGACCTTTAACGACCAGTCGAGCCGATCGCGTAGCGCCTCAAGTTGCTGCCTCTGGCCCATAGATTCCTTCTGCATCTGCCACGCTTTACCGAGCTCGTCCTCGAGCGTCTTGCGCCGCTCGCGCAATGCACGCACCTGTTGGCAATATAAACGAGCGGGGAGGGCGGCGTGTGAGAGAAAGAGATTGGTGCGTGTGTGTGTGTGTGAAGAGGAGTGTGGTGTGGGGAGGAGTGGGGCTTTGTGGTGTGGCGCGCTCACATCTCTCGCGAGCATCAGAGTCTCATCATCGAGCTGTAGCTTCTTCTGCTGCTCCTTCTTCAGGGTCTGCTTGTGCTCTTCAGCCTTCTGCTCACACGCCTCACCGGACGCGGCGCACTGCTCCTCCGGGATAATCACGCACGAGCAGTACTCGCAGATAAAGTCAGAGACGGGCATGAAAGGCGTGACGTCGATGAGCGACTGGCGCATGACGCCCGAGTGCATGCAGACGGCATTGCAGTCGTCAAACTGTCCGGAGCCCGCCTCGAAGAACATCTCCTGCGACTTGTGGAGGAGGTCGATCATGTGCTGCGTCTTCAACAGCGAGAGCTTCTTCTCGTGGCAGAGCTGCTGCGCTAACGACAGCTTCGCCTGCTGGCGCGCGCGGCGGACGGAGGCGACACCGAGCGACATCGCCAACGCGAAGCGCTCAATCGTCGCGCGGTCGTCCGCCTGGAGGCCGATGGCGCCAAGCTGCTGGCTGCGCGCCGCAACAACTAAAGTGGCCCCGTCCTTCTCGAGCGCGGGGCTCTTGCCGCCGGCACCGACCAATGTCGACTGATTGAGGCAGATCAACTGGGCGGGCCACAAGCGCAACGGTAAGGGCATCTCCGGCTGCGCGGCGAGCATAAAGACGAGTAGAACATCGCCGACAAGGAGGACGAAGCGCTCCTGTGATGACGACTCACCTGCGCGCTTCGACATCTTGAGGAGCGACGCGGCGATGAGCGATCCCTTTGCCGTCTTCGACACGAGGATCTTACGGCCGTCGGCCAAGGCGCGGCCGCGCGATGAGAAGTAGCCCGACGCACGCGACGAGCGCGGCGTGATGTTGCCGAGCGACGTCTTGCGCATGACCCACGAGGCCTTACCACGCTGAGACATTGATAGGTTGCGTGCCGACATAGAACCCGACCGCTCGAGCTCCGACGCCTCGTCATCGTCGCGGCCCGACAGGCCGCCCAGGTTGAGGCCGGGGATATTGCCGGAGCCGGACGCGCGTGAGGAGCGCACGTCCAGAGCGGCCGTCGCCGCCAGGAGCGCCCTCGGGTCCTGAAGGTTGGGCTTGCCGGAGCCGTCTCCCTCCTCGTCCGAGTCCTCAGCGACGAGGTCCGACCCCTCCGACTGATACCCATCTTCGCCCCCATCGCCCTCGGATAATGACGTGCGCTTGAAGGCCATCGGCTTCGCCTCCGGCTCCGGCCGGCCGTCTGTCAGCGCAACACCGCCTCCGCCGCCACCCGCCCGTGCCGCCGCCGCCTTCTTCTTCGCACGGAACTCCTCCTCCGCGCCCGCGGCCCTGTCCTTCTCCTGCTGCTCCTTGCGCTCCATCGCCTCCTTGCGCTCCCGAATCTTCCGCTCGCGCTCGGCCTTGGCCTTCTGCTTGAGCATCACCTCCCGCTCGGCGCGCAGCTTGTCCCTGTATACACGCGCCAAATAGCCGCGTCCCATCTTCTGCATGATCGCAATGCCGCGCGCCTTCCGCGCGCGCAAGTGCCGCGCGACAAAGCCACGGCCGTGCGCCTGGAGCACCTCGATCGCACGACCGAATCGGATCTCATTCGCGCGGCGCACCCATGATCGGCCGACGAGGTTGGCGATGTTGGCGCTCTGGCGGAACTTCCACAAGGCGCGCAGCCGGCGCATCTTCGCCTCGAGGTAGATGAGGCAGCGCACCGCCGCAATGCCGCGACGGAAGCGCCATAGCGCAAGCTGCCTGCCGAGCTTTGCCCAAAACTTCGCGTCGAGCGCTCCGGCGCGGTCGGCGAGCGAGTCGACGAACGCGAGCTTGCCTGACTTGAAGAAGGCGCGCGTCAGGCCGATAAGGAAGTCCTTGTGGGAGAGGTCAAACGCGGTGAGTAGGGCGGCCGAGAACATCGCCGGGGGCAATCTCTGGAACTTGGCGGGAGCCAACGGCTTGAACTGCTTTTCGAGCTGGTCGAAGGAGACGCGCGTCGGGTAGCCGGCCGAGAGGAGCCGCACGGCATCGACCATGCCCGAGTTGAGAAGCTGCTGTAGTACGAGCTCGTTGACGAAGCGGCGCGGCACCTGCTCGTGGTTCGGCTTGATGCAGCGCACAAAGTGCGAGTGCGTCGAGCGCAGCGTCAACATCAAAATCTCGAGCTGCCTCGCGTACTTGTCGGCGACGAAGCCCTGGCGGCGCGAGCCGCCCGATCTGCCGCCACCGATGGCGTTGACGAGCGAGCCCTGCTGGAAGAGCTGCTGCAATAGTAACGAGTTCGACGACGACATGCACAGCGAGAGGTCCTCGTGCAGGGAGTCGGTGTTCTTCGAGAGCCAGCCCTCTGTACGATAGCAGACCTCACCCGCAAAGTGCTGGAGGACAAAGGCCTCCTTCTGCGTGAGGCGGTTGCCCTTTGTACGCCCGGTGCCGGACGTGAGCTTGGGCGCCGCGATGACCTTCGACTTGCGATGGGCCGAGAGGAGGCCCTCCGTCATCTTGACGTCGGTGCTGTTTGGCAGCCGCGAGTGCTCGGTCAACGAGTTGAAGATCGAAGACGGCGCTTTCCCGGCGATGACCTCAATGCACTCGGAGTTGTCCTCCCACTCGACACCCGGCCAGACGATGCCCTCCGCCGCGTAGATCTCCTGCTCCGTCTTGAAGAGGCTGATCGCAAAGTGCTGGTGCAGCTGCTCGTTCGTGAAGTTGATGAATAGCTGCTCCAAGCTATTCTTCTCGAAGTTCTCGAAGCCGTAAATGTCCAAAATGCCCAAAAAGTTGTGGTCGGCGGGCGTCACCTTCGAGTCAAGCAGGCTCCCATTCACCTGCTGGACGACCCAGCCGAAGAGCTTCGAATAGACGGCCTTGCCCAACGCGTCGCGCGACGACTTGGACTCCTCCGTCTTCAACGGGATCTGCATCTCGGTGCCCTTCACCTTCATTGTGCGCGAGCAGAGCGCCTGCTGAAGTAATGCAATGTTCGTCTGCAGGAGCGCGGAGGCGCGCTTGAGCTCGTCGAGGCCCATCACCGTCGAGTCGCCGTTTGCATTCTCCTGGAAGCGGACAGACCCTAATGAGAGGAGGCCCGACAGCGTCTGGAACAGCGCCGTCTTCATTCCCTTATCGACGCCGAGCATGTCCAGGACGCCGACGACCTCAATGTACTCCTTCGGATCCTCGCCGCGGCGTTTTGTGGACGAGCCCGCGGCCGAGCGCAAGTAGGCATACTTGCCCGGATCGCTCTCGAGCTGGTAGGTAGAGCGCTCAGAGGAGGAGGCGCCAAGGACTAACTGATAGTTAATATGGTACGAGCACTCGTTGGCAGCATGCTGCACGACGCGCGTCGTCTCGAGCAGGTAGGTCTGGATCGACGCGCCGAGGATCGCGCCCTGCCGCGAGACGATGACCTGCACGAACTTGCCAAAGCGCGACGAGTTCTTGTTTAGCGTCGTCTCGGCGTTGCCAAACGCCTCGAGTAAGGGGTTCGTCTTGACGAGGAGCCTACCGAGCTCCTCGCTCGTCTTGCTCGCCTGCGCCGCCTTGATGTGCTTGGAGACATAGGCGAGGTGGCGCAGGACATACTTGCACGTCTCCGTCTTGCCCGAGCCGGACGGCCCGGAGACGATGATCGCCTGCGACTCGCCGGTGGAGACGAGTAAGCGGTACATGCGGTCGGCCACCGCGAAAATGTGCGGCGGCTCCGAGCCGATCGCCTTGGAGAGGTAGCGCTTGTGCTGCGTGTGTGTGTGGAGAGAGAGACGAGACAGAGGTATGTATGTGAGCAGGGGATGCGACGGGGAGTGCGCTGGATGCATCGCCAAGCCGCCGAATAAATTCGGCGTGTGTGTGTATGCGGAGAGGCCGCCCGCCGATGCCAACCGACTTTTAAATGCCCCAGGAAAAAAAAAGGAGCGCCGCAATGTGGCCTGGGCCGCAAGTGCGTGGCCGGTGCGTGCTGCCGGTCGGTAGCGCAGCGAGCGGGCGCGGCGCGCACGTTCGAATCCTCGTAGATGGTCAGCTTTCGGAAGGGGTTGACAGCAATAAGAATGTGGCCGGTGACGCTGTAGCAGCCGCCATCATTCTTCTCGTCATTGTAGCGCACGCGGACGTTGTGGAGGAGCGTCGCCTCGTTTAATTCGCGCAGGTAGGTGTTGTCAGGCAGGCCGTCCTGCGCCGCCGCGTTCACCTTGTGCACGTCCTCC
>JACLAC010020899.1_pt1 | contig 17889 bp, 16 predicted proteins | sample 8027881 | NCBI WGS metagenome assembly JACLAC01 (sample SAMN15725517, study PRJNA655200) | protist metagenome | isolation source: fluorescence activated cell sorting (FACS) single amplified genomes of... | place: Spain: Blaines Bay Microbial Observatory, Mediterranean Sea | collected 2016-01-19 | reverse complement strand
CGTTGCTGCAGCTTGTGGCATCCCCGTTGCCAAGCACGGGAATCGTAAGGCGACCAGCCTGACCGGATCCGCTGACGTTCTGGAGGAACTGGGGGTGCGGATTGAGTCCGAAGCCGATGCGGTAGCCGAGCGGCTGGACAAAATCGGGATCTGCTTTTGCTTCGCTGCCAAGTTGCATCCCGCGATGCGGCATGTGGTTGGTGTTCGACGCAAACTTGGCGTCAAGACATTGTTCAACTTACTGGGCCCGTTATGCAATCCCGCAGGGGCGACCCACCAACTCTTGGGGACTTCCAGTCAGGATGCCCAAAACAAAGTGGCCGCAGCCATGCGACACCTGGGAACGACCCGATCCTTCATCGTGCATGCGGCCGATGGGCAGGATGAAGTCTCACTGGATGGGCAAACATCGGTGATTGAAATCATTGGCGGTGGGGAAATCAGGCATCAGTGGACGGCAGCTGAGTTCGGTTTGATGCCTGCCGGGCACGAAGCCCTCTCAGCACCCGACCCAGCCTCCAGTGCTGATATCATTCGCAGGTTGTTTGCCGGCGAGCCGGGGCCATGCCGCGATTCTGTAGTCGCGGGAACCGCTGCAGCTCTGTGCCTGACCGGGAAATCGGAGTCTTTGAGGCAGGGGGCCGAGCGGGCTGCCGAAGCCATCGATCAGGGTGCGGCAGCTGAAAAACTTGCCCAGTTGGCTGATGCCTAAGACTCCGGTGTCTCGCTCCAAAGGGAGGGCTTGCTCCAACGGGTCAACCATTCGGACAACGAAACTTCCAGATCATCCCGTTCTTTGTCAATCGATTGGTTCAACTTGGCAACGAGTGTTTCATTCTGGCGATCGATCAATCGCTCAACCAGAATATCTTCCATGATCTCGCCCCACTGTTCGGCGACATCGCCGCCGATTTTGCTGACGCGGTCGACCTCGAAATGCTCCATCACCAGTTGCGCTGATTGGACCTTCGGATCGATCACCAAACCGGGTGGGATTTCTCCATAGTTGGCATGGAATCCAACCGAGATCCTTGAGGTGAAACGAATCCGGATGTCGCCCGTGACTGTCACACTGAACAGTTTGACACCCAGATTCCATCGTTGAATGCGGGCTGTGAACTTCATGGGAGCGACCAGAGAGGATTCAATCAGCCAGTTCTGGTGGCCGGTTGCCTGATTGATTTGGGGTGATACTTTTGAAATCCTGATCGCCGCTGGGACATCCGGAAGGGTTGCGTCGTATTGGATCCAGCGTCCTTGTTCAAGTTCGCGAAACCGTCGATGGGTGCGCAACTTGAATCCATCCATCCTCAGCTTGACACCTGCCCAGACACGCTTTGTTTCACCCCAATTCTTATCGCCGCTGAAGGTTCGCGGCAGATGCTTGGATGCTTTGGTGGCCAGCCATTGAACGGATTCCCTCGCCTGTTCATCTGTGATGTTCAAGGGTTGCATCGTTCCTGCCGACGTTGCCGCTGGCAAGTCGGGTGGTTCAATTTGAGCGCGAGTCGTGGCTGTTCCCAGCAATGTCAACAGCAGGGTGTAGCAAAGACGGACGGTGAAACGATGGATCATCTGCATGAGGTGTTCTCAGAACGAGTTCCTGACATCGCAACCGAAAGCGGAATGCGGCAGGCTGTGTTGTGAAAAAACATGAACTGGTTGGAGCGTGTAGCAGAGTCTGGACCCGTTGGGTCAGATGCTCCTATCGCAGGATGACTGATTCCTGTCGATACCTTTGGCGGGACAGCACCCCAGCATTGCACGCCTGCCATGTCATCGATTGGCAGTAGAAGCTACGGGCATCGCAGCCAAGTCAGTCCCTGTCGGATGGCCCCGAGGATCAAATCAGTGAGACCCTGACTTGAACAGAAAATCAGTTGGATTTGCTGATGCGGTAGGACCAGCGGTACGTATCCGCTGTTTGCAGCGGCACGGCAGCGGTGACCAGGGCTGCCTCACGCTCGATCTGAACGTCATCGATCAATGCTTGCATTTCAAGGTTGTCACTCAGGCGGTACCGGCTACCGAGAAAATCTGGCGGTTCCGGGCAGCGGCAGGCGACATCGAACTTGAAGGCGGAATTCGCTTCGCGGTCAATTTCGACGCTGATGCTCCAATGGCCACGACCCGCAGCGCCAACACCGAGAATAACTTCGGCTTCGTCGATCTGCTCGAGCGACAACTGCTGCAGAGGAGGTGAGCATGGCCACGGATCCAAAGTATCGCCTTCGATACTGGTGCCGACGTCTACATCCTCAAGGAACAAGTGTTGTACGAAGCGGTCGGCTTGCCATTGGAAGTCGAGCCTCATGAGACCATCTGGCGTCGTCAGCGACAGAACCGCAGGGGATGAGTGGGTCATGGTGTCGTTGGTTCTGCGGTGCCCTGTGAATCGTTTCCGTTCAGGTGTTGGAAGGCTCGCAGGACATTCAGTCCGTTGATTTGGCTTTTTTCGGGGTGGAACTGCGTTGCAAACAGATTGTTTTTTCGCACCATGGCACAGAATTCTCCACCATAATCACAAACCAGTGCGATGATGGTCGGATCGGCGGGGCGCACATAATAGCTGTGCACAAAGTAAAAGTGGCTGTCTTCGGGGGTGTCGGCCAGGATGGGTGCCTCTGCCCGTTTGCTGACGGTATTCCAGCCCATGTGGGGCACTTTGTAGGTGGACGGCAGTTCAAAGCGAACCACGTCGCCTGAGAGCACACCGAGTCCTTGGTGCTCACCATGTTCGTAACCGCGTTCGAACAGCAGTTGCAAGCCGAGGCAAATTCCCAGAAAAGGTCTTCCGGAATCGATGAAATCGATGATGGGAGCAGCCAGATCACGCCGGTGGATCTCAGCCATGGCATCACCGAAGGCCCCGACACCGGGTAGGACCAGTTTCTCTGCTGATGCGATTTCATGGGGATCGGAACAGATTCTTGCTTCTCCTCCGACCCGTTCAATTCCTTTTTGAACGCTCCGAAGGTTGCCCATCTGGTAGTCGACAATGGTGATCATGTGCAGTTTGGCGTCGAAATCGGTCATGCGTGTCAGGTCCGTGTGATCCTTAGCGTACCGAAAACCGGAAGAGACAGAACCCGACAACCCGCTTTGGAGGATTCGACAGGTCTCTGTCCGTTGGCAATCTGCCCTTCTCCGTTTAACATCGGGTCGATACAGCGTCCCAATTACCTTTTGGACTCTCCCAAATCATGAGTCATTCGCTTGATTCCCTTGCCCGCTTGATGCAAACACTGCTGGATCGGGCTGAACAACGTCCTGCAGGCTCCTACACCACCAAATTATTGGAGGGGGGTGCGGCAACGATTGGCGGCAAGATTCGGGAGGAAGCCGAGGAATTGATCGAAGCTGCTGGAGAGGCGGGTGATGAGGGACGTGAGCATTTGATTTACGAAGCAGGCGATTTGATCTATCACACGCTGGTACTTTTGGCTTGGCGTGGTGTCGATCTGCAGGAGGTAGCCCAGGAACTGGCTCGCCGTGAGGGCACCTCGGGTTTGGCTGAAAAAGCAGGTCGTACCGGCAACAGTGACCCTTCCCCTTCCTCGGAGAGCGAGTGAATATTTTGGACTCTCGACAGAATCTACGCATTGGGTTGCCCAGCAAAGGGCGATTGAGCGACATCGCCGGTGACTTGTTGTCCCAGGCAGGCTTGAGTTTCCGGCGGCAAAGTCGCGGTCTGTTTGCCCGTGTCAGCGGTCTTCCCATCGACTTGATCTTCCTGCGAACCGATGACATCCCCACGCTTTGTGCTGAGGGTGCCATCGATATGGGGATCACCGGCAGCGATCTGATTGAAGAGTCCTGTGTCAGCACCGAGGTTCGCATGAGGCTGGGTGTTGGACGTTGTCGTCTCGCAATCTGTGTCCCGGAAGATGCTGAACTGAATTCGGCCGCCGACCTCGACGGTAAACGTATCGCAACCAGTTTTCCCACCATTACCCAACGCTATCTGGAACAGCATGACGCGACCGCACATCTGGTCGCACTTTCTGGGTCTGTTGAAGTCATGATTCAGCTGGGTATTGCTGATGCGATTGTGGATCTGGTCGAAACCGGCAGCACGTTGGCTGCCAATCGATTAAGGGTTCTGCAAGACATCGATTCCTACGAAACGGTTCTGATCCAGAACTCCCAATGTCGCGATACTGAAACCGCTGATCGCGTGGTGCGCCGACTCCAAGGCGTTGTGATTGCCAGAGATTATTCCCTTCTGGAATACAACGTGCCGAAAAGCAAATTGACCGCAGCCGAGGCAATCACGCCCGGCTATCATTCTCCAACGGTCAATACGCTGGAAGATCAGGATTGGTGCAGTATCAGGGTGATGGTGAAACGTGGCGACGTGATTGATGCCATGGAGCGGTTGGAGACGCTGGGTGCGTCTGCGATCATTGAGACCCCGATTTCCAATTGTCGCCTCTAGGATCCCATGAAGGAGACGCTGATGTCTGACCCAGCTGAATTGCCTCTCGAAGTCGATGTGGCCACGGTGAATACCCTGCAGCAGCAGAGTGAGTCATTTGTGTTGCTCGATGTTCGCGAGGAGAACGAATACGAGATTGCCCGAATCGAGGGGAGCCTGCTGATTCCCATGAGTCAATTGGGGGTCCGCATGGACGAACTGGAATCCCATCAGCAATCACGCATCATCGTTCATTGCCACCATGGACTGCGAAGCATGCAGGTCACAAAAGCTCTTCGAATGAGAGGCTTTGCCAGGGTCCAGAACATGACAGGTGGAATCGACGATTGGAGCTTGCAGATTGATCCCCAGATCGCTCGTTACTGAGCGTCCTGCCAGTCTAGTCCTTTGCCTGCCTGGATCCCCCGTCAGGACGCACCACGATGTTCTCGTGAACTTCAAGACTTTTCGTAGTTGGTCGGGTCACAATCCTGATCGATGTCGCATCCTGATCAGGGTCGCGCTCACGAACTTTCGGCAGGTATTGGGTCTGAAGGTATTCCTTGACCTTTACGGCGGCCTGCTCATGACTTTTCCCGGATCGTACAGGAAGCCCCTCTTCATTTCGCGTCAACTCGATTTTGGGTGCCTTGGGACTGAGGAGCGTTCGAGGGAAAACTTTGGCGTATGGCGATTCCTGTGCACCGAGCTGCGTGGTAGACAAATCGCTGGCAAGCAGATCAGTAAGCCCATCGCACTCGGCAGCTCTCTTTTTACGTTGAAACGAGACCGTGCTCTTGTGCTACCGTTCGATCGTCAGGAGCGCGCTGTCGATAAGACCCAATGTTGATTCAAAACCACCGTCCACGAAATACAATTCCCAAACTTCTTTTCCCTCGTCATCGTCTTCTTCGCGTTTTGGATAGCCAACCAGATCAAGCAGCTGAAAAGTGCGAGGTTCGGCGTTGTCAATGTCAACGGCATAGACGAGTGATGCTTCGTCGTCGTCAGGTTGGTCAATCTCGATGAGTACGCGATAGGGTAGAGGATTTTCCAGATCAGCAGGCAAAATGTAATCGGCGGGATCGAACGAACTGTTCTGCGTTGCGCTGGTAACGCCGTCCACCGCCGTTTGCCCGTTTAGATCCTGACCCGATTCCCTGGCTTGGCGTTTTGCACGTTCCCAGCCACGAACCTTGAAATCCCAGTACGGAAGAGAGTCTCGGGCAGCTTCGATATCGCCGGGTCTGTGAAGTGTTTTGATATGGTAGAAGGATGCGTTTTCGAGCCAGATGGCAACCATTGGCGGCGATTTCACGTCAAAGGTCTTACCAGCCCGAATGTTCAAGGTCATTTGGTAGTTTTTGGCCGGTTTGTAATCGTATACAAGGCCGTCCTCCTTCATCGCAAACTGTTCGATGGCTGGGCCGAGATTCTGACTTAATGCAAGGATCGATCGAACGGGACCTGGTTGCCAGAAGAAGAGTCCTGTCATGCTTGCAGTGATAGCCAGTGTCAACCACAGGAGCCTGCTGCGCACATACAGGGATAGTTGACTCAGATTGTTAGCCACGTGGAACGCGATGATTCCGACAAACACGAAACCCACCAGCGCATGCAGTCCGACGATTCCAATCGAGAATGGTTGCACGAAGGCCACGATTCCCGTTACCGCAAGAACAACAAAGCTTGATGCAGTCAGAAGTGAGACGAAGCTGCGTCGGTTTTTTTTCATGAGCACATGAGTCAGGGGAACGCAAGCTACGCTTTGTCGGGAACGATCTGTCCGTGTTCACGAAGCACTGCGTGAATTTCTGGCAGCGGGACTTCGAGCGGCGTGGACCCTGCTTTTGCGGCCAAGCTCGCTGCAACGCCAGCTGCCTGGCCCATTCCCATGCATGATGCTTGGACTCGCAGGCCAGAGTTTGCCAAACGGTCACTGCTGACACATCTCCCAGCCACGATAATATTGCGACTGCCCTTTGGGATCAGTGCGCTTAGCGAGATCGTTGGCACCGTACCCCGCTTGAGCGGTTTCGGTCGGACACCTGATTTGGTGTGGAGGTCGACAGGATAGAATGCATAGCTGATGGCATCGTCAAACACTCGACCCGAGGTGTAATCGTTTACTGTGATGACGGTTTCGCCTTCGATGCGATAGGTTTCGCGAAAGCCGGTTTCCGGCTGCATGTGCATGAGTCTCTGCTTCTTCTGGCGAACGCGTTCGAGAATGGCCTTGCGTCCAGTCAGATTGGCCTCGGTTGCTGTCCGAGAGTTCGTCGAGTCTGCGCCATGAACGTAAAGCCTGTGAATCTGATTGCGCCCAGGCTCGTGTTGTTTTCCCAGCATGAAGAGATAAGATCCCGGTTGCCGCTCCTCTTCGCGCAAGCGTGGTAGTCCCAGCATTCCGACGACTTCGGCGCCGCCTGTGCAATCGATGATCTGTTTGCAGTGGACTCGTCGTCTGGTTCCAAACCCGACGCAATCGACCTGCCAGCCGTTGTCGGTTCTGGTCAGGGCTTGCGGGAATTCGTAGTAAGCGATCTCCACTCCTGCCTCAGCGCACTTCTGCTCGGCGAGGATTGCGTACAGAAACTGGTTGGTATAAACCTGATTCTGCCAGTGACGTTGCGGGACTTTGGCAAAGTTCGGCAGTGTGCCACCGTCCAGTTCCACACTTTCCTTGACCAACTCCCAGCCAATCCCGGCAATCACCTGCTTGCCCCAAGCATCAAACAGCCCGGGAAATGCCACACCACCGGTGGTGGTTGTACCACCGAGCTGGCTGTTGCGTTCTACGATCAGCGTTTTTGCCCCAGTGCGTCCGGCTTGGATGGCTGCGACATGGCCTGCCGTGCCACCGCCGACCACCAGTACATCCACGGTTTGAGTGATTTCAGGTTCCCCAGCATCAGCGCGCGTTTGGGCAGTCACGTGCGAATTCGAAGCGATCGTCATGCCCGCGACGGCGGTACCGAGCACGGACTGGTGCAAGAATCCGCGGCGATTGTTGCTGTTTTCGTTGTGATTGGAGGAATTCGTCAATTCGTGCCCTTCCGTTGAGGCAGGTTGGTTTGGGGAAGTTTTAATCTTAATTGCTCAATGATTTTCGTGTTGGCAGCAGACAACGGTCTTGTTGCCAGATTGTTCCACTCGTTCGGGTCGTTGTGGTGATCGTAGAGTTCTTCGCTACCGTCAGCGTACCTTATGTATCGCCAACGCTCATCACGCACGGCATGATTGTTCTGTCCAAGTGTTGAGACTGCAACGTGTTTCCAATCCGCGTTGAGATCTTGCAGTAATGGTTGCAAGTTGCATGTTTGATGAGGGACTATATCATTTGGATGAGAAGGCTTGGCTGACTTGCTCGCCGGCGTTTGCGAAACGGTCTGGCTGTATCCAACTGCTTCATCCAACTGCTTCACCTCATCATGTACAGTGAACCCTTTGGAACTTCTCGCCTTTGGGCTGAGGCAGTTTTGATGTTCGGGTTGTCTTTGCAGGTTGGTGAGGATTATGCGGTTCTGCGATCGCGCACACTCGCTCACCGTATAAATATCTACCGCTCTAGCGATATTTTAACGGCAAAAACCAGTCATTTTTTGGAGAATGGTTGCTCATGATGTGACTTGAGAAGACCGCCAGATCCACGGGAAGGCAGGAGTGTTGGCTTTCATCCACACAGACGCCAGTGCACAGGAAAAGAAGTACCTTGTGAATGACTACGCAAATTTCGTGCGTCCGAAGTGACGATCCGGAGCTACAGGTGTCTGAGAATGTCATTGGCGAACACCACCGCCATCAACAGCAGCAATGCGAGGACTCCTGCCAACGTCAATCGGAATTCCAATTGTTCGTTGGCGCGTTTACCGGCCACGAGTTCATAGATCAAAAACATCATGTGACCCCCGTCCAAGGCAGGAATGGGCAGGAAGTTCAAGATGGCCAGATTCATGCTGAGCATGGTCAGGAACATCAGTTGCGGCGAGATCCCTTTCTCGGCTTCATTCTTGGCAATGTTGACAATCTCAAGCGGACCACCCACGTGACGTAATTTGATCTTTCCACGAGGCAGCATGCGGAGGAATCGAATCACATCGGTGAAGCGACGGTAACCTTCTTTGGCACCCAATGCCAAAGCGGAACGGATCGAGTCTGCCCGTTGGATCGATTCGCTGGGAGTCACAGGGAGTCCTCGCTCGAACAGATTGCGGTCATCCGGTTGAACGACAAGGGTCGACGTGATGACCTGATTATCCGATGGGCGATGGGCGATCACTTTGAAAGTTGTACCCTCGGGCAACAGTTGGATGGTTTGCATCAGGGTGTTGAGCGATGCAATGGGGCTGATTTCCCATCCCTCCTGAAGTTGTTTCCGTAAGGTTGCGAATCGCTCTTCCTCGACCGTATCGCTGCTGTCCAGTGGGTTGATGAGTTGAAGTTCTTTGACCTCGTCACCGACCTGCAGCGAAGTTTTCTGGGTCGTATCGTCCCCTCCTGTTCCGATCAGTTTCGAAATGACTGGCAGGGGTTGGTAGGCGAAACCGACCGCATTGATGGCGATTTCTCCGGCGATGCTCTGGTCAGGTGGCATGGTTTGCGGAGAGTCAGAAGGTGTGATCGAGAGGTCGATGATTTCAGCCTCATCACCGGTGCCTCGCTTGACACTGACCTTCACCGTTTCCTGGGCACCGACAAGAGCCAGCGCCAGACCGTAGGCATCCACCTCTGGGTTGCCGTTGTAGCTTTGGACGATATCCCCGATCTGCATACCGGCCTCGACAGCGGGGCCATTTTCTACCAGACCGACAATGGGACCGACCGCAAACCGGATGCCGAGTGATTTGGCAGGTTGAGGAGGCAAAGCGACTTTCGTCTCGCTTCCGTCAACCCGAGCCAGTGTCAGTTCTATCGTCCTGTTGGGATTTGAATACAGGTAATCAAAGAAGGGGGTTCCTGGAACAATCGCCGATGCGTTGATGGGGGTTCCATCAAAGGCCACGATGGAAGCTCCGGTATCCTGTTCCGTGAAAGTTTTCGTGGCGACCGTGCCTGGAATGCTGCCCGTTTTGCTGCCCAGAATCGGAGCATGCGGGATCGCGATCCCTATCATCCGGGCGTCTTTCATCTCAGGCAGAGACTGTGTCACCAGTTCGAAGCTACGGACACCGTCCTCGTACTCAATCTGAACGTCAATGGGCTTGCCAGGGTTTTCCAGACCGTCGGTGAGGATTTCCATTTTCATTTCACGGAAGTGCATCTCCGGGTCACTCCATGTGCCCACCGAGATGACTTTTCCACCTGGTTCGATCCCTGCTTGCCACGCCGGACCACCCGGCACAACGGCACCGACAATGGCGGGGCTGTAGGAAACGCCATACCCGTAGGCGAGAGCGGCAAACAGAACGCCCGTGATCACATTCATCACCACTCCTGCACTGATGATGATCATCCGTTGCCATACGGGTTTCGCTGGGAAACTCCGAGGATCAAGCTTCGGGGCTATGTCTTCGGTTTCCTCGCTGTCATCCTCTTCAACCTGAATACGTTTGGCCTCTTCCTCCTGTTTGCGTGGGTCGTCGTCCTGTCCCAGCATCTTGACGTAACCACCCAAAGGAACAATTCCAATTCCGTATTCGGTTTCTCCGTAGCGAAACTTGCCCAGCGTGCGGGGTAACTTGATGGGGCCAAGGCGAATCGGGACATCGAAGCCGACATAGAATTTTTCACACTTGACGCCAAATGTCTTGGCAGCAACAAAGTGGCCCAGTTCGTGGACGAAAATGACCAGTCCAATTCCGAGTGCCACACGGCCATAAAGAGCAAAGGACGAAATCAGGGAAACCAGAAAGTTTGGATCATCGTCTGCTGCGAGCAGAAGACTTGATGAGAGAAAATCGAGCAACATTCAGGATGCCTTTGTCAGGTGCAGGCGGGTGTGGGTTTCTTGTGCTGATTGGATTGTGAGCACAGGTCGGATGAGGGGATACATCAAATTATGGCCTTTCGACCCGTTTCAAGCGATGGTGTCCATCTGGTTCAGGTCGCTGCAGTGGGAATTTGGCCACTTTGGTGTGGCAGGGTACCGACCTGCAGCTGGTTTTCGCTATAGATTGAACCGGCTCCTTAATTCCTGGCGGCTCCAACGATCGAGTTCCAATAACCGATCGAGGGAGGGATTCGACTCGTGACAATGGTTTCTTAGCACGTCCCGGCAGCCTGTCACGATGTCAGTAAACCTGATTTTTTCGGCCAGGAACAGAGCGACCGCCTCTTCGTTGGCAGCATTCAGGACAGCCCCTGCCGTTCCACCGGTGGCTGCTACCTCAAAGCCAAGTTGCAAGCCGGGGAAACGTTCCGGGTCTGCTGGCTCGAGGGTCAGCTCCCATGGCTGGGTTCGGTCGAAGTCAGGACTCGGACATGGAAGGCGGCGAGGATAGGTCAGGGCGTACTGGATCGGCAACCGCATATCGGGTGGACTCAGTTGTGCGATCACGGAACTGTCTTCGAATTCAACCATGGAGTGAATGATGGACTGAGGATGAACCACGACTTCGATGGCCTCCGCAGGGAGTCCGAAGAGCCAACGGGCCTCGATCACCTCCAATGCCTTATTGATCATGGTGGCCGAGTCGATCGTGATTTTCGGCCCCATTTGCCAAGTGGGATGTGCCAGGGCCGATTCAGGTGTTGCGGTTTCCATTTGAGCTTGAGTCCAAGTTCGAAATGGCCCGCCGCTGGCAGTCAGAATCAGTTTTTTCGGTGGAGAGGGAGCCGATTGGATGCATTGGAAGATGGCTGAGTGCTCGCTGTCCACTGGCAGTAACTCGGCATCGCTCCGTTGGCACGCTTGACTGACGACCGGGCCAGCGACCACAAGGGTTTCCTTGTTGGCAAGCGCGACTCGTTTTCCCGCCTCGACGGCGGCCAACGTGCTTTCCAGTCCAGCCCGCCCCACGATCGCAGCAACCACAATATCAACAGAGGCATCACTGGCGACCGAAACCAAGGCCTCAGGACCGTAATCAATGCGAGATCCGAGTTCGCGAATCTGGGCTACGTCCTCCTCAACGGCGTTCGAGTTCTGATGGTCTGAGAGCACCACTCGATCAGGCGGAACCTCGAGATCCTTGGCCATTTTTGCCAACAAACCAGTATTCTTGTGCCCCGAAGCAGCGCAGAGATGCCATCGAAATTCCGGGTCGACGCGGTTGAGTTGGGTCACCACATCCACGGTGGCTGTCCCAATACTCCCAGTCGCCCCCAGAACCGCAACGTTTTTGCAGCTTCGGGTGTCTTCGGGCAAATGTTTGTCCTGTTTCAAATTCACGTCCAATTTGTCCGGAAGACTCCCTGATGATCGGTTGATTATCCGGGGGGAACGCTGACTCGCCAAGACCGCAGGCAAAGGGTCATTTCAGCGTCTCGGTATCAACCGTTTGTCCTCAAAACGCCGTTTGCCTGCAAAAATCCTGAATACCAGATGATCCTGAAGGTCAGGGAGGCCAGTCGCGAGCATTTTTCCTGAGTCTGGTCCATGCCAAGTCTTCTGGCGTCTTATTACCTGCTCTCCGATACTGTTAATATTCATGTGTGAAGGCTTGACTTGGTATTTACCAACAAGTAACCCTCCCGTCCAAAAAGATGAACCACAAACTCTTGAGAAACCAATGGCGTTAGAACCTTGTGTACATTGTGGCAATATGATTGCAGGTGGTGGGAACACAAAATGTCCGAAATGTGGTGGTTACCAGTACCACGAAGGAATCGAGATGCTCACATGGATGGCGTGGGCGATAGGCGGGGGTATGCTCATAATAATGATACTCGTCTGTTGTGGTAACGTCGTCAGCAGCGTGTTGGATTGATTAATGCATCATCCAGAGCTTCTGCTACATCCTTCGTGAAGAACTTTACCATTTCTTCTGTGATTGGTTTATGCAGATAAGGTTTCATATGCTGGAATACCAACTCTACAAAAGAATTATTGTCGGGGTATTCTACGATTTCCCAATGACTTCAACCCATATCATGGGCGATTCGAGCCTCGGTTACGACCCGACCCTCCCTTTGCCTGTCCTTCACCCTGCTTGTCTCCCAGAGCGATTGACCGAAGAATGCCTGACGAGACTCCGTCATCCCAACAGGCACTCGGACCGGTTATTGTGTCGCTGAAAGAACGTCGGAAATGGGTGGGATGGGTTTGTGCAGGCACCAAGTCGGCAAATCTCCCATTTCGGCAAGGAAAGTTGTGTCACTGGACGGTCCGGCAATCAACGATGGACACCAGAGCCTGCCGTCATCGACGAACTGTCTAGACCATTTTTTGCACGTGACAATGACTTGAAGAGATTGTCATGAACCCTCACAGGTAAAAATTCACCCGATGAGTGACGACAAGCAACAAAAATCAAATGGACCTGAGCCGCGGAGTGGCGGAAATGTCTGGCTGGTGCTGATTGCGATCGTATCGGCAGTGCTGCTGAGTGCGTTCCTGTTTGGTAACACGGATCTCCGTTTGCGTTACCCGGATCTGATGAAATTGTTGGCGGCCATGGCAGATGCCGAGCAGGCCGACGCGACAACGGGGATCGCAGGAGCAAATTCCACTTCTGAAAAGCGGGCTCCCCAAGGCGATGCTGGAAAGTCCGGAGCCGAAACATCTGAGGCTGATCAGAAAGAGGGTTCGGTTCCTGCTGGCAAATCAGAGACGCCCCAGATCAGTGCATCGAAAGCGGTTAGCGGAAGCAAGTTGGAGGTTGCCCCGAGAGTCACGGTCATTGTCCCCTCAACCAAAACACCCGGCATGCAGGTGGAGATCGGGGGCTTGCAGGACATCAGCGTTTCTGATGGAGAAATCACGGGTCAGGTTGCCTACCGCACACGTGGGATCGACAACAAAGGCCCTGTTTCGAAGAACTATAAATTGGTTGATTTCACGACCATCCGAGACACCAACAACGATGCGGAGCACAAGCGGTTGGTTGAATACCTGAATGCTTCGGGTGTCACCTGGGACAATGCCCGGCCGAGTCGGTTGCTGCAGGATCATTGGCCAGAGCTGTTAATGATCGGGGTACTGGTGATTCTGGGGATCATCATGCTGCGGCGGATGGGCGGGGTCGGATCACCGATGTCGTTTTCACGCAGCCGCGGAAAACTGTATGGTCAGGAAGATTTGGCGATCACGTTTGAGGATGCTGCCGGCATCAACGAAGCCGTTGAGGAAGTACGCGAGGTCGTCGACTTTTTGAAGAACAGTGACAAGTACCAAGCCTTGGGAGGTCGCATTCCCAAGGGAGTTTTGTTGGTTGGGCCTCCCGGTACCGGAAAAACCTTACTGGCCAAGGCAATCGCTGGTGAAGCTGGTGTTCCTTTCTTCAGTCTGTCAGGTAGCGACTTCGTCGAGATGTACGTGGGTGTGGGTGCGGCTCGAGTGCGTGACATGTTCCAGCAGGCAACCAGTCGCGCACCTTGCATCATCTTTATCGATGAACTCGATGCGTTGGGTAAGAGCCGCAGTGGATCAACGGTGGGGGGGCATGATGAACGCGAGCAGACCTTGAACGCCCTGTTGGTTGAGATGGATGGATTTGATTCCAATTCGGGTGTCATTGTCGTGGCAGCGACCAACCGCCCTGAAACACTGGACCCTGCTTTACTGCGTCCCGGGCGTTTTGATCGACACGTTCTGGTTGATCGTCCTGATGTTGGCGGCCGCGAAGATATTTTGCGGGTTCACGTCAAGAACGTGAAGCTCGACGAAGAAGTTGATCTCAAGGACATTGCCTCCATCACACCCGGGTTCGTTGGCGCCGATCTTGCCAATCTCGTCAATGAAGCGGCCCTGCTTGCGGCAAGAGCTGAAAAACGGGCAGTGGGAATCGTTGAATTCAATGAGGCGGTGGAACGGGTCACCGCCGGACTCGAAAAGAAAAATCGGGTGATGAACGAGGATGAAAAAATCCGCGTCGCCTATCACGAAGCGGGACATGCCCTGGTTGCAGCCGCGTTGCCGAATTCCGACCCGGTCCACAAAGTCAGTATTATCCCCCGAGGGCTTGCTGCGCTGGGTTACACCATGCAGCGACCTGAATCGGAACGATACCTGATGACCAAGTCGGAACTCGAATCCAATATGAAGGTGTTATTGGCGGGTACGTTGACCGAAGAAATGATTTTTCAGGATATCAGCACGGGTGCTCAGAACGACTTGGAACGCTGCACCGAAGTTGCTCGCAGCATTGTGATGGATTATGGCATGAGCCGGCTCGGACGCATCAATTTTCGTCGCAGTTCCCGCTCGCCGTTCCTGGCGGCTGGGGGAGATGGGCTCCAAATGACCCACAGTGAAGAAATGGCCAAACTGATTGACAAGGAAGTGGCGAGAATCATCGAAGATGAACTGATCCAAACCCGTGAGATTCTGGAACAGCGGCGTGAAGTGCTGGAAGCTGTCACTCAACGGTTGCTTGAAGTTGAATCGATCGACAATGATGAGCTGATGCAGTTGATTCAGGACCATTGCAGTGGACCATGGCTGGTGCCCGGAACGGTCAAGCAAAAACCAAGGGCACAGATCCGTTCGGATCAAGATGATGCCGACCAAAAAGCCGCCGAGTAGAGTGGTTGAGTCTGTCAACACCATCGGTTGAGTCTGTCAACACCATCGGTTGAGTCTGTCAACACCATCGGTTGAGGTGGCATGCATCAGCCCGCTGTGGCAAGGCGATGGGCCTCAGTCGATGGGCCTCAGTCGATGTAGAGAAACTCATTGCAGTTGAACATGGCCCGGCATAGATCCATGACCGCGGTCATGGCGGGTTGCGGTTCTCCCTGCTGCCGGAGGAGTTGAGTCTGATTGGACAGAAAATCAATGCAGTCGATCTGTTCCTGTGGGTTGGGTGCCCGCGACAGGATGCGTTGATAGAGTTCGTGGATTTGTGATTCCTGATCGCCGGGATGCAGGTGAAAGCAGAGGGTTGCCAACTGCCTTGATGCCTCCAGGGTGAAGCTGGAATTCATCAACAGTAGCGATTGAATGGCGGTTGTTGAGGGAACCCGCATCGCGCAGCTGCAATTGGCTGCCGGGCGGTCAAACGTTGCGAACAGTGGGTAGCGAAGATTTCGACGCGCGAAGATATAGATGCTGCGGCGATGGTGATCGGATGTTCGCGGACTTGTTTTCCACTGTCCGCGTTTCAATGTTTTGACCAGCTCTTGTGGTAGCGGTGGGCTGATCCCGGGGCCACCGGCTTCGTGGTTCAATGCACCACAAGCCAACAGAATGGCATCCCGAATCGATTCAGCATCCAGTCGACGACGAGGGAATCGTGCCAACAGGCGATTGGAGGGATCGGTTTGCTTGGCATCCTGCCACGCCTGCAAGTCTCTGGCATTTTTTCCGTCTGCTGCCGGTCGACTTTGTGTTTGGTAGGTGGCTGAGAGGACAATTTGACGATGAAGATCTTTCAAACTCCATTCATGGTTCATCAAACGGCTCGCCAGATGATCCAGTAATTTCGGGTGCGATGGTTCTTCGCCCATCACACCAAAGTCACTGGGGGTACTGGAGAGGCCTGTTCCAAAGTGATATTGCCAGACGCGATTCACAATGGAGCGGGCAGTGAGTGGTTGGGACCGGTCGGTAAGCCACTGGGCGAGCTGCAGACGGGGGTGAACCGCAGTGGTCACCTGCGTGTCCGATCGGTTTGCAATTCGGGGAAACGCTGCAGACACCTTCGGACCTTCCTCACGCCAGTCACCACGCGGATGGACTTGGCTGGTGGCATCAGGATCGGCATCGGCAGAAAGCGTATTGACCGACTGTTGGTTCGCAAGTTTCAGCTCACGATCAAAAAAAGCACGCAAACGGTAGAAGTCTCCCTGACTGATCGCATCGTACTTATGATCATGGCACTGTGAACACCCAATCTGCAAGCTCAGCAAAGTGGATCCGATGGTCGAAGTCATTTCGTTCATCAAGACATGCTTGCGCTCTTTCTGCGAGTTGATGTCGGGCATGTCGGGACCCGACAGTCCGAAAGCTGTGGCAATCCGGGACGATGGTTGCTGTGAAGCCTGCGGGATGTCGCCCGCCAATTGCAGCGTCACAAATTGATCGTAGCCCATATCCTGATTCAGGGCATCGATGATCCAATCCCGATACCGCCATGCATTCGGACGGACTTTGTCATGCTCATAGCCATCCGTTTCCGCAAAACGTGCCAGATCCAGCCAGTGTTGGCCCCAGCGGCGACCATAATGTGGCGAAGCGAGCAACCGCTCGACCAGTCTTTGATAGCTGTCAGGGCGAACATCACTGAGAAAATGCGATAATTCTGATGGTGTCGGCGGCATCCCCGTCAGATCGAAACTCAGCCGCCTGATCAGCGTTGCCCGATCGGCTGGGCCAACTGGTGAAAGCGACTCGGAATGCAGCCTGGAAAGAATGAACTGATCGATGGTGGTCCGCGGCCAGTTCGAGATCCCCATGTTCGGGATCAAAGGATCAGTGATGGTTTGATAGGCCCAGTGCCCGCGATCCACGTCATCAATCTGCAATTCATCCTCCACCCATTCGGTTCGACGAGGATTCTCTGCGTCGGTGGGTTCACTTGCTGACAGCAAGGCTGAGTGTCCGAGGATGGCGGGTGAGCTTAGCAGTGCCGAGATCAGTAGCACCGGTATCAGCCGTTGGCAGGCATGATGATCTGGATTTGCAGCACTGAAAATCATGTCAATAATCCCCGCACGATCTGCACCGACGAGGGACCTGTCAGTCGTTCATCCAAGCCATTGTGGGAATACACCAGTTTGCGGTGATCCAGTCCCATGAGGTGCAGGAGTGTGGCATGGAATTCATTGACGTGCACCCGATCTGTTTCGGCTCGCAATCCGATCGCGTCTGTGGCACCGTAGGCACGACCACCGCGAATCGATGCGCCTGCGAGCCAACCACTGTATCCCCATGGATTGTGATCACGACCCTTTCCTTGCTCGCTCATCGGCATCCGTCCAAATTCGCCGCACCAGACCACCAGAGTGTCGTCCAGCAACCCGCTGCGTTTAAGATCGGTCAGGAGTGCAGCAATGGGTTGATCTGTTTTCCCGCAGTATTCGCCATGGTTTTGAGCGACGTCTTTATGGGCGTCCCAACCGTTGGTGTCGCCCGCAAAAACTTGAACAAACCGGACGCCACGCTCGAGCATCCTGCGGGCTAACAGGCAGCGTTGCCCAAAGTCGCGGGTGGCTGGCTGGTCCATGCCATAAAGCGATAAAGTTTTGGCTGTTTCCTGTGTGAAATCGGCCACTTCGGGTGCGGCGGACTGCATCCGAAATGCCAACTCGTAGGATGCGATTCTGGCAGCGAGTTCCTTGTCATGATCGCGGGCCAGCAGGTGCTGTTGGTTCATCTTGCGGAGGAAGTCCAGGGTCGCTCTTTGCTGGGGATTTGAAATTCCCGGTTGTGG
>JACLAC010010563.1_pt1 | contig 17893 bp, 15 predicted proteins | sample 8027881 | NCBI WGS metagenome assembly JACLAC01 (sample SAMN15725517, study PRJNA655200) | protist metagenome | isolation source: fluorescence activated cell sorting (FACS) single amplified genomes of... | place: Spain: Blaines Bay Microbial Observatory, Mediterranean Sea | collected 2016-01-19 | reverse complement strand
GGCAGCGCTTTGAGAGCAGATCCACCATCTCCCGATAGTGCAAACCGGGTGGATTTACCGTGCCAATACGCACCATATCCTGAAGATTGCCGACCAATTGCATCTCGCAGTCTTCGATATATCGCTGTACTGAAACCATCACTCTTCCCTATTTTGTCGTGAACGCAATTCTGTGGAACTGATATCGACCCTGAAATCGCCCTCTGGAATCGGTGCAAAAAGAGCCGCGAATTGGGGTGGTATATCGATGTCGGACAATGTTAGATATTTCGTTTCGTGCAGACGACCGGCAACCCAGAAAAGATTGCCACCCGCCGCAAATTCCTGCAACGCCGCGTCCATGCCTCGCTTGCCCCCATCATAATATCGACCTTGCAGCAGCCTCGTCGCCGTATCGTAGCCGATCGCAAAATGACAGCCAGCAAAAAGCCGGGCCTTTTGCAAAAAAGTCGGCGCCCGAGTGACAACGACATTAAAGCGCTCGCACAGCAGTTGAAGGCGCGCTTCGACATCCCGCTTTTGCAAGGGCGGCTTGTCGACGTTTTCAACGGAGATTTCCAAACTTGGTGATCTACCGCTCAATCGCGCGGCAGCTGCGGCTAGCCGTACGTGTCCCTCGTGTAAGGGATTGAAAGACCCGGGAAAGAGCAGGCGGTTCGCCCGCTCCAAGTGGCTCACTAAGGCGCCATCGATGCCCGACTCAACCACGTCCAATTCGCCTGCCAACAGTCGCGCCAACGGGTCTGCTAAGGACAGCACATTCTGCCCGCTCGTAACGAAGTCGGGCAAGGGCTCTGGCGACTCCTCGCCACCACAAGCAACCCCGATAACCCGCAAGGCAAACCGACTGAGCATCTCTTCCTGTGCCAGGCGATCAGCGGCTCCTTTTTTAAAGCATAAATCATATAGTCTGTATTCGCCCAGCAGACGCAGTGCAATATACACCCGTTCCTCGCCCCGCCGTTGCCGACTAGTCGCCAGTGCCGCGGTAAGACCAACCCCAACAATCTGCTCGCCCGCGTCCGTGAATACCCGAGCTCGGGCGAAGGCCCTATCCGCCATTTCACGCGCCGTCCGCGACGTCACCCGATGCGGCCCGGCAGAACCCAAAAAAGCGGCCAAAGCCTTTTCCCGATAAGGAACTTGTACCTCTATTACCACCCGCGAAGCCCCGGGGTGATTGAGCAACCAGCTGGCCAATTCACTGCCCCCGCCAGTAGTCGCTAAGACCAATTGCACTCCACTCTGCAACAAGGTCTCTACTTGTTGCCAGATTTCTCGATCGGCGCGCAATACAATATCACCCTGTGAAAAAATCTATCGCGCCGCGAATACCCCACGACGTGAGAAAGAGTCCGCTGAGCATATTGAGCAGCAACAACGGCCAGCCCATCCGCAAAGACTCGGGCAAAAAGCGGCGATCCGTCCATACCATCAGCAGACACCACAAGCCGCAGGTAAGTACCCCGCCGAAGATAGCCGCTGGTGTCACGATCGTCACCGGATTACCCCCCATCCACATTATCGCCACGCCCCCGACTCCGCAATAACCCACTACCCAAGGCCTTATACGAGCCACAGATGCTTCGCGGACTCGGCGAACAATGGGCCGGAAACACTCGTGTGTGGTACGGGCATAGAGCTCGTAGGCCGCCATAATCGTGCCGAAAAATGCGGTAAAAACGCCAAATTGATAGAGGTAAACAAGCGCGGGATGCATCCGAACGAGAAAATCGGCCTGCACCGAGAGCAACTGCATACCCTCAGGCACGATATGTTGCGGCCGCAGCACCGCCGCACCTAAAATCATGAAGGCCATGGTAAAAATAACCACGCAAGCGAAAGACACCCCGGAGTCGATCAGCGGAGCGCGCAACCAGGCTTTGCCCAAACGCACATTGTGCTCGTCAGTAGCAATTTTAACCCCGCCTGCAGTATCTTGCACTCTGCGCCCCATAAGCCCCCAGGCCTTTTCCCGCAGCATGCCGATATAGCCAAAATAATCCTGGGTTCCGCCACCGATCGCCCCCAGATAAACCCCCATTTCGACAAAGGCTGAACGAGCCGCCACGGCCGGATACTTACTGGCCAGCCAAGGTTCATATCCGGGCATGCTCGGCACAAAAGTTCCCAGCAGCACGGCCAACCAATCGGGCCGCGCCGCGGCTGCTGCAGTTAAAATCGACAGCAGCAGTACGCCGACTACTACAGTTTGGAACTTCTCTAAGGCCCCATAGCTCTGTATCATGGTGATGGCGATAGCTAAGACCACAAAAGCCGTACCCCATACCCGGGCGTCCCCCCACATCGCAATGCCTTCAAAACCCAGAATCCAAACCGCCAGCCCGCCGAGCATCTTCGGCAAACCCGACAGCCAGAGCGGAAAGCAGAGCACCGTCATAATAGCCAAAAGCCAAACCGCCCACCCCTCCGGACCCGGCAGATACTTCCAGCGCTCAATCGGATGTTCGCCCGTCAGGGTGATATAGCGCGCCGAGGTATAGACCTGCACGAATTTCATTAGCCCGCCGCCGACAAAACACCACAACATAGCGTAGCCAAACACCGCTCCACCCCGCGAGGCAAAAACCGTCTCGCCGCTGCCGATTGTCACCGAGGCGATGATCGCTCCGGGGCCAAAGATCCGCAGCATCGCACCAAAACCGCGCGCCTTCAACTCTTCGCTGAGTTGGGGATAGCGCATCGCTTCGCTCATGAAAATAGCTCCTTGATCTCTCGTTGATTGACCGTATGATATCGCTCAACCGACTGCTTGTCAAATGCTTGTGACACAACCATATTCTAACTTTTCAACACTGGGAGGATTAAATGAGTATCAACAAAGCCATTGTGCCCGTAGCCGGCCTGGGCACCCGACTACTCCCCACGACCAAAGCCCTTGCTAAAGAAATGCTGCCCGTCGGTCGCCTGCCTGTCATCCACCATGTCGTCGAGGAATTGCTCGCTGCCGGCATTCGCAAAATACTATTTGTTACGGCGCACAACAAAGGCGCGATCACAGATCATTTTGACGACGGTTCGGAATTGATTCGCCGCCTTGAGGCCGAGCAACACGACTTGCTCGATAGCTGTCGTTTCAACTATCGAGCCCAAGGCGTCGAGTTTTTCTCCGTGCTTCAGCATATCGCTCCAGGACAACACAAACCGGCCGGCACGGGTGATGCCGTCGCCGCTGGTGAGACCTTTGTCAGCGACGAACCCTTTGTCGTGGCCTTTGGTGACAGTTTTATTACCACACACAGTGGCAAACCCTTACTGCAAAGAATGTTAGACTCGCACCAGAGTTGTCGAGCATCCTGCACTATCGGTGCCTTTACAGTCCCCGAAAACCGAGTCCACCACTACGGCATCCTAATCCCCGAAACCACCGATCAGGCCGATGTTAGACTGACCGGCATACTCGAAAAGCCCCATCCCGAACAGACCCCCAGCCGCTTGGCCATCAGTGCCCGCTACATCTTTTCCTCTGCAATCTTTGAGCACATACGCAACGCCCACCCATCTGCCGGTGGCGAAATCTATCTCACCGACGCCATCGATAGCCTGATCTCAGCAGGTGCAATGGTCCGCGCGGTGTGCCTCAACGCAGCCGAGAAACGCCACGATATCGGCAATCATTTAGCCTATTTCGAAAGCTTTGTCGACTACGCGCTCGACGATCCCGAGTGGGGGGAACAAATTCGGGCCTACATACTTGAAAAGTTAGCCCGGCAACGATCTTGACAACCCCTTGCAAATCCCTATCTTAGGAGCCGATTCCGACGTTTTGTCACTATATTGTTCTCACATCAACAAGCCACAGGCGGTTCTATCGATGAGCGCACCGACGACCTGGAAAGAGAGACTTGCAGGGCAAATCCCTGGGGATATGGCCGAAGAGATCGACACCTTCGAAACCCAGATCCACCTACGCAAGCAGGGGAAAATGGAGGAGAAGCTCTTCGCCGAAACCCGCTTGCGTCGCGGAGCCTATGGCCAGCGCTACGACAATGGCCAGCGCTACGACGGAACTCAAAACCAGCAATTGCTCTTCCCAGATCATGAGACCAAGGGCCCCGACACCTTCTGGCATGCGCCTGGCATGATGCGAATCAAGATACCCTTCGGCGGTCTTACAGCCGAGCAAATGGAGGTTTTAGCGGACCTCGCCGAGGAGTATTCCGAAGAGATTCTACACATCACCACCCGCCAAGATTTCCAGATCCATTTCATCCACATCGAGGATACGCCCGACCTTATGCGCCGCCTCGCCGCGGTGGGCATCACCACTCGCGAAGCGTGCGGTAATTCGGTCCGCAATGTCACCGCCTGCCCGCTTTCCGGGGTCTGCCGCACCGAGACTTTTGACGTTACCCCGTATGCCAAGGCCATTATGCGCTTCCTGCTCGGTCATCCCGACTGTCAGGATTTCGGTCGCAAGTTTAAGATCGCCTTCTCCGGTTGCGAGCACGAGGCTTGCGGTTTGGCCAATATGCACGATATGGGTGGCGTTGGTGTTGTCAGAACAGTCGATGGCGAAGAGAAACGCGGCTTCAAATTATACGTGGGTGGCGGCCTGGGCGCCGTACCGCACCAGGCCCAAGTCTTTGACGATTTCGTCCCTGTCGAGGAATTGTTGCCCATTTCTCAGGCCATTGCGCGCGTTTTCGCTCGCCTGGGCGAAAAGAAGAACCGAAACCGGGCCCGCATCAAATTTCTGGTGGCCAAACTGGGAGTCGAAGAATTTCGCCGCTTAGTCCGCGAAGAGCGCACCATTCTGCCGCCCGACCCTCAGTGGACTGCTTTCCTCGACGACCTCGGCAACACCGATGAAGAACCGCTCAAGCCCGGCCAGCCCCTTAACGGGGCAAAGACCAGCGAGGGCTTTGCGGAATGGTATCGCACGAATGTGTACAGGCAGCGTCAGGCGGGATATGTCGTCGCCACCGTCGCACTCCCTTTGGGTGATATCACCTCGCATCAATTGCGCGCGCTGGCCGATATCAGTCGGCGCTTCGTCAAAGAGACGGCCCGCACTACGGTCGAGCAAAACATGGTCCTGCGCTGGGTCAGCGAAACCGACCTACCCCAACTCTACGACGAACTGGTATCTCTTGGCCTGGCGCAGGCTGGGGCCGGCACGATAGTCGACGTGACAGCCTGCCCCGGCACAGATACGTGCAAATTGGGTATCGCCTCCTCGCGCGGCCTGGCCACCGAACTGCGCAAACAATTCGGCGAGCAAGGCGGGGAGTTAGATGAGGTGGTTGAAGGCTTGCGGATCAAGATCAGCGGTTGCTTCAACTCGTGCGGCCAGCACCATGCCGCCGACATTGGCTTCTACGGCAACAGCCGCAAAATCAACGGCATCACCGTACCGCACTTCCAAGTCGTACTAGGTGGTCAGTGGAAAGCAAACGCCGGCTCCTTTGGCTTAGCTACCGGCGCGGTGCCCTCTAAGAACATTCCCGAAGTCGTATCCCGCTTAGCTAAACGCTTCGTTGAAGAGCGCGAAACCGACGAGCTTTTCAAAGATTTCATAGCCCGTCTCGGCAAGCGCCAAATCAAGGTCATGCTCGAAGATCTGACCGTGGTGCCGGCCTACGAAGAGGACGGCTCGTTTTACCGCGACTGGGGCGACACCCGCTCGTTTACCATGGACGATCTCGGCAAAGGCGAATGTGCCGGCGAGGTGGTCTCAGTGACCATCATGGAACTCGCCGGTGCCGAGCGCGAAGTCTTCGAAGCATCTGTCTCATTAGATGAAGACGAGCTGCAAGCCGCCTGGCAAGGCGCTCTCAATGCTATGCTCAAAGCCGCCCGCGCCTTGGTCAAAGAGCAATTCTACGACGTGCCCGAAGACACAGATGTCGTCGTCGCCGAGTTTCGCACCCGCTTCTACGACAGCGAGTTATTTTCGCCCAAATTCGCCAACTACCTCTTCTTGGCACATCAAGAGCCGGCCAGGGAATTCGACAAGGTTCAAACCCACCGCTTTATCGAAGAGGCGCAGCTTTTTATTGAAGGCGCCTACACCTGTTACGATAAAATCGCCGCGCCCCTCGAGGGTGCCAAGGCCTGAGAATAAGACTTATGCAAGATTTACAGCGCATCAACGTCAAATTGTATCTCGAAGACCCGACTGCCCTCTCCGCTAAGGAGACTTTCCGCATCTTCAACAGCTGGATACCCACCACCCCAGACGAGGTCCTTATTGACGTCGCCGACTACAGCCACGTGCCCGACGGTCCAGTGACCCTGCTCGTCGGGCACGACGCCAACTACAGCTTAGACAACAGCCATGCAGAGCCGGGCCTGCTCTACTCACGCAAACAACCCGCCGAAGGCAACCTAAGCGCTCGACTCACTAAAGCATTGCAAGCCACCCTCAGAGCCTGTCAGCGCCTTGAAACGGAGCCAAGCCTCGATGGCAAAGTCAGCTTTCGCAGCGGCGACATCCTGCTTGTAGCAAATGACCGGCTCAGCGCGAACAACAACGAGCAGGGCGAAAACTCCCTGCGAGTCGAACTCGAGCCCGTGCTCGACAAACTCTTCGCCGGTGCCGCCTATGTGATTGAGCGCGACGTCGCGCCTCAACAGCGACTCAATCTTCGGATACGCTGTGACAGCAATGCAGATACCTCGACATTATTGGACAATCTAGCTGCTTGACAAAGGCAAGGTGACCACTATCTTTGCGATAATTCACAACCAAACTTAGACACTGCGAACTATCAGGAGGAATCAATGGCCTATTACATCACAGAAACCTGTATCGACGTTAAAGACAAGGCCTGCGTCGAGGTTTGTCCCGTCGACTGCATCCATCCCATCGACGGCGAGGGGGAACCGATGCTCTATATCGAGCCCGATGAGTGCATCGACTGCGGGGCCTGTGAGCCCGAGTGTCCGGTTGAGGCAATCTTCGCCGAAGAAGACATGCCCGAAGACCAAGGCCGTTTCGTCGAAATCAATACCAAATATTTCGAATTGCGCGACAATGGCGAAGAATGGGCCCAGTGGAAACAAGAACATGCTGCGGATTTCGAAAAGAAAAATTAGACCCTACGCCAAATTTGAAAGAAAAAGCCGGGATACCTTTGAGGATTCCGGCTTTTTGACGCTTGACGGTTTTTGGCTGAACCCACCTATTTCTTGCCCTATTTGATTCATCGGAGAAGCTATCCATGCCAGTTGCAAAGAAAAAAACGCCGAAGAAAAAAGCCAAGAAGAGCAAGGCAACCAAACTACGCGCCGAAGCGGATAAACTGTGGTTTATGTATCGTAAGATGTCCGAGATACGCCTTTTTGAGGAACGTGTCTGGGACGTCTACACCCGTGGCCTGATGCCCGGGCTAGCCCATCTTTATATTGGCGAAGAAGCAGTGGCTGTCGGCGCCTGTAGCGCGCTGCGCGACGACGACTATATCACCAGTACCCACCGTGGGCACGGCCACTGCTTAGCCAAAGGCGGCCAATTAGACCGCATGATGGCCGAGATCATGGGCAAAGAAGCCGGCTATTGTCGCGGCAAAGGAGGCTCGATGCATATAGCCGACATGTCGGTGGGCATTCTCGGAGCCAATGGCATCGTCGGCGGCGGGTTCGGCATCTGCACCGGCGCCGGCTTATCTGCCAAATTGCGAGGCACCGACCAAGTCGGCGTCTGCTTCTTCGGCGACGGCGCCTCGAACCAAGGCATCATGCTCGAAACGGTCAATATGGCGGCCGTGTGGAGCCTGCCGGTCGTCTATGTTTGCGAAAACAACCAATACGGGGAACACACCGCCTATCAAGACGTTACCGGCGTCGAAGATATTGCCGACCGCGCCAAGGGCATGGGCCTCGAAGGGGTTATCGCCGACGGCACGGACGTATTAGAGATGTACGACGCAGTTTCCGCCGCTGTCGACAAAGCGCGCAAGGGCGATGGGCCAACATTGATCGAAGCCAAGACCTATCGGCACCACGGACATCACGTAGGCGACGCGCAAACCTATCGCACCCGCGACGAAGTCAGTTGGTGGTCCGATAACAAGGACCCTATCACCCTTCTCGGCAAATACATGATCACCAACAAAGTGGCCAAACAAGCTGAGCTAGACGCGCTTTACGAACAGGTCGACCAAGAAGTCTTGGCGGCGATCGAATTCGGCAAAGACGCACCCTTCCCACCACCAGAACAAGCGTTTGAGGATATTTATGCCTGATCGAGAAATGTTGTTTAGAGAGGCGATCGGCCTAGCCACCGCCGAGGAAATGCGCCGTGACGATACCGTTTTCGTGATGGGCGAGGATGTCGGCGCTTCTGGCGGCATCTTCAAATGCTGCGAAGGGCTGTTCGAGGAATTCGGAGGCGAGCGGGTTATAGACACGCCCATTGCCGAGGCCGGTTATATTGGGCTCGGCGTCGGCGCAGCCATGACCGGCATGCGCCCCTTAGCCGAGTTGATGTTCGGTGATTTTTCATTGTTGACCATGGACCAGATCGTCAACCAGGCGGCCAAAATACGCTATATGTCCGGCGGCCAGTGCAAAGTGCCACTGACCATCCGCCTGTCGATGGGGGCTGGCCGCTCCTCAGCGGCCCAACACTCGCAGAGCCTACATTCGCTCTTCGCACACATCCCCGGACTTAAGGTCGCCATCCCCTCGACACCGCGCGATGCTAAGGGCTTACTCAAAACCGCGATCCGCGACGACAATCCTGTGCTATTTTTCGAAGATAAAATGATGTATAACGATTCCGGGGCGGTCCCGGAAGAGGACGATTTCCTCATCCCTTTTGGCCAAGCCGAAATAAAACGCCCGGGCGAGGATCTGACAGTCGTCGCCACGTCGAGCATGGTCATCGCCGCCTTGGAAGCGGCCGAGCAACTCGCTGCACAGGGACTCGAAGCCGAGGTAATCGATCCACGCACCTTGGTGCCACTGGATAAGGAGACCCTGCTTGCCTCGGTCCGCAAAACCGGCTATGCGCTGGTCGTCGACGAAGGCGTCGAGCGCTATGGCGCCAGTGCCGAACTGGCGGCAATCCTCAACGCCGAGGCCTTTGATTATCTTGATGCGCCCGTACTGCGAATCGGTGCCGCCGCCGTGCCGATCCCCTTCAGTCCTCCGTTAGAACTACCAACCATCCCCAACGTAGAGCAGATCGTTGAAACTGTGCTCTCACAGCGAGGCTAAGCGTGGCGCGACCCGTGTGTGTCGTTACAGGCTCTTCTAGTGGCATCGGCGCGGCAATCGTCGAGCAGTTCGCCGCAAAAGGCTACGACGTCGTCGTGCATTATAACTCCGGCGCAGAACGCGCCGAAGCGATCGCCGCTAAAATTCGCGTCGCCCATGGCGGCAAGGTTCTAGTCCTGGGGGCCAATTTGTCACAAGCGGATGCAGCCTTTGAATTGGTAGACCGCACCTTCGCCCACTACGGGAGATTAGATGTAGTCATCAGCAATAGCGGCGTAGCTAACTACGTGCAAGACGAACGAGGCCAACTGGCACGCTACCGCTTCGACGAAACTCCCATTGAGCACCTCGACAAGGAGATGGACCGAGTGCTCAGCCTCAATCTCATGGGATCGTATCGTTTAGCCCAACGGGCACTCAGTACGATGACCGAGTTGGCAAAAAAAGAGCGCGAGCCTGCTCATCGCAGCATTCTGTTCATAACGTCAATATCCGATATTGCCCCCGAGAGTACGCGGATTCCATACGGGGTCAGCAAGGCTGGCCTGAACCATGCCGTGATCGGCGCCGCCTTTGACGGAGGACCCTTTAACATCACCGTCAACGCCCTGCGCCCCGGAGTTATCGACACCCCACTCACCGCTCGGCCGTCCGGCGTTGAAGACCCTGCTACAGGCCAGGAATTTACTGTAGCCGAGACCTATGGGCTAATGGCCGAAGGCGGTGCCCAACCAATCCGCCGCATCGGCGAGCCGGCTGACATTGCCTTCGCCGCCTATGCCTTCACGCAAATCCCCTATATGACTGGCCAATTGGTCGCCATCGACGGCGGCTTTACCTTGCACGGCAATTTCACCAATCGCGAGCTTTTTTTGCAAGAAGGCCTGCGCAAGCGGCAACCGCAATAAGTCACTTTGGAGCAATAAAAAACGCCCGCATCGAAATAATGCGGGCGTTTTTTATTGCATGTATCATGGATTCAGTGTTCGCTAATGCTGCCAATCTGAATCTCAATATCCTCGCGATTCGCCACTCGTTCCATCTGCCCATCGCGAATCCAAGCCATCCGGTCGGCCGCCGTAAGCATCTTATCATCGTGAGTCACCGTAATAATCGTAGTGCCCATCTCTTCCTGCAAACTCTTCATATAGTCAATGATTTCCTGACCAGTATTGCTGTCGAGATTACCGGTTGGCTCATCGGCGAGAATGATCCGAGGTTTATTGACAAAGGCGCGGGCAATCGCCACGCGCTGCTGTTGTCCACCTGAAAGCTCGGAGGGAATGTGGTGGGCGCGCTCGTCTAAACCGACAATCTTCAAGCACTCCATCGCCCTTTCCTCACCCTCTTCTGTCGTCATCCCGGCAAATACAGTGGGCAAGGATACATTCATCAAAGCGCTCATTACCGGCAGCAGATTGTATGTCTGAAAAATGTAACCCAACTCAAAACAGCGGACAGCGGCTAATTGCTGCGGACTGAGTTCTGCCAGATTGACTCCTTCGATTAAAACCTCACCGCCGGTCGGCGTCTGCAGCGCGCCTATCATGTTAAACAGAGTACTTTTACCTGATCCAGAAGGCCCCATAATGGCAAAAAACTCGTTTTCGTATACTTGGACACTTAAACCGCGCAGAGCATAGACATGCGTCGATTCATCTCGATTATTGGCATTGTAGACCATCTTGACGTCTTGCACGTCGACGATTACATCGCGGCCATTCTCCGACATAAGCCCCTGTGCTCCTTAGTCTGTTCACTGTCGATTTCAGAACATTACAGCAAATTGAATGGAGTCAATGTAAGATTGAAAAAGCCCCGAGTCAAATACAGCGAGGGGTTTCGCACCCCCGTATACCCGCCGATGTAATTAATCCAGGAATAAAACAGCAAAAATCTAAATAACCTCGCTGAGTAGCCGATAATACTAACAAGAAATGACTTGACGCTAAACGCTACTATTTAGTATAATACATTCACAAATCAACTACAGAATTGGGAATCCAGAAATCCAGGATCTGGCAACCCAAGCCGGGAGTGCATCATGCAGGATAGCCAACAACTTATTGACATACAAGCAGTTGCCGATAGCTTTGGCAAATCGGTCGAATCCATCCGCAAATATAAAAACTTTGGAATTATCCGCGTTTCAGACAAACGCGGCAACAAGGACCTTTTCGACCGAGAGGAAATAATGTCGATTCGGAATCGACTGCGCGAATTGCGCCTTAAAGGTCTTTCGCTGGCGCAAATAGCTGATCAACTCGACTTGGCGCCGGTCGAACACCTAAATCAACCAAGTCCCCCGACCTCCGTGCCAGGACAAACGCCCAGCCAGGAACCGGGCCAACCGTTAAAGATCCTCGTCGTCGACGACGAGGATGAAGTTAGAGCTGGTTTGCGGGAGTTTCTTGAAGGGATGGACTACGCCATTTGCGAGGCAGGCGACGGCGAAGAAGCCCTAGGCAAGACCTTCACCGAAAAACCGCAGATGATCCTTTTGGACCTCCGCCTGCCCAAACTCGACGGATACCAAGTCTGTCAAACCCTTAAGGGCAATCCCATTACCTCGGGCATCCCGATCATCATGCTGACCGCCCTCAATGCGACTCCGAACAAGATCAAGGGCATTGAATTTGGCGCCGATGACTATGTGGACAAGCCCTTTGACCTCGACGAGCTAGCCGCGCGCATCAAGATGGTCACCCGACGACTCGGTATCGAGGCTTGAAGGCGCATCTTTAGGCAAATCGACGAACTGTTCCAGATGGCCGCATTGCAGACAGGCATAGACCGACGCCGTCAGCAAATGCGGCCTCTGACGTTCTGCCTCAGCCCCATATAGACGATAGCTGTCCGCCGGCACTGGAAAGATTTCTTGAAAATCCTCGCCGCCACACTGGGAACAACTTATCGCAAAGTCTGCTTCCAACACCTCAGCCCGCCTGCCGCTCTTTGAGCTGACTTATCTCGTCGCGCAAATGCGCCGCTTTTTCGAACTCAAGATTTACCGCAGCAAGTTTCATCTGTTTTTCCAGTTCGATTAACAATTCCTCGTCGTTTTCCCTGCCCTCGTAACTCACGTTGGATTCGGCGACAAAATCGGGGGTGACTCCACGCACATTTTCAAGCACCGAAGAAGCCTGGAGAATCTCTTCCCGCGTCCGATATATCGTCTCCGGTACAATGCCGTTCTCGCTGTTGTAGGCCTCTTGTTTCGCCCGCCGGCGATCAGTCTCGTCCATCGCCTTTCGCATCGATTTGGTGATTTTGTCAGCGTAAAAAATAACCACGCCCGCCGCATTGCGAGCCGCCCGACCGACGGTCTGTATCAACGCCATCTCGGAGCGGAGAAAACCCTCTTTGTCGGCGTCGAGAATGGCAACTAACGAGACTTCCGGCAGATCCAAACCCTCGCGCAATAAGTTAATCCCAACCAACACGTCGAATTCACCCAACCGCAAGTCACGGATGATCTCGACTCGATCGAGCGTCTCGATATCCGAATGGAGATAGCGCACCCGGATATCCACCTGTTCGAAGTAGTCCGTCAAATTTTCTGCCATGCGCTTAGTCAAAGTCGTAACCAAGACTCTTTCACTGCGCTCGACCCGCAGCCGTATCTCATTGATAAGATCATCGATATGCCCTTCGAGCGGGCGCACCTCTATGGAGGGGTCCACCAATCCCGTAGGCCGGATTACCTGTTCGACAATCACGCCCTCCGATTTATTCAACTCGTAATCGGCTGGGGTCGCCGAGACAAAAACCGACCAGCCCATACGCTCCTCAAATTCATTGAAAACCAGAGGCCGATTGTCATACGCCGAAGGCAAACGAAAACCGTGCTCTACCAGATTCTCCTTGCGCGAACGGTCGCCGCGATACATACCTCTGACTTGCGGAACAGTCACATGCGACTCGTCAACGAAGAGCAGATAATCATCGGGAAAATAGTCGAGTAGCACATAGGGCGCCGAACCGGGTTTGCGTCCGTCCATATAGCGCGAGTAATTCTCGATACCAGGACAGAAACCGACCTCGCGAATCAACTCCACATCGTATTTCGTGCGGGTTTCCAGCCGGTGCGCTTCGACCAACCGATCCTCGGTCCGCATATCAAGCAGATGGCTCTCCAATTCGGTGAGAATCTCGTCGCAGGCACCAAGTACCCGCTCTTCGTCGGTAACATAGGCCTTAGCGGGAAAAATACTGATGTGCTCCCGCGGTTCCAAGACTTCTCCAGTAAGCGCATCAATGATGTGAATGCTTTCGATCTCGTCGCCGAACATCTCGACGCGCACCCCGCGATCTTCAGAACCTGGAACAATTTCTACGATATCGCCGCGCACGCGAAAACAGCCACGTTGTAGTTCAATATCATTGCGGCGATAATAATTGTCTATCAGAGACCTCAGGACATTATCTCGCTCGACTTGGTCGCCACGCCGCAGGGAAATCTTATGCTCGTCGTATTCGCGAGGCGAACCCACACCATAGATACACGAAACCGTGGCGATAATAATTACATCGCGCCGCTGCAGGAGCGAGCTGAAAGCCTTGAGCCTAAGGCGGTCAATCTCCTCGTTGAGTTCAGACTCTTTCTCAATATAAGTATCCGTACTAGGCTTATAGGCTTCGGGCTGGTAATAATCGTAATAGCTGACAAAGTACTCGACCGCATTTTCCGGAAAAAAACCCTTGAATTCACCATAGAGCTGCGCTGCGAGTGTTTTGTTGTGGGAGACAATCAGAGCTGGCATTTGCAACTCTTGAATGACATTGGCCATCGTAAATGTTTTACCGCTGCCCGTCACCCCAAGCAGAGTTTGGTGGGCGTGTTGTTGGCGAACGCCATCAACTAATTCGGCTATAGCTTTGGGTTGATCGCCCCCCGGCTGGTAATCGGCAACTAATTTAAACTCATCCATATTCACTCCTCAGCTCCCACGCATTGCACTCTATCATGGGAAATCTAGTCGCCCCGTCCAACCTTGTCAACATACACAACTAATCCAACACCCATGCCACAATGTCGCATTTATATGAACAAATGGCACACTTAGCAGTTTTTGCATCCTGAATCACATTAGTATCCAAAGCTAAAATTAACAATATCTTATAATACACAAGTGATACTGGCACGCACCTTGCTATACCACCCCGCGAGTGATCAAACTTAAAAGAGCAGAGAGGAAAATCATGGGTAAAGTTATTGGCATCGACCTGGGCACCACCAATTCGTGTGTGGCCGTGATTGAAGGACAAGATTCAACCGTAATCGCCAACTCCGAAGGCGGACGCACCACGCCCTCAATGGTCGCCTTCACCAAAGATGACGAGCGTTTAGTCGGCCAGACAGCCAAGCGCCAAGCGGTAACCAATCCGCAGAACACGCTGTATTCGATCAAGCGCTTCATGGGACGTCGCTTCGACGAAATCGGCAATGAGAATAGCGAAGTTCCCTATGAGTTGACCAAAGGTGGTCGCGACTTAGTCGTCGCCAAAATCGACGACAAAGAATACACACCACCCGAAATATCGGCGATGATTCTGCAAAAAATGAAGCAGACCGCTGAAGACTATTTAGGTGAGGAAATTTTGCAAGCCGTGGTCACCGTCCCCGCCTATTTCAACGACTCACAACGTCAAGCCACCAAAGACGCGGGCACAATCGCGGGCTTGGAAGTCCTGCGCATTGTCAACGAACCGACCGCTGCCGCACTAGCCTATGGCTTGGACAAGGTCGGCACCAACGAGAAAATCGCCGTTTACGATTTGGGCGGCGGCACCTTCGACATTTCGATTCTCGAATTGGGCGATGGCGTCTTTGAGGTCAAATCGACCAACGGCGACACCCATCTTGGCGGCGACGACTTCGACCAGGCCGTGATTAACTGGCTCGCCGAAGAGTTTCACACAGCCGAGGGCATCGATTTGCGCAACGATCCGATGGCCTTGCAAAGGCTAAAAGAGGCAGGCGAAAAAGCTAAGATCGAGCTTTCTTCGTCGACGACAACCGAGATCAATCTGCCCTTCGTAACGGCCGATCAGACCGGCCCCAAACACTTGCAGACGACCTTGTCCCGCGCGCACTTCGAGAGACTCACCGATACTTTGGTCACCCGCACCAAAGCGCCTTGCTTGCAAGCGCTGCAAGACGCCGAATTGCAACCCGGCGATATCGACCAGGTCATTTTGGTCGGTGGCTCAACGCGGATTCCGAAAATCCAGGAATCGGTCCAGGAACTCTTTGGCAAAGAACCACACCGCGGCGTCAATCCCGACGAAGTTGTAGCCATGGGCGCAGCGATACAGGCCGGAGTTTTGGCCGGCGATGTCGACGATGTCCTACTTCTTGACGTAACACCTTTGTCCCTGGGCATCGAAACCATGGGCAGCGTCATGACCAAATTGATCGACCGCAACACCACGATTCCAACCAAGAAAAGTCAGATCTTCTCGACCGCTTCCGACAATCAGCCGTCGGTGGAAGTCCACGTACTGCAAGGCGAGCGCGAATTTGCCAGCGACAATCGCACCTTAGGCCGTTTCCACCTCGACGGCATCCCGCCCGCACCTCGGGGCATGCCGCAAGTCGAAGTAACCTTTGATATCGACGCCAACGGCATCCTCAATGTCTCGGCCAAGGACAAAGGCAGTAATAAAGAGCAGTCGATCCGCATCGAATCATCCTCCGGTTTGAATCAAGAGGAAATCGACAAAATGCAGAACGACGCGGAAGCCCATGCCGAAGAGGATAAACATCGCCGCGAGGTCGTCGATCGCCGCAACGAGGCAGATCAACTGGTCTACTCGACAGAAAAATCGCTTGAAGAGCACGGAGACAAAGTCGGCGAAGAGGATAAAAAAGCCATAGAAGACGCCCTCGACGAGATGAAGAAAGCACTCGAAGGCGAGAACGACGATGCCATCAAAAACGCGATGGAAGCCCTGCAAAAGGCCTCCCACAAACTAGCTGAAGAGATGTACAAAGAAGCCCAGGCGCAGCAGGGGGCTGAACAGGGAGACCCCGCGTCGCAAGGTGATGCCGGTCAACCACCACAGGGCAGTGCAGATGAGGGCGCGGTCGATGCGGATTTCGAAGTGGTGGACGAAGATAAGAAATAACAAATAACAAACACAAAAGGGGGATGCGGCGCGATTACACCGCATCCCCCTTTTGTTATTTTAGTGCATTCGACAATCAGCCCTGCGGCATAAACATCAACTTAATGCCCTGTTGCGCCTCTGCCATATTGAAAGCCTGTTGCCATTCGCCCAATGCGAAATGGTGGGTTATCAACTTCTCGCTGGGAATAAAGCCACTCTCCATCAACCTCAATGCGCGCCGCCAAGCGGGACGCCGTTGGCCGATCCCCCCCGAGACTTGCAACTCATTATAGGCGATCTTTTCAAAATCGATTTCCACCGGCCTACCCGGAAGCCCCATCTGCGAATAGCGTCCCCGCTTGCGGGTCAGTTCGAGGCCCAACTGCATCGCCGGCGCGACTCCGGCACATTCGACCACAACATCGGCGCCATATCCCCCCGTCAGCTCGCGCACTCGCGCGATCGGGTCGCAGGCTTCAATATCAATGACATGCTGCACGCCCAACTCTCCGGCGAGTTTCAACCGCTCCGAATCCCGCGATGTACCGCAGAGTATTACCGTACCGCCTTCGGCAAGGGCGACCAACGCCGAAAACAGCCCCACCGGGCCAGGGCCGGTGATTGCGACAAAATCGCCAGCCGTCACGCCAGCTTGTTCGATAACCGAATGTACACAACAGGCCAACAACTCGGTCAGCGCCCCGCTCTCAAAGTCTACACTTTCGGGCAACTTGTGGACAAAAGTTGCATTGCAATAGGGGGCAAAACATCCGTCGTGCCAATACCCCATGACTTTGCGCTCTGGGCAAAGATTGTAATGCTCACTGAGACAATAATCGCATCGGCCACATATATCGACACTCGGCTCTCCCGTCACCCGGTCGCCAATCTTTATGTCTGCCTCGAACTCCGCTCCCTTATCGACTACAACGCCGCTGAATTCGTGCCCCATGACTACCGGCGTCTGAATATTGTAATTGATGGTATCGCGATACACATGCAGATCTGAACCGCAGATGCCAGTCGCCTTGACTTCAATTTTGACCTGTCCAGGACCGGGCGGCTCTTCTGTCAAATCCCGCAACTCGACGAAACCGTCGCCCCGCTCGTATTTAATTACCCCTTGCATATTCTCATTCTCCTCGCGTGTCGACCAATTTGAGTCGGTCGCCCGGCTTAATCGGTCCCATCTCGCTCAGCACCCGCAAACTCGAAAGCCGGGCGCCGATAACCTCCGCCACCTCGACGACGGCGACGGACTGTAGGGGATCAAGCCCTTCAGTCTGCACTCGATCAGCATTGGGATGGACGGCAAAACGAAACCGGGGCCGCAAACCGTTTTCACTCCCTAAATTACAGTATATGTCATCGCCATAGACCGAGATGATCTCCGGTGAAATTCCCGCGATCTCGATCCCGCCCGGCTGAAAAACGGCTGCAGTTTTTTGTACCAGATCATCTATCGCCTCGACCGTCGCCCGGCCCAACAAGGTCTGGCGAAATTCTTCAGAACCAAACTCGACATCTTTCAATCCGGCAAATTGTTTATCCTGCTCGCGCGGCTTGCCCAATAGATCCAAACCCAAATCCCGAT
>JACLAC010001959.1_pt1 | contig 17893 bp, 13 predicted proteins | sample 8027881 | NCBI WGS metagenome assembly JACLAC01 (sample SAMN15725517, study PRJNA655200) | protist metagenome | isolation source: fluorescence activated cell sorting (FACS) single amplified genomes of... | place: Spain: Blaines Bay Microbial Observatory, Mediterranean Sea | collected 2016-01-19 | reverse complement strand
GTTTCCCATAAATTTTCACCTGGTGGTTGTAGATCGTAAACGGTGTTTTCCAATTGAAAATCAAGAAAAAAACTGCGGAATGACCAAGAATTCATTAGAGTTTCGGGGAAAGTAATCACAACTGGGAAGAGGTATTCACTTTCTGCTGAAAATATGTCAGGTCCTTCAGGAGGTTCAACTAACTTTTCGTTATCAAACTCGGGTGCCAAAATATAGCTTTTTGCATCATACAGTGTTCCCCTAAATTTTATCCCATCTATCTATTTGTCATCAGCTGCATAAGCAGAAAAAACTGACAAAATTAATGTTGAAAACGAAAGAAAAAAGTATCTTGTAATCAAACTCAGGGAGTTCCACTGTAAACGCAATAGAAGCGGTATGATAGTTAGAAGGAATCTGGATCGCATCAGATCTCCAGTTTTTAAGACGGTCGGCCGAAGTTGTACTCGGGTAAAGCAACACAGCTCTACTGTGGGTCATGCAAGGGACTTTCCCTTATTGTTCGACAGCTGCGGATCAGGAATATTGGAGCAATAGATTAGTAATCAGATGCATTACCCAACGAGGGATTAGTTGGTGGGGGATTACGTCAATCTTGTTTTTGTAGATAAGAATTTAGAAAGCGTATTAGAGGAATTAGTCGATCAGTTCTTGTGGATCAACACGTCTCTGGGAAACTGGTCGTATGTGCTACGTGATCTGGAATTGAAGGTAAAACTGGCTGGAAAAGAGAAGGGAGAGTTGAACTATGAGGAGATGTTGAGAGAAATATGAAATTGAAAAAGTGAAAAGGAAATCTTTTAATCTAACTCCCCAAGAGGTTTTAGAATTGGTGAAATTATATTATAAAATTCAATATCTTCCACTTTTAGATATTGCCCAGTAACACCTTCAGCTTTTCCTCTATCAAAAAGAGCCTTAGCTTCTTTAGAGTTACCCTTACCAATTTCAATTGCAGCAAATACCCACAACATACTTGCTATAGATCTACCTTGAATATCTTCGTTGTAAATCTTTTTACCCATTAGGGATTCTATTTCGTCAATTCTGTCTAGTTTATATAATCTTTTTACCAGTTGTCTAGTAACGAAATAGCCGTTATCATTAGGCATTAGCTTTAGAGCTTTCATACCGTATTCAATCGATTTTTCGGGTTCCTTGCAAAGGTTATATGTCGAGCCTGCAATTGTAAAAACATCAACGCTTCCACCGAGTTGAATAGCCTTTTCAATATACTGTTTGGCGATATTACAATCTTTTGAAAGGTACAATGCATCGCTAAAGCCTCTAAGGGCATAAGCATCATTGTCACCCTTGTTCTTGATATGCCTCATCGTTACGACATCAAGTTAATTCAAGTCATCATCAAGGTTTTGTGAAAGTCCCAAGTCGATTTTCTGGATAATCCGCCAGCCTTCCATATAATCAATTACATTCTGACTTAGACCTAAATCTTTAAGTTCATTCATGATTTCAATATGCTTTTTATGACTCTCGAAAGTATATTTTCTCCATTCATCTCTAGCATTCAAATACAGATTGTATTTTTGAAAAGTATCAAATTCTTTTGACCACTCCTTTGCCTGATAACCAACAACAGCTTGGATTTGTAATTCATTTAATATCTCATTTCCAATTTTATCTTGAACTACAAAAATATTATTCAGCTCAAAATCAAACTTGTTAGACCAAATAACACTGTTTTTTCTTAGATCATTTAATTCTATAGTTATTCGATTCATTTTCCCAAATGATTGTGCTGAACCAGCCACCATATAATCCGCATTAAACTGATTTTTGATTTGCTCAGTTGTCATGTTTTTGTTTAATGTGTAAAAGCTTGTACTCGAAGATAAAACATTTATACCATTATATTGTGAGAGGCTCGTCACTAAACTTTCTGTTAATGCATTACTTATTGAATCATCTTCTGTACCTATTGTACTAAAAGGCTTTATTATAATGATTGGCAATGAATCAGTTTTACTTGCGATTTTATGCTCATTTTTATTCTCTACATTAGATGATATTTCGTTCAGAAAAAAATAACTTACGGATGCTAATAGTACTACGATTAAAATTAGGGTTTGAGATCTCTTTAATTTATTTTTCTTTTTATTATTATTAATTCTCCTTTTTGTAGTATCTAATATAACATCGAATGCATGAAATTTATTTGATTTAACTGTTTGCTCACCTAAGTCATGAAATAAAAATTGGGTTTTTTTGTTGACCAAGTCATAAACTGACTTTGACAAAGTAATACCACCTGGTTGGGCCAATGATTCTAACCTGGCAGCTACATTTACACCATCACCATATAGATTTTCACCTTCTTTGACGACATCACCTATATTGATTCCAATTCTAAAGTTTAATTTAAAATCGTTATTCTCATTTCTTTCTTTAATGATTCTTTGGAATTCAGCTGCACAAACTACAGCTGACACTGTACTTGTAAATTCAGCCAAAACAGAATCACCAGCTGTATTAAATGTCCTCCCACCATGTTCTACAAACAAATTCTCAAGAATGTCTTTACAAACTCTGAGTGTACGTATTGTTTGATCTTCATCTTGCTCCATAAGTTTACTATAACCAACCACATCAGTCGCAAATATAACAGCAAGCTTACGATCTATATCATTTGATGACATAAATATTTTCTCGATGTGTAGTTAATCGAACTCACCTCATGGTTTCTTCATAAAATAAAGTCCAAAATACATTTCAAAGTATTCATACCTAAACTTACCATTAGATTAAGCTTACTAACTTTAGCCAAAATATATTGAATAGCCTAACTGGTTTTTCAATTCTCAAATAATCCAATAAGCTAGTTTTTGAAATATTGGTCTATAGTTCAGGGCAGAATCAGTGTCTGAGCGAAACTTAGATTGGATCGACCAAAGTTGGTCTTGGTGTGTTCTAGCGAGGAAATCGATCCCAAAATCGTGATCGGGCTTCCAAATAGTCTTAAGGAGGAGTCGATATTTTGGAGCCGTCTGCAAGTAGAGTTGAGAGAATCGTTCAAAGGTATCACCCTTGTCTTTTGTTTTCTCCAGTTCAGATACCCTCTCGAAGAATTCATCCCAGTTTGAAGAGGATAGAATAAGGTCGTTGGGGGTCATGATAATATTTGTGAGGGAACTAAAGAATTAAAGGATTTTGATTCCCAGTTTTTCACTTTTCTTTGTGTTGTTTTTATTTTCAATGGCTAATACACGCCTGAGACATTGGTAATTGGCTTTATCACATACAAATACCTTGTAAATGATTTCTAGCAATAAACTTAGGCAGTATTAACTCTTGATACAATGTTGATGCTATTCAAATTTCAGTGCCACAGGACTCTTGAATATTTCAACCAACTAGTTGATAAAATAAACCCTTACTTCAGAAAAAATACAACTATTTTTTGGATATTTACTTTTAGACTAACAGTTTGTGGGGAAGAACCATGAAAGAAATCATTTGCAAAAGGGATAAACACAGTGCTATCAACATCGATTATTTAGTCTACAAACCAGATAGTTATGAAAAAAATACTGAAGACCGGTACCCCCTAATTGTCTTTCTGCATGGAGGATCCGTTGAAGAAAATGCGTTTGATGCTTTGAAAGAAATTGGGATTAACCAATACCTTGCGGATGGGAACCAATTAGAGAGTATTGTTTTATCTCCTTTACATCATTACCCAGAAAAATTCTGGAATGAGCTGACAGTGATGTCGATTATTAAATCCGCAATTTCATCCTATAGAATCGATGTTCATCAGATAAATCTGATGGGTATGAGTAGAGGAGGGTATGCGGCTTGGAGGCTAGCAATTGAACATCCAGATTTTTGGTCTTCCTGTGTTGTAGCTGGCGGTGCAAGTGCACCTTTTGTCTACGCTTTTAGAATACCAACACTACCTGTGTGGGCTTTTCATGGGGCAAAGGATCAAATTGTCCCTATCTCTGTAACTGAAAATATGGTGAAGCAACTCAAATCTCTCGGATCAAATGTGAAGTTTACAATAGTGCCTGAAGGTGGGCACGATTCAATTTGTTGGGATGAAGCATTTTTAGATCCTTCAGTCTATGAGTGGATTCTCCAACAAAGAAGGTCTTAGAAAAATCGATAAGCAAAGTAATTGGGACATGCAGATATTTACAGGGTTTCAAAGCACATCAGAGCAAAAGATAGATAGATTTGGGCTAAATTCCGTTGTTGAACCTGCTAATTGTCTTTGCTGAGATAAAACTTGAATCAGGACTGGATGAGCAATCAGGGGAGGCTAAGCAAATAGAGGGTGGTCATCGATGTATACTCTTCCTTAAGTGTACAATCATAGATTCGAGCTAATACAAATGAATATCTATACTGCAGGTGAGTCAACTAAGGAGATCCAAAAACAGGTATTAATTGTTACCAGATCTGTTGGTTGTTAAATAACATTAGGCAGACAGTATTGCTGTGGTCTGGGAATTAGTTGGTGGGGGATTACGTCATTCTTGTATTTGTAGATCATAATTTAGAAAGCGTATTAGAGGAATTAGTCGATCAGTTCTTGTGGATCAACACGTCTCTGGGAAACTGGTCGTATGTGCTACGTGATCTGGAATTGAAGGTAAAACTGGCTGGAAAAGAGAAGGGAGAGTTGAACTATGAGGAGATGCTGAGTTCTTTGATTTGAAATCTATACACCAATACATTTTTCACTAGTTTCATTGCATTTTGGGATGTCATCTTTGGTCAATTTAGCCCATTCTCTTTTCTAATAGTCTGCTATCCTTTCCCACACACATACATTTCATTTGGGTTGAATTCTGTGGTTAAAATGCCTAATGTTAGAAATGCATAGTAAAATAATTGATAAATTCAATCAACCCATTTTGTTGGCTAGTAACTGATTATTTCTGATTTAAGCTTTATAAATGCTAGGGTATTGGTGCCCTTCACTCGCACCAACTTTGACAAAGACATCATCGACTTTTGAAGAATAGTCGCCAGAATTTCATCAAAACTCGCTTCTCCTCGGAAAAATCTGAATCCTACATCGGAACTCGTAAACGCATTATAAGTTCAAAATTGTTCTGGCCTTTCTGATTTCGCATTACCCCAGACCTAGACTCCATTCTTCAAAATCTCGCTATCAGAGTTTATTCTCCAATTAACGACTTTTTTAAAAAGACTGCAAATTTTTTTATACACTGATTTAGGTTTTTCAAGTGCAACTGAGTGAATTGTTGTTTTTTGCTAAATTTGTTTGCTTGATTGCTATCATTTTGATTGCGAGGCCCATTTATGCTTACGATGAACTTGATCTTCAAAAATTGCTGTCAACCCGCATTTGCAATGACTGTAACCTTATCCGAGCAAATCTTGCTTCTACAAATTTAAATGATGTGAGTTTGTTGGGAGCTAATTTGAGAGAGGCAAATTTAGTGAATGCAAATCTACGGGGTGCTGACCTTATTGGTGCTGACTTGACACGAGCCGATCTAACTGCGGTGGATCTGACGGGTGCAGACCTAACTGGAACTAATTTAACTGGTGTTACACTTTTGGGAGCTGACTTGACAGGGGCTACTTTGTGGATGAGTGTCCTTAAAAATTCTTCAGTCCGAAGGGCTTCCTTCAATTATACCAATTTGAGGGACGCAGATTTGAAAGGTGCCAACCTGATCGAAGTCGAATTGGTCAGCGCTACTCTGAATAATGCTGAGTTGCAAGGAGCAAAAATCTGGTATGCAAATTTTGAAAATGGTGATCTTGGCAGAGCCAATCTTAAGGGTGCAGAAATTTATGAGTCTAACCTAGTGGGCACCAATTTGAAAAATGCAAAGCTTATCGGCGCAACCTTCTACCAATCTAACTTAAACGGCGCAGATTTGACAGGTACTTCGCTGGATAAAGAGGCTGCTGCATTTATTCAGGGTGAATCAACTACGAGAATCTGCAATACGGTAATGCCTGATGGGGATGTTACAAATAGAGATTGTGAAAAATGACGATTTTTTAGATCTTGCTGCCAATTCCTTTAATCAAGTAGAATTCAATCGTTGAATATAGACAAAAAAGCTAAGGTAATTTCTCAATTCTAAATTCGGTGAATCCGCTCTTTTATCCAAGGCGAGGAATAAGATGTCGACGATTCTTCTTAGTGGGTCGTCCAGATAAATTCATGATTGCATCAGCCCTAGGCTGAGTACTCACAAGTTTTCCATTCGAAACGACAGCTAAACGTGCTGGTCGCAAGCGTAGGGCATCAATTGGATCACAAGCATCTAAAACCACCAGTGAAGCTCGTTTGCCTACTTCAAGACCATAGTCCTTAAGATGCATAATCTTGGCGTTCGTTTCGGTGACCATAGTGTAACAGTTCGCCATTTCTTGCGGACTAGTCATCTGGGCAACATGCATGCCCATAAAGGCCACATCGAGCATATCTGCAGTGCCAAGTGCGTACCATGGGTCACGCACACAGTCTTGCCCCCAACCCACATCAATACCCTGCGCTTGCATTTCACAGACACGGGTTAAACCGCGTCTTTTGGGAAAACTGTCATGTCGTCCCTGAAGAGTAATGTTGATCAGTGGATTCGCGATAGCCTGTATTTCTGCTTCAGCCATCAAGGGTAGCAGTTTGGATACATAATAATTATCCATCGAATGCATTGAAGTTAGGTGGCTACCGACTACTCTGCCCTGCATGCCAAGTGATATGGTTTCCGCTGCAAGTGACTCAACGTGGCGAGACATCGGATCATCGCTCTCATCACAGTGCATGTCCACTAGCAAACCACGTTCTGCAGCGATACGACACAACTCCTGGACTGACCTACGACCATTCTCCATAGTACGCTCAAAATGAGGAATTCCTCCAACCACATCGAGGCCCATATCTAAAGCTCGGAGTAAATTTTCTCGTCCATTGGGTGCTCGCAAAAAGCCGTTTTGTGGGAATGCTACGAGTTGTAGATCCAAATATCCTTTCACTTGCTCACGGACTTCGAGCATTGCTTCAACAGTTCTCAGATGATCAGCTGTGGTGTCTACATGACTTCGGATAGCCAGTAGACCCATGGAAACCGCCCAATCACAATAATCCAAACCACGAGCTATCATTTCTTCAACTGTTGCTTTCTCAAGCAATTCTGCCCAGAGAGAAATGCCTTCCAACAATGTTCCAGATTTGTTCAAGCGCGGAATTCCATAGGACAAGGTGGCATCCATGTGAAAATGCGGATCCACGAAGGGAGGAGACACTAGATCGCCCTGAGCTTCAATAAGTATTTGAGCTGGGCCGTTAAGATTTTTCTCCATCGCCACAATTCTTGTCTCTTGGATGCCGATATCCAGAACTCTACCATCCGGCAAAGTTCCCTCCTTCACAATGATGTCAAACATTAGCGCTCTCCTTTGTAGAAAGGTACCATCAATGCAGCTGGAACCTCTGCTTTGCGAGATATAACCACCAAAGCAGTGATAGACAAGAAGTATGGCATCATAAGGAAAATCTGGTAGGGGATTTCTGCGCCGATGCTTGTCTGCTGAAGCCGAATCTGAAAGGCATCGAAAGCTGCAAACAGAATCGCTCCCAAGAAAGCTTTGTGGGGTTTCCATGCACCAAAGACTACGAGGGCAATGCAGACCCAACCACGGCCGTTGACCATCCCAAAAAAGAAACTATCAAAGGCTGAAAGAGTCAAAAATGCACCTCCCAATGCCATCAGACCAGATCCAACGACTACAGCCCCCACCCGTAACCCAAGCACGGATAGCCCCTGAGCTGCGACAGAAGATGGGTTTTCTCCTACAGCCCTTAGAGCAAGACCCAATGGAGTCATATACAAAACAAACGAAGTGATTAGTACCGTTGAAATAGCCAAATAAGTCAGGGGAGTCTGCTCAGCCAAGGCTGGCCCAAGGATTGGAATATAAGCTAAAATAGCGAAAGAGATAGGCTGGAACGCCTCGATCTTTGGTGGAGAAGTCACTTCAGGCAAAGCCACTCGGTAGGCGTAATAGGTAAGAGATGTTGCCAGCAGTGTAATTCCAAGGCCTACCACATGCTGAGATAATCCCAAGCTGACAGTCATACTTGCGTGGAGTAACCCTAATAACATTCCAACGAAGCAAGCTAGGAGTACCCCACCCCAAAGGCCCATACCAATGTAAGCCCCAAACCAACCAACAAATGCCCCAGCGACCATTATTCCTTCAATACCAAGGTTGAGAACCCCGGCCCGTTCACAAATCAACTCCCCCATTGTCGCCAGAATTAACGGGCTAGCAATACGAATTGCTGCAGTCCAGAAGCTCGCAGTCAGAAAAATTTCTAATATTTCCACGAGTTATTCCCTCTTGAACCTGAACTTTGTCAGTAACACAGCAACTACCATTAGCAGAAGGGCAGTAGCGAGCATGATGTCTGCAAGATAGGTGGGGACTCCGGCTGCTCTACTCATACTGTCAGCACCCACAAAAATACCAGCAACAAACAGTGCTGCCCCTACAATCCCTAGAGGATGAAGTAGGGCAAGCATAGCTACTATGATTCCTGAATAACCAAACCCTGGCGATAGATCAAGAGTCAGGGTGCCCTTAAGTCCAGCGACTTCTGAGAACCCCGCCAGGGCAGCTAGCCCACCCGATAGCAGTGCTGTTTGCATCATGATTAAATTTATAGGCATTCCCGCATAACGTGCCGCCTCAGCGTTGAAGCCAACAGCTCTCATCGCATAGCCAAAAGTAGTTTTGGTGTTCACGATCCAGATGATGACAGCCGCAATTAACGCAATCCCAAATCCCCAATGCAATCGTAATCCATCTACAATTCTCGGTAGACGGGCCTCTGCTAGCAACCGAGCTGACTTGGGCCAACCCATTCCCATTGGATCTTTGAGAGGGCCTTCAAGAAGGAGGGAAACGAGTAAGAGGAAAATAAAGTTCAACAAGAGAGTGGTGACGACTTCATCCACACCCAATCTAGTTTTGAGGAGAGTCGGGATCAAAAGCAGCAATGCACCAGCAGACATAGAACAGATAATCATTGCTGGGATTAGCACTGAGGGGGACCAGGCAAGAGCGCCCGTACCCATTATTACAGCAACAACGGCTCCTGAATATAGCTGGGCTTCTGCTCCGATGTTCCATAATTTGGCGCGGAATGCCACAGCCACTGAGAGCCCCGTGAAAATCAATGGCGTGGCACGATTCAAAGTTTCTAATAGGGCAAACTTGGAACCTACCGCGCCTTTAATGATCAACCCTAGGACAGCAAAAGGATTTCCCCCAGCAACCATAGCTAGGAGCGATGCGATGAAGACCGTAGAGGCTAGTGCTAAGATCGGTGGTAGAAATCTTCTGGATAGGCTTGGGTGTGGGATCGCCTCAAGACGCATGCATAGTCTCTTGCTCGGCAAAAGAAGCCCCAGACATCCAACCACCCAGCTGAGGAGGTGTTACTTTACCTCGTTGAAAAGCAGGACTAACTCTGCCTTCCGAAGATACATAAATGATGTCTGATAATTGAAGAATCTCATCTAAATCTTCAGAGATTAGTATAATAGCCGCACCTTTTTGACGTGCTTCCAATAATTGCTTGTGGACGTAGTTTACTGCTCCAATATCCAAACCTCTTGATGGTTGGTGTGCAAGGATCACTCGAGGGTTGTTCTGAAGTACACGCCCCAAAATAAGTTTTTGCATGTTTCCCCCCGAAAGCAATCGGATTCTGGTATCTGGACCAGGACAACGAACGTCATATTGCTTGATGAGTTCCTTTGTAAAACTTACTGCGGCTTGCCAATTAACCCACCCATGATGAGCAAATGGCTGGTCACGATATCTCTCAATAATAGAATTTTCGGTCAAGGAAAAATCGGCGACAGTCCCAGCGTGATGTCGGTCTTCAGGAATCCTGGCGATACCTCTGAGCACTGATTGGCGCGGAGACCACCTTTCTATCGGTTTCCCATCCAAGTAGAGTCCCCCTTCAGAGGGAGTGATCAGTCCTGCAAATAAATTCGCGATTGATGTTTGGCCGTTACCGGAAACCCCGGCTAAGCCAACAATTTCACCGGAGCAAAGTCTCATCGAAACATTCTTCAGGCCCTTTGAGTGATGTTGATTCTCAGTGGATACATTCAAAAACTCCATTACTACGGGTCCAGATTTTCTTTTAACAACTGCTGGAGGGCTTGTGGGGTTCCCAACCATCAGAGCAGCTAGCTCATTTGCACTGGTTTCTTTGGTTTCTTTTGTCGCTACGATTTTCCCATGACGAATAACAGCCACTTTCTGAGCAATTATCATCACTTCACGAAGTTTGTGGCTGATAAAGATGACTGATAGTCCTTGTTCTGTAGCTTCCTTTAAAGTCTTGAAAAGTGCTTCAGTTTCTTGAGGAGTCAGGACAGCAGTTGGTTCATCCAGGATCAGGATCTTGGCTTGTCGGAATAAGGCTTTAAGAATCTCTACCCGTTGACGCTCCCCCACACTTAGGGTAGAAACTTTCGCATCAGGATTGATCTTCAAGTGATATCGATTGGCAAGTTCAAGAAGTTGTTGACGGGCTTGCTTGTTTCGTAGCTTCCAGGACCAGAGAGACCCAGTCCCAAGAATGACATTCTCAATCACAGATAGATTGTGCGCTAGGGTAAAATGTTGGTGAACCATCCCAACTCCAGCATCCAAAGCTGCCCTAGGCATCCCTGGTTGAAGAGTTTTGCCAAAAACCTCCACCCTTCCAGAATCGGCAGTATATTGACCAAAAAGGATGTTCATCAAGGTGGTTTTGCCAGCACCATTCTCACCAAGCAGGGCAATTACCTCACCCTTTGCTAAATTCAAGCTTACATTTTCATTCGCCTTGAGGGCTCCAAAATTCTTGGTGATTCCCTCAAGACGAAGAACGACCTCTCCCACGTTAGAGAGCTTCTAAGTTAGTCAGCTGGATTTTGGTTCGTTGTCATTGATCGTGACGGTATAGCTACCGTTTTTAATCTCTGCTGTACGCTTTGCCACCATATCAACAGCCTTCTGTGGTATTTTGCCTGCAAAAGTTCCATAAGGCGCGAGTGTACATCCTCCATGCTTCATGAAAGAATAAATACCATAATCAGCAGCTTTGAATTTCCCGGCTTGAATTGCAGTGATAGCAGCATCCATTGTTGGTTCAAAGTGCCAAATGGCTGATGCAACCACGGTGTTTGGGTACTGATCTTGTGTGTCAATAACGTTGCCGATTGCAAAAATACCTCTTTCTTTAGCAGCATCCGAGACACCAAAGCGCTCTGCATATAAAAGATCAGCACCACCTTCAATCATAGCAAATGCAGTCTCTTTGGCTTTTGGTGGGTCAAACCATGAGCCAATGAAAGAGACTTGAAAGCGGATCTTGGGGTTCATTTCTCCCGCTCCAGCCATGAAGGCATGCATCAATCGATTTACCTCTGGGATTGGGAATCCACCAACCATTCCGATATTGCCAGACTTCGTCATTGCTCCAGCGATGATACCTGATAGATAAGATGCATCTTGGATGTAGTTATCAAAGACGGCTAGATTAGGTAGACTTGAGTCTTCTTTAAAAGAAGATCCCATCAGAAAAGCAACTTCGGGGTATTCCGCCACTACTTCTCTAGCTTCTGCTTCGGCGCCAAAAATTTCTCCGATGATCAGCGTATTCCCTTGCTCAGCGTATTCCCTCATCACTCTTGGGTAGTCTGTGTTGGCGGTATTTTCTGTGAACGTGTAGGCGATGTCACCTCGCGACTGAGCTTCTAATGCTGATTTGTGGATTCTGCTAACCCACTGTTGCTCTACGGGGACAGTGTAGATGCCTGCGGTCTTGATGGGGTTTTTTGCTGAGGCCAAAGGCATTATTCCGAGACTCGGTGCAAGCACAAGCGCACTGGCTGTGCCTTTGACAAATGTACGTCTGGATATTTTCAGCGACTGATGACTGCTCATTTTTTACCTCATGTTTTGGAAAAAGTGACGGATTATCATAATAGACTTTGAAAGGTTGATAGCAATGATCTACCTAAAGCCTTTACCCTAAATCAGGGGACTAAGTATGGTGGCTAATGCTCGACTTGGCAATACAAAGAATATGAATTTTGTATCATAATACGAGGAAAATGATTAGGAAGTGAGTCGAATAAATTGGAAGTTTTACTGGCGGAGTTTGTAGGCTTCCTCCACATCAAAAATACAAATCTTTTTTCCAAAAGAGTTTCGAATATAGATTACCAAAGTTTGAACACTCAAGTGATCAAACTTTGGTATGTAAGTACCTCTTCGAATCACTTGAATAGTCATCCTTTTAGTGGCAAAAATGGCTCAATTTCCTTGAAGCTTTGGAGCCGCGTATTTTCTGTATAAACTAACCTTATCCTTTCTGGTTATCGTATCTTGTACACTTCGCTCGATAAATTTTGAATCTACCCAGATCGAAATGCTCTTTGCCAAAATCAATCGACTGCATTAGAGGTTTCAATCGTGTGGTTATTACGAAACTTACACTAACTTGTTGCGATTCTAGACAGATGGGATACTGAGGATATTCTTAGAGAAGTGATCCAAACTAAGGTCTAATTGTGGAGTTAAATCTATTACAAGATACTTTCGTAGCCGAGAAATGGTAGCATTGCAAGCAGCACTTGATTAGCTGGTGGATACTGTAGGGCTAGGGCGTAGTAGTTAAGAATTCTCGAGGCAGGTCTGGAGTTGATCTTCTGAATTTAGGACCTTGAACAAATTCTCAACGGAGCCATCATAGCCATTTTTTGCGAAGACATACCGATGGTTTCGGTGCATCACTTGTTCGAAAGTTGAATATTGATCCCGAGGACATCCAGTCAGTGAGGCCAGAGCTTCAAGATGAAAACCTGATCCTTGGGCGCTTTCCTCCGCAATTTCCTCATAGCTTTCGTTAAAAAACTTCTCGATGTTCGCACTTTTCCAGTCACAGTTCGTGGTGATGATGGTAAAGTCCGCGGTGGCGTAGGAAGAGGCTGTTGAATGGGCGGAAGAGGTTTTTGTTAATTCAGTTGAAATTTCGAAAATCGTAGTAGGCGGAGTGGAATTGACACCGACTCGATTCTGTTTGTGTCCAACAGTCCAAGCTCCAGCCCAGATTCCCAGATGACAGGCAAATATAGTGCTTGAGCTGATCAGCGCAAAAATTATCAAAAGCGTAGTTGCAGTGAGAACTTTTCGCATATCCCCCCAGATTTTGCGATTAGATGGAAGTAATTTTATTTTTGGGGGCATGCACTGAATATTCCTGCCTGCACATCTGCATGTTGGTGTAGTAAGTACTCCCTAAGCATCAAAAATCCCTATTTTCAGTAATTAAAGATTTTTCTGAATGGAGGGGGCCAGTTAGTCAAAAGCTAAATTTACTTTCAGTTTTTGTTTTCTTGAGGGATCAAGACTGTTTTTTTAATGTGTATCTTGGTAACTAAACTGAAGAATCGTTCCAGGATGATGAAGGTCTTTCGAACTCCCTCCTTTGATCGCTTTGGTCAGTCCCTCGCTGTCTGTGACGATGTAGAAAATTTTTCCATCAGGATGGATTGCTATGTCTCTGTAGCGATTTTGTGTCCGAAATAGCAGATCTGGTTTTTCTTCAATTTGAGAAAGGGAGTTGTCCAACTTGAGTCTGTAAAGTTGCCCATACTTTAGACTTAACACCAACAATGAGGTAGACCAATTTGGAATACTGTCTAGCTCATAGGCTTCTAAACTTGAAGTGGCTACAGTGGGCCAGCAAATGAATTCGTGCCCACAAGATTGCTGTCTAAAATTATAATCACTATTTACAGTGAAGAGTGTTTGTAAAGGTGCCTTAAAATTTGGATGATCCCAATCAAATTCTGTGTCGCTTGAAATTGACTTTGGACAGAAATAATCACTAAATTTTAAAATTTCACAGGAAGGATGAGATGACCAATTACAGTAAGTATAAGCTTGGTTATCCTGTTTGCCTGCGATATGCGGCCAGCCATAATTCATTCCTGCTTCAATTAGGTTCACTTCATCATCCGACTTGGGTCCATGCTCACTGGAGAAAAGATAGCCATTTTTACTGAAAGCTAATCCCTGGGCATTACGATGCCCATAAGAATAGATGTGACTTTGTATTCCAGATATGAGTGGGTTGTCGATTGGAACACTGCCATCAGGATTGATTCGGAGAATCTTTCCCTTGTAGGCGGACCAATCTTCCTGCTGGATTTCTTCAGGGTTGGGTATTCTTTGAGATTCAATCGGTTTGCACTTGTTTCCAAACTGATTAGCCCCCATATCCCCGATGGTTAGGTAAATCTTCTTGTCAGGACCTACTTTAAGCCTACCAGAAATGTGATCATTGCTTGAAGGTAAGTTCTCCAGCAAAATTTTGGGATCCACAAATTGTCCCAATCCATTCAGGTTTTCATATCTGTAGCGCACTAGTCTTTGGAAGGGAATCCCCCCAGATTGATAGGTATATGTCAGATAGACCCAATCCTCATTTAGTCCCTTGCCAAGATTAGGGTGACAATCCATTCCGAGGAGACCAGCCTGTCCAACAAAGGGATAGACTTCCTCAATTTTCAATAACTTCCGTTTTGCACCACTTTTAGGATCGACTTCAGAAACTTCTCCTTTGCTCCGTTCTGTAATCCATAGTTTACCGTTGGGCGCATAGATTATTTCCCAAGGGTCTTTCAGTAACCCAACGGGCCCAACCTGGGATCGTTGAAAGTCATCTGTTGCACCAAGAACAACTGCTGAGGGAATTAGCCAAATCAATAGTATCCTATTCAGCAGTGATAATATCTGCTTGTTGATTTTCAAGTCTAGGTTTCTCGAAAAAATTACGGAAGATCGTTTGGGCATTATTCAACTCTAAACAAACTTTCAAATGCATTAATAGAATCTGAAGCGAAGCATTGGACATTGTTAGATCAAGTGAGTCATTTCATGAATTTTGGCCTCCACTACACAACCTTCAATGGATTTTCGATAAGCATCCATGTGCTCGGCATTCATGTGTGCCTGCCATGTTTCATATGAAGTCCAGTTCTCGTAGATCATGAAGTAGGCAGGATTTTTGTTATCTTGATGCAGATCGTACTGCAAGCAACCTTTTTCTGAACGGGTAATCGGGAACATCTTAGCCATTTCAGTTTTGACATAATCAATTTTTTCAGGATTCAAAATAATGTGGGCAACGATAGTCAACTTTGACATTGGAAAACTCAGATTGTCAGATTATGAAAATTGACCTTTAGAATGTTTGTCTTTCGATACGACCAGTACATTCTTCCTAAAATCAAAGGGGCAGCACCAGATATCATCCAAGATGGAACCAAGAAGCAAGTAAAGTCTTCTTGATTGGACTGAAATAACTTGGGGAGGATTTTATGCAGGAAGGAAGATTAAGTTGAGATTTCAGGGCTCTTTCAAGAAGACCTGAAATTTCAGGGTTGAGTGAGTGATTTGTTGAAATTAATCCAATCCTCCTCGGTTTGTTCAGATTCCTGATGTTCAAAAAAAGGATACTCAATTCTCTACCCGAGTGGGGATGATCTCGAAGTTGTTCTGAGTAGTCTATATGAGTAAAGGAATCCAGATTGCGAATGCAGTTGAGGTAGTCCTGCTGCAACAAAGTTTGTTTTGATAATTTTAATTGAAGAAATTGATTCTGATAGAAATTTACCAAAAACCGGATGTCATATCTATAGTATATCTCAAAATGTTTCTGGAGGAGGGTTATGAAAGGTAAGAAAGAATTAGCCTGAAATTTTGCCTAGGCTTCAAAGTATAGTTGCAGAAGCGTCTATGTAATCGAATGAAATTCTAATGATCAATGAGGTTTGAATGAACTTCTTGTTTCCCTCTAAATTTGTTTACAAGCTCTCTACCCACATCATTGAAACTAAAAATTTATTCAAATTGATGTTCTCCTTTTAGAGAAAATGAAGACAAAAACTCTGCTTGTTGTTAGCCTGTTTTCGTTACTGCTACTAATCAATAGTTTGAAAATTCCAGTACTGGCCTATAAACAGACAGCCGTGGATTAACTTGTTATAACTTGAAAATGTATTGGTTGTGATTCTCGAGATGCTAATTTCAGAATGGGTAGTTTATTAAATGTAATCTTGGAAATTTCTGAGTTTCTAGGAAATTAACAACGATGAGAACATCTGTTGTAAATCTTTTTAGAAGGAGCATATTTGCTGAATAATATTTTTGTAGTTCAAGATAAAATTGGAAATGAGATATTAAATGAATTACAAATCCAAGCTGTTGTTGGTTATCAGGCAAAGGAGTGGTCAAAAGAATTTGATACTTTTCAAAAATACAATCTGTATTTGAATGCTAGAGATGAATGGAGAAAATATACTTTCGAGAGTCATAAAAAGCATATTGAAATCATGAATGAACTTAAAGATTTAGGTCTAAGTCAGAATGTAATTGATTATATGGAAGGCTGGCGGATTATCCAGAAAATCGACTTGGGACTTTCACAAAACCTTGATGATGACTTGAATTAACTTGATGTCGTAACGATGAGGCATATCAAGAACAAGGGTGACAATGATGCTTATGCCCTTAGAGGCTTTAGCGATGCATTGTACCTTTCAAAAGATTGTAATATCGCCAAACAGTATATTGAAAAGGCTATTCAACTCGGTGGAAGCGTTGATGTTTTTACAATTGCAGGCTCGACATATAACCTTTGCAAGGAACCCGAAAAATCGATTGAATACGGTATGAAAGCTCTAAAGCTAATGCCTAATGATAACGGCTATTTCGTTACTAGACAACTGGTAAAAAGATTATATAAACTAGACAGAATTGACGAAATAGAATCCCTAATGGGTAAAAAGATTTACAACGAAGATATTCAAGGTAGATCTATAGCAAGTATGTTGTGGGTATTTGCTGCAATTGAAATTGGTAAGGGTAACTCTAAAGAAGCTAAGGCTCTTTTTGATAGAGGAAAAGCTGAAGGTGTTACTGGGCAATATCTAAAAGTGGAAGATATTGAATTTTATAATATAATTTCACCAATTCTAAAACCTCTTGGGGAGTTAGATTAAAAGATTTCCTTTTCACTTTTTCAATTTCATATTTCTCTCAACATCTCCTCATAGTTCAACTCTCCCTTCTCTTTTCCAGCCAGTTTTACCTTCAATTCCAGATCACGTAGCACATACGACCAGTTTCCCAGAGACGTGTTGATCCACAAGAACTGATCGACTAATTCCTCTAATACGCTTTCTAAATTCTTATCTACAAAAACAAGATTGACGTAATCCCCCACCAACTAATCCCTCGTTGGGTAATGCATCTGATTACTAATCTATTGCTCCAATATTCCTGATCCGCAGCTGTCGAACAATAAGGGAAAGTCCCTTGCATGACCCACAGTAGAGCTGTGTTGCTTTACCCGAGTACAACTTCGGCCGACCGTCTTAAAAACTGGAGATCTGATGCGATCCAGATTCCTTCTAACTATCATACCGCTTCTATTGCGTTTACAGTGGAACTCCCTGAGTTTGATTACAAGATACTTTTTTCTTTCGTTTTCAACATTAATTTTGTCAGTTTTTTCTGCTTATGCAGCTGATGACAAATAGATAGATGGGATAAAATTTAGGGGAACACTGTATGATGCAAAAAGCTATATTTTGGCACCCGAGTTTGATAACGAAAAGTTAGTTGAACCTCCTGAAGGACCTGACATATTTTCAGCAGAAAGTGAATACCTCTTCCCAGTTGTGATTACTTTCCCCGAAACTCTAATGAATTCTTGGTCATTCCGCAGTTTTTTTCTTGATTTTCAATTGGAAAACACCGTTTACGATCTACAACCACCAGGTGAAAATTTATGGGAAAC
>JACLAC010024455.1_pt1 | contig 17905 bp, 22 predicted proteins | sample 8027881 | NCBI WGS metagenome assembly JACLAC01 (sample SAMN15725517, study PRJNA655200) | protist metagenome | isolation source: fluorescence activated cell sorting (FACS) single amplified genomes of... | place: Spain: Blaines Bay Microbial Observatory, Mediterranean Sea | collected 2016-01-19 | reverse complement strand
CCAAATGGATCTTGAACTAACCAGTAGTCTTTTCCATATCCGGTAATTGCTACAAGATGCGTTTTACCAGTTGGATACTCCGGTGTTCCTCGACATAACAGACTAGCTGCAACAGGCTGCCCCTCTCTTATCTGCTTTTTTATGTCATCGGGATCAGCAGAGTAGGTAAACGTAGCTTTCATTCCAAATTCTTCTAAAGCCTTTGCATTTGAGCTTTTAATTCGACTTAAACCATGCTTATTAACAGCTTCTACATAATCCATAACCCCGTTAATACCTGGTGTTTTTAGGTATTTTAAGCACATAGCAAAAGTAAAAATATGGCTATCGTCATCCTTATCTGACTCTTGGTAATAGTAAGGGAAATCTTTTAAAAAGATTAAATCTCCATTAACTTCATAAGGTTTATCTTCTATTTCAGTAGACAATCCATTCCAATGGCGATCTAAGACCCACCAGTCGCCTAAACCACGCATATCTAGCTTTGTATGCTCATCCTGCCTATCAAGCACCTTACAGCGCAATATAGAACGCGATGGCATTACTTGAGCTTTCTCTTCAACAGGTAATTTATGTACATCTACAGGATGGCTTTTTAACCATGTATGACATCTTGACGTGACGGAAACCCATGCCCAATGAATAGATGACACATTTTAGAGAAAAGCTGACAATATATTAACCAAACCTTATCTAGTTACAACTGATACTTTGTATCATCTTTAGAATTAGGATTTTCAGCCTTAATTACTAATGGAGCTTGCTCAATTCTAATAGTTTGTACAGCAGAATTAGCAGCAGCTTTCTCAATCATTATCTCCATATCTTTCTTACTAACTTGACCGTTATTATCGCCATTCATTTTCATCGTTCCATCACCTTTTTTACTCGCTGTAGCAATGCCAAAACTCGCCAAAACCCCTGTAAAAACTGAAGCTATGAAAGTTGGATCTATTTTCTGTTGAGGCACACCTGGGATCGCAACATAATTTAACGTCAAGATCGCACCGGACCACCCAAGTACTACAATTCTGACCCCTGTAGATATAATTGCAGCCTGTTCTTCTTGATCAGGAAGTATTGCATCTTTTACTTTTCCAAATACACCTTTTTTCTTTTCAGTATCATTTTTTACCGAAGATTCTTTTACCTTTTCAGTCATCGTATAGTAGCAAGACGTATTAAGTTTAACCTCAGGTAAACTTATATTGCGACAAAGAAGTATCTAGTCCTATGTGGAAAGTAATTCCCTTATTAATGTTCTTTATTGCACCATCTGTAAGGGCAGATCTTGTGCATAGATTATCAACAAGCACTCAACTGTCTGTAGCAGGTGCAGCAACAAGTGGAACTAGGCTTGGAAGCACATATACAGTCTCAGGATCAAACATAAAAGTTGATACATCTAACAGCGGACATTTTGGTGCTCTAACCGCTGGTAGTGCGACTGCAGCCCCTACTCTTGACGTTGGTACTTATGATGTCAATACTGCAGGATCAGCGTTCAGTTTTTCAACTTCGTTCACTCAAGGGGACGCCATATCAGCAATGGGTGCAGGTGTAGATGTCACGGCAGGAGTCGTTGCAGACATGCCAGCATATGGAGTACAGACGACCCAATCTGGTGGTGTTGCAGGTAGCTTGGCAGGTACGATTACTAGCGCGGGTGTAGTAACACTAACCGCTGGAGGTGCTGGTACCACTGCGACGGGACAATTTGTGAGCGAGGTAGTCATAGGAGACTAAATAGGCAAGTATGAAGCGCTTATTAACCTTCTTATCACTACTGTTTATACCTGAAGCTGGAGCAGTTCCTGTTATTCCAAATTTCACTCAAGGTGGAATGACCAGCCATACAGAGACAACATCTAAGGTAACGGAGACGATAAATTCAATTGATTATCAGACAGGGTGGCAGTATACTGTGACCGGCACAGGAGTTGAGCATTCGGGATCAAGTATCTCACCAAATGCGGTAACTGGTAATTCAAATACACTTCAGGGTGTTACTTCCACATGGACGGGTCTAGACGCTGCAAACAAACCAGACTGGACAATAGTAAATCCTGCTGGCAGCTTTCAATTTACCGAAAATTATCGCGCTCCAGGTATGGTCAACCAGACCATAATACAAAGAGTCACCGAGATCCAAAGCGTCACCGACACAACTTCAACTTTCAGCAACTAAGCTACCTTTTATTAGTCTTATTAAATGCGAATGCACTATTCCCGACAGCAATACGCGCTTCGGACGTTGGCGGTGTTAGCGCCACTGCTAATCCTGTGGCTAATAGTTCAGGTTCTGTCACCAACCAAGCCATCCAAGTTCTACAAGGACCATACGTTACCAACACCTACGGAGATGGAATCAGTTGCCAAGGACCTACCCTAAATATCACTCCCTTCATTACTGATAGCCATAGCTTTCAGAAGCCTAGACAGTATTACTATGATGATCCTGTATATGATGTCTCTGACTCCGACAATGATGGAGTCATCGATAATCCCGGCTCCATTCTCTACTACGTGCCAACAAGAACAGGTCAGAAAGATCAATTCAACTTGTCATTGGGAATTTCCGCCACCATATCCGTACCCCTTGATAGAGGATTGCAATCCAGATGTAAGAAATCAGTGGATACACGACTTGCCCTGCAGAACCAACTTATAGCTAATAAAAGATTAGATTTTGAAATAGCACGTCTAAAAAATTGTGGTGAACTATTAAAAGCGGGAGTAGCCTTTCATCCTAAATCAAAATCAGCAGTTATTTGCTCTGACGTTATGTTGGTTAATCCGCCAGGTGTAGTTGGTCCTCATAAACATTCTATTTCTTCTTCGGCTCCTTTAAAGGAGGGAGACTCCTTTTCTCTCGGTACTGATTTGAACGAATCTCAGAAATAGTTAATTTTTTCGGAGTCTTACCAAGCTTCTTTTGAACTACTGTAATAACTTTTTTGATGATAGGTTTTACAGTTTTTAGAAGTAAGTCAGCTAAAGGCTTTGCAAGGACACTAGAAATAACAGCAGTAGAAGCAATAATTGCAGTAGTAGAAGCAATTTGTGGTGAGGGTAAGTATTGTTCAGTAAATCCAATATCCTCATATAACGTTATACAAATTGTCTTATCTTCATTTAACTCAAAACCTACTACCTTTTCTTTTTGATTCTGAGCAAAATCTCCTATACGTGGAGCATTAGGACCAGGACATGGTACCTCTTTCTTAGGTACTTCAGGTACTTTTGTCTCTGGCGTGTCAGGAGCAGGTGGAGCTGCATAAGCAGGAGGTTGCGCTGCAGTTGTATAAATTAAATCCTCAGGACTATAATCCATAGCATTGAAACTAGGATAATGTCCGTTAGGACATAGTGTTCTTAAACCGTTATTATCCTCTATTGGTAAATTTTGTGCCCTCTTATCATCAGGGTGAAATTCAACACAACCTGGTATATCAACTACAGGAGTACCAATAAGTACAGTAACTGGTGGAGTCTGAGGAGATGTAGGTCGTACAGGTAAACTCCATATCTGAATCTGTGGCGTACCTATCTGAGTAACCTGAATATTGATATCAGGTATCTGCTCCACTATCTAGGAAGACCTAAACTTTTCACACCTAAATTTGCAGCTCCTCCTGCTTGAGCTGGACCAGTCATCTTAGGAAGCTTAGTATCTACTAATGAAGGTAGTGAACCAGTAACTGATTCAAGGACTTGAGACTTAACCTTATTAATAAGTTGATCTCTTTGTAGGTATATAAATAAACCGCTCCCGACAACGGCAAGAGATACAGCGCCAGACGCAACAGCAATGAGGTTGACAACTTTTTGAACCTTACAAGACATTGTTTATTCTGAAATTAAAGTTCCTAAGTCTCTTCGAATTTGTCTAAGTTCTTCGAGATCTTTGGATTTTGTACCGCCATCATACTCCCATGCATATCCTTTCTCTACCATTTCTTCATTGATAGACGTTTGTTTATGACACAAACAAGTACAATCACCATTGTCTTCACATTCAGGATAACCAATATAAAGCCAACCTAAAAGCCTCCCAAATTTTCCCTTACCTCCTTCTAATTCAGTTCTAATGACTAAATCTTCTTCCCCTGCTATAGCACCTTCTAGCTGGCTCTCAAGCCAGTCCGATGCATGAATCCCTAATTCTTTCTCTTCTAAATTACGAGTACGTTTTTCTGGAGTATCTATCCCAGCAACGCGGATTCGTTCAGATTTACAAATTGAGAAACCTAAATCAAAAGTAACATCAATAGTATCTCCATCAACTATTTTATCTACAGAGATAACTCGAAAGTTATAACAACTATTCGTACTAGGTGGCTTCATCTTCTGTTTTTTTTTAGCCATAGTTTATTTAGCCTCCAATGCTGTTACTTTCGCTGATAGTTCTTTAATTGCATTTACAAGAACAGGAACTAGACGTTCATACTTAAGACCATATCTGTTACCATCTGAAGTTAGATTAACGGTTAACATATTATCTGCACTAGAAGAAAAGCCATCAGCTTGTTCAATAGCTAATACATCTTGTGCTAAGAATCCTATATTTACTTTTGATTTCTTCTTACTCCCATCTGGTGTTCCTAGAGGGTTCTCCTCTGTACCATACCAAGAGCGTTTATCCCATACATATGTTTTAGGTTGTAGTTTATTAATCCAATCTAATCCATGTGTAAAGTTAGTTATATCAGTTTTATCTCTAGAGTCAGAAGATGATATAGATGTATCAGCACAATAAAGATAAGCAACATTATCATCTCCTAAGACAAAATGATTATCATCTGTAGTTACATTTCCAGAAGGAGAATTAGATGTCCCAGCTCGATAACCAACAAATGTGTTATTTTCTCCTGTTGTAACTCCCATTCCAGAATCATAGCCAATAGCTGTATTAGTAAAACCTGTCGTACAAGCAGTTAATGCTTGTCTACCTATAGCAGTATTAGCATTAGCAGTTGTATTTGTCATTAATGCATTTGTTCCTACTGCAGTATTGTTTGCTCCAGTAGTAACTGACATCAACGAATTAGTACCAAAAGCATTGTTATAACTTCCGCTTGTACAAGCAGTTAATGCGTTTACACCAAAACCATTATTCTGAGTTCCAGTTGTGTTTGCTTTTAATGCATAATTACCAACACCAGTATTATTATCACCACCAGTATTTAAATTTAATGTTTCAAAACCAACAGCTACATTATCATGTCCTGCATCAGTAATCGTATATAAAGCACTATTACCTACAGCAGTATTTCTAACTGCTTCAGTAATGCTGTATAAAGCAGTACTACCTATTCCAGTGTTGTTAACACCAGTGGTATGGTTCTGACCTACTCTATACCCAATAGCAACATTACCTGTTCCTGTAGTGGTAGATTTAAGTGCTTCAAAACCAATAGCAACTTGATAACTACCATCTGTTGCAGTCTTTAATGCCTCGTACCCAATAGCAACTTTACCGTTGCCATTTGTGCCTGAAAGCATTGCATCTCTACCAACAGCAACATTATTTGCTCCAGTTGTGTTTGCATTCAATGCTTGAAAACCAACAGCAGTGTTATTATTCGCATCTGTATTTTCACCTAATGCACCTACACCAACAGCTACGTTAGAAGCTCCTGTTGTATTTGCATCTAAAGCATTAGAACCAATAGCAATATTACCTACTCCAGTTGTATTTGCATCTAAAGCGTAAGCACCAACAGCAGTATTATTCGCTCCTGTTGTATTTCCGTCTAATGCCTGATAACCACAAGCAGTATTAAAATCTGCAGTCGTATTATTATCTAAAGCTTGTCTACCTATAGCAGTATTATATTGACCCGTTGTATTAGCAGCCATAGCCTCAAAGCCAACGGCAGTATTGCTTGATGCTGTAGTGTTTGAAGTTAATGCGTGATAACCAGTAGCCGTATTATTATTTCCTGTACAAGCCTCTAGTGCAGCTTCACCAATAGCAATATTATAATTTTGAGTTGTAAGTGCCCCTAAAGTATTATAACCAAGACCAATATTATAACTACCTGTTGTACAACTCTGAAGTGCATAATTACCTACAGCTTGATTATGAAGACCTGTCGTATTTAAATGTAATGCACGTCTACCAACAGCAGTATTATTAGATGCAGTTGTATTTGTAGTTAATGATTCATAACCAACAGCAACGTTATCTGAACCTGTCGTGTTTGCAAATAAAGCATTAGCACCGAGAGCAGTGTTTTGTGCTCCAGTTGTATTTGAACCTAAAGCTTGAATACCTACCGCAGTGTTGTTAGAAGCAGTAGTATTAGCATCTAAGGCATATGCACCAACAACAGTGTTACTTGATCCTGTTGTATTGTGATCTAAAGCTTCTACTCCAAGAGCTACGTTGTAAGTACCAGTTGTGTTTGCTTGTAATGCATAACTACCTATACCAGTATTATTACTAGCTGTGCTTAATAGTAAAGAATAATACCCAACAGCAGTGTTATCAGATTCAGTTGTATTTTCTTCTAATGTTGCTCTACCAATAGCAGTATTTCTAACTCCTGTAGTATTCTTTGTTAATGCATAAGCACCTAAAGCAACAAGATTACCACCAGTAGTATTTGCATCTAAGGCAAAAGCACCAACAGCAGTATTATCAACTCCTGTTGTGTTTGCTCCTAATGCAAATCTTCCTATAGCCGTATTCTTACTAGCCGTTGTATTAGCAAATAAAGCACTATGTCCAAGAGCAGTGTTGTCGTCCCCTGTGGTATGTGCACCCATTGCTTGCATACCAACAGCAGTATTACTACCCCCTGTTGTATTGGCATCTAAAGTAGAAGCACCAACAGCAGTATTAGAATCACCTGTTGTTATTGCAGTACCAGCATTATAACCAAATAAGGCATTATCAAGAGCATCTGTCCCAGTAAAACTATCCCCAGCATTCGTACCACCAACAGTATTTCTTTGAGCGTCACTTGTCACACCTGTACCTGTTAAAGCTGAACCATCACCGGCAAAAGCTGTTGCCGTACAAGTACCTGTTATAGTGAAGCCTCCTGTGACCGTCTCCGCTTTCTTGGCGTTGTCATAATATAACTCTACGGCTCCATCTTTAATTGCACGGATTAGATATTCTGCTGCTGTATTACCAAGTAATTCAATATGATCACCTTTTATTTGTAGCTGACCAGTAGAATTAGTTATAAAACTGTGGCTTCCATTATGGTAGATAGATAAATCTGACGAAGTTCCAAACGCAGCCTTTGCATTATCATTAAAAATCAAATCATCTACTGACTTATCCCAAACAACGTTTGCAGCTGCACCAGTAAACGTTACATCTCCGTCGTGTGTAGCACCATCGTCTACATGAACTCCGGTGACGTTTGTTCCTGTGTTAGTAGTAGCAAATTTAAGTGAATTATTAAAATATAGTTCTACATTGTCATCAACATTAGCTTCAAGAGCAACCTTACTTCCTGCGGAATTCATCAACCTAACAAGGTCACCTTGAATTCTTAATTGCCCAGTATTATTATCAATAATAGAATTTCCACTTGAATGATATAACTGAAGATCGTTTGAAGAACCTACCTGTACTTTCTTATCATCAGGGAAGTTAAAACCATTACCATCCATGGTGAAAGTTTGAGATCCATCTGAGGTGAAACCCATCGTTCCACCAGTTACAGAGAACAGTCCTGTATTGTTGTCATTTCCAAAGGTAATACTTGGGGCGGTAGCACTACCTGCAGGGAACTCCGTACCTACTGTGACGTAATCTGCACCAGATAAGATGACACCAAAGAAAGCATGTCCATTAGCTGGAGCAGAACTAAATACAATATTATTTCCTAATAGTTTGAAACCTGCACTACCCGTCGGATCAGGTTCTTGAATGACTCCATTAACTGAGATATAAATCTGCTGAGTGTTAATTGGGAAAGGTACTGGAGCAGCTCCTCCAACTAGTAATGCAAACGAAGTGGTGCTCCCATTAAAACCAGAACTTATATCGTCAATAATTTTGTTGCCTGACTCCGCAACTTGCAGATCATTCCCAATATACATTTTGTATTAGATGACTTTGTTATCTTCTATTGTATTTCTACTCTATTTATCTATTCCGCTTCAAACTTAGTATTTGGACCATTAGTAGTAGGTGCTTTAGGCCAAATGACTGATCCATAGCCAGATGACGCATAAGTTTGACAAATATCTCTCAATGCTTGACGATATGCTGCCCATGCTGCTTGATCAACACTACAACCAGGTGTCATGGTCCAATCAGTTGTACGCAATAAAAAATCACGTTTCTTACGAATAATATCCCAACTTGTTTCATCTAATTTTAAAATTGCCCTATCAAACTGCTTATCAAGCTCTGCTTTAATCTCTTCAAACTTTTGTTGAAGAACACTTATATCGCCAAATGTAGATAGTCCCATGACTTAAGTCTGATCAAGGTAACTCACTGTCAGATCCATTGAAGTGGCAGTATCACAACGTGCTCTTAATACATCACTAGCTTCGAGAATGATCTTACTTCCAGTAATCAGTTCAAGAGAAGAACCAGCTGGAACTGGAACACTTTTTAGTAGATAAACACTATCCCCACTATTAGGAACCATGTAGACATCCACGTTTGCACTGGTAGATGTTTTATTAGCAACTAAAGCATTAAGAACAATAAGAGTTGAAGATGCTCCAGCTGTCAACACATTTGTATTGGTGCTACTTACAGCATCTGTAACTAGACTGGATTTAGTTGCTTGTTTGAAGGTATTTGCCATATCAGCCTAAAGCGACGATGAGAGCGATGTTGTCATTGGAGTTAAATAAGCCATTCACAGTTAAGCTTCCAGTAATGGAAACGTTACCTGGCATAGTTACTGATCCACTTCCATCTATTGTAAGCCGAGCAACACCTCCCGTTACGAGTGCTATTTGATCAGCTCCAGGAGAAATAATTCCTGTATTAGGGTCAGTTGCAAATTTAAGAGCACAACTTGTTAGTGAACCAAGTCCAAAAGACGCATTAGAGCCATCTTCTCTTAAAAGTGCTATACCACCAGCAGTGGAATTATCATGAACGACACAGACTTTTTTATCTGTATCTACAGTAACTTCTCCTACTGCACCAATAAAAGTAGAAGTTTGGTTTGTTGATCCTCGACGGAATTGTACTTGGGTTGCCATAAGACTATCCTAATGCAACTGCTATTGCAGTAGCGAAACTTTCGGTTGCAATGTTCCCTGTTTCATTGGGGAGCGTTAAAGTTCGATCCGCAGTTGGATCGGTAACTGCAAGAGTTGTCTCATATGAGTCAGCCGTAGATCCCTCAAAAACAAGTGGACTTGCTCCTGCAAATACAGCACTTCCTGCAGTAATAGTTCCTGTAATCGTAGGACTGGTAATACTCTTGTTGGTTAAGGTTTGAGAACCAGCTAGAGTTACTACGGTGGAATCGATCGCGTAAGTGACAGTCGATCCTGTAGCACTCGTATCAATTCCAGTCCCACCAGTAAGAACTAATGTTGCTGAATCTAAATCAATAGAGATTGATCCAGAATCACTATTTATATCTAGGTCTTCAGCTGTAATTTTAGTATCTACATATGCCTTAATACTCTGTTGTGTAGCCAAATGTGTTGCAGAGTTACTAGACATATTGTCTTCATCCTTAATAGATGTTCCTGATATGGAGTCATTTAGAACAGCACTTGTTAACGTCTTATTAGTTAACGTATCCGAAGTAGCTAACCCGACCAATGTATCTGTTGCATTAGGAAGCGTAACAATACGATCTGCTGTTGGATCTCCTACGGTCAAAGTTGTCTCATGAGCGTCAGCAGTTGTACCTTCAAATACCATGGAGGCATCACTAAGGTATAAACCTGAGACTGTTGGAGACGTTAACGTTTTATTAGTTAAGGTTTGAGTACCAGCTAAGGTAGCTACAGTACTGTCAATAGCAAAGGTAGCTGTAGTACCTGATCCACTTGTATCTATACCAGTTCCACCAGTAAGTATTAATGGTTCTGAATCTAAATCAACATCAAAGTTACCGGAGTCAGTCTGTACATCTAAATCTTCAGCAGTGATCTTGGTATCTACATAAGCCTTAATACTCTGCTGTGTTGCTAAATGACTAGCTGAATCGCTAGACATATTATCTTCATCTTTTATTGATGTTCCTGAAATTGTGCTATTTAAAACTGCACTGGTTATCGTTTTATTTGTAAGTGTCTCAGCAGCGTCAATTAAAGAGATTGTTCCACTAACATTTGGAGCAGTCAAAGTACGAGTAGTACTTCCAGAAATTCCTGAACATTCAAATGCTAATTGTTTTGTATTATCTGAATTATCACGAACTCTAAAACCACTATCATCGGTAACAACTGCAGTAGAAGTAATAGAAGATAAACCAGCAATTGTTGTTGCAGTTCCACCTAAAGCAATACCTGTACTTCCAACCGTTACTGAACTATTAGCAAGCTTGGCATTAGGAATGGCATTCGTTCCTATTTCACCAGATGTATAAGTTAAACCAGATCCAGATGCAACACTAATATGTGCTCTAACTTCAGAAGCTGAAGGACCTGTATATGTAATAACACCTGTTGAATTGTTATAAGCAAGACTGCCGTCTCCACCTGCATCAGTAACAGAAAGAGAAGTTAGTAATGCAACTGTACCTGTAGCATCAGGTAACGTAATTGTTCTATCAGCTGTCGAATCTGTAGCAGTTACTGTTGTCTCATAAGCATTGGCTGTTGAACCTTCAAAAACAATATTTCCACTACCGATACTGATTGTGTTAGCTGCATCTATCGCTCCTGCATATAAAGTTGTACCTATTAATGCCGTTGAAGTTAATGAACTTAAACCAACAAAAGTAGTAACTGTTGCACCCAAACTTACACTGGTGCTACCAATTGTTACTGTACTGTTTGCTAAATTACTATTTCCTATTGAAGTGGCGCTTGTTAATACAGTTCCAGTTTCATTTGGAAGTGTAATAGTCCTGTCAGCAGTTGGATCAGTGGCAGTTAATGTTGTTTCATAGGCATCAGCAGTTGCACCTTCAAAAGTAAGACCACTAGTGGTTAATTTTAAAGAATTAGCAGCTTCAGCGGTACCTACATTTAATGTCGTAACATTACCAGTAGTAGCTGTTAATGCTGTTATACCTGTAAATGTTGTAACAGTCGCACCAAGTGCAACAGCAGTTCCACCAATTGTTACCGAACTATTTGCTAATTGAGCATTAGGAATAGAACTTGTTCCTAAAACTCCTGTAGAAGAGTTATATGTTAATCCCTCACCAGAAGCAATACTTATCGCTCCTCTTGCTCTCGCAGTCGTGTGATAAAGATTAGTATTTTCAGTAAGATCAGCTGTCGTATTACCGCCAAAATCTAATTTATCTGAGGAAGTATTTAACTCCTGAAATAAACCACTGACAATTACGAGTGACTTTCTAGTTGCCATACTTCAGTTCAACTCAGTTCTATATTTTTTTTAAGAAAAAAGAACTATTATTTATTATCTATCTTACCAATAACATAGTTATTAATTTCTAACTAAGGGTGCCTCTATCTTGACAATTAGTTGAGTTGTACTCGATGCTCTTCCAACACGAACTAAATAATGAGTACTACCAGTTGGAGGAGTTGACGTTATACCACCTGAACTAGTTGCTGATAAGTAGTAATCTGCAGCCCTAGTTAATCCTGAAGTGGATAACTGACCATGAGTAACAACATCCACAGTCTCTCCTGTTGATTTGGTAGTTCTAGCAAAACCAATACAAGTAGCTTTATCAACAGTGTCATTTGCAACTGCTTTACCTATCTTTCCGTCGCTAGAACGAGAATAGACGGCCTCTCCTTGACTAACATTTTCAAAAGCAGCAGCACTAAATCCAATAATTGAATAGACTTGCTTACCAGCTATAGTTGTTTTTAAATCTATTAGAACACCTATTAAGCCTTCTGCATTTGACTCATAAGGTTCTTGATCTTTTGCACCTGACATTAATCTATCCTTATAGGTGGTTCTACACGAATACTAAAAATAGAAGTCGTAGCACCTTCTCCTACTCGTACAATAGCTTGACCCGATCCTGAAGGAACTGTAGTTGTAATAGCACCTGCAGTTGAAGGACTTAAGTAATAAATATCTCCTGGATCGATAGTACTTGGCATCGTTTTAACACCTGTTGTTATTACTTTGCATGTTCCCGTAGCAGAAGTTCCAGCATCAGCTAAACCAATAACATGAGAGTTTTCTAAAGATCCGTTAGCAGCACTAGCTTTACCTACTTGACCATCAGAAGCTCTCATATATAAAGCCTCACCTTCAGCAACGTTCTCAAAAGCAGTAGCATCAAAACTTAAGCGTGTTGGAGCATAGGTAGGGAAACCTTCCTTTAAATCTATTAATGCATCAACCAAACCACGATAATTTGGTTCATAGGGAATTCGTGTTTTAGTGAAAGAGTTTGCATCTAACAAATCAACTAAGACTGTTATTGCACCCTCTACATTTGGTTCGTATCCTGTAGCCATAATAATTATCTATTAAATATCATTTTAATTTGTAAACTCCCTTAGAATAGAAATATAGGAAATTAAAATGTCAACAGAAGTACTTGCCGCCATTATTTCAGGAAGCATTGGTGCTTTTGCTGGTATAACCAAGGCATTAACTAATTTCAATAAAAATTTAGATAAACGTTTCGAAGTAATTGAACGTGATCTAGATAACCTACAAAACCGCGTCGTTTGTGATTACGTGTTAAAAGAAGACTTTCTAAGAGAGATGCAAGCTGTCCACAATAAGTTGGATCGCATTCTTGACCATCTATTAGCTCAACGCTAAGGACCTATAACAACCCAAGAAGTACTGGCGAGTAAGTAAATAGTTAACTTACTAGTAGAAGTGTTGTAATGTAATTGACCGTCCACAGGATTAGCTGGATAACCAGCACTTACAGATGCAACAGCTTTAGCTGTCTGCCAATTGGAGCCATCATATATTTTATAGATTTGAGTACTAGCCGTATCTAACCAAGATTCACCTTTACTAAGAGAAGCAAAACCTACTGCAGAATTATTAGGCGCAGTTGCACCAATAGAAATAGGTCCAACTTTAATTAAACCTGTTGAAGGAGAAGCTGTATTATCAGCGAAAAAGAGTCCGGGGTCGCCTGCATTATTATTAACAGCTAACTCAGCAGTACCAAGACGAATAGGATAAGGCCGGTCATGAAGAGTACTAGAACGACGAGAAAGAATTTGTACAGCCATAGCTAAATATTAATATAAAGATCAGAATCAACAACTACATCCTGATCAGTAATAGGATTATAAGTATCGCTATCTATTGTACTTGTAGAAGCCGTAGTACTAGTAGGAATACCATTAATAAAATCACCTCCATCAATCACACCTGCTTCATAATCAGAAGCAAATTCGTCAATAGGTTTATCAACTATGCCGAGTTTTGTATCCTCTAATAAAGCTGGAGCTCTATTAAATAATTTATTAATTAACGTTATCATTCGATTAGTAGTATTAACAGCTTTTCCATCTCGACTCAAATTCCCATCTGCATCTCGTTTTAAACCATCAGTAAGAGTCATTCCAATTACAGATGGATCAAAATCAGAAATAGATTGAGGCTGATTTCTATTACCAATGACAGTTTTACCCCCACTCCACTTTGTATTTTGTTGAGTTAATTTTAATAACTCATAATTATCTTGTACTTTTAATTTTTCTTTACTAAAGTTCTTTTCAAATTTCTCTAAACCAGCTCCTATAGGTTTATCACTTGGTTCTAATAACCAAGAACGTACATAATCATGTTTTTTTAAATTACTAACGGTGCAATAACCACTACCAGTATCACTGAAAGGATAAACAACAATAAAACTATTTGGATCAGGTACCGAACTAATGGTGTATTCACCAGAAACGGCATTGCCACTTGTAAATGTCAGTTCTATCTTAGTATTAACTTGTAGATTATGATTGTCAATATTAACAGTTATATTTGGACCATCCTGAACGTACTTAGCAGCTAAATCAATAGGCTCATTTCCTTCATCATGTGTAAGAGCAAACATTGCTGCATAAATATGCTTGCACCAACGCATTTGATAATACATTAAGCTTTGAAAATCAACTGTTTTTGTATCTTCATATTCTGGCAGTTCATAAAAATTATTAATAACAGTAAAACCTAAATCTCTAAAAGTACCTGGAATATCTCTTTCTTCACTGACTGTTCCATCTGGTTGCAAAACACCACCTGGCTTAGTAGATCTAACAGTCGTTCTTGGAAATTTGTCAGAAAGTAAATCACTATATAAATTATAACTATCTCTTCTAGAAAAATCTTGACAAGAACATTGCCATCGTAATTCAGTTGTTAAAAATCTACCTACAAGAAAACCACGATGAGCAGGAACAACAGTTGAAGTTACTTCATCAGCCGTTGTAGCTCCATAACTATCAGCTTTTTGAAATATAATTTCTTTTGTAACTGCATCTAAACCAGTAACTGTATATCCGACATAATTTTTATAATCTCTACCTCTAAGTAGACGACTAACAGTTACATTACCTGATGTCGTACCGCTAAGAAGAGTACTTAAAGTGAACTGAGTAGTACTAGTAACAGTAATTGTATATCTACCAGAGGTAACAGTACCACTAGTAACATCAATAAATACCTTATTTCCTGAAGATAAACCATGAGCAGATGGACATGTAATCGTAACTGTAGAGCCACTTCTTGAGTAAGTGGAGGCAAGCCCTGGATCTTTTTCTATAATCCGATCAGCTAACCGTTCGCCTGAAAAGAAAGAAAGCTCTGTAGGCAAATAACGAAGACGAACTCTTGTAGTAGTCCAACGCGAATCCCCAAAAGTAGTCGATAAATAATAGTTAACATTTCCGTTGTTAGTTGCCGATGCTGAAGTAGTAACAGTAAATGTATTTTGTGTAGTGCTTACTATTGAGAGTGTTTCATCAACACCTCCTCCAGTTGAAATATCTAACCAAACACTTTCTCCAGGGTATAAACCATGATCTTGTTTAGTAACAACTAACGTAGTACCTGATTGACTGTATGTGGCACTGACAGATTTACCTAAATATCTTACTCCGAGTATTGGTAAACCATAATCATAAAAACTAAATGCATCTGTATCACGCATTCCAACAATGTGTTCTCCTAATTCTTGATTAGCAGAGGGAAAAGTATAGAGTCTTGCAGGAATAAATACACCTGGAAACTGCTGAAAAGTAAAATATAAACGGTAATCACCACGACGTTGTCTTTCTCCCGCAGTCGAACCCAACATACTTTGAGTTAATGTATATAATTCAAATCCTTTACGCCATCTGCTCCATAATGAATCCGTATTATAAAATCTAATTTCACTATTTTTATAACTTCTTCCACCACTTTCCCATTGAGAGAAAGCACCATTATCTAGATTTTTTGAAAACCCTTTATCAAAATTTGTTTTTGGTGAAGTATCAAACTTACCTATACCAAAAGGCATCTTTAAATTTAGTAATATCCACCTTGTATATTACAGTAAAAACCATTAGTTAAAGCCGCTGTACCACTGACAGAGACATATAAAGCTTGTCCACGTTTAAGCATTAATCCACGTTGTTTTGGAGCTATCTCATTATTAGCAGAACCAAAATTAGAACCAGCTTGGACAACAGGATGGTTAATAAGAGGAAGAACTTCTTTTAAAGTTAAACTGCAATATTGTGTAGCAGCAACAGCATCAATACTGGCGACAAATAATGGGAAAAACTGGTTAATATTAGTAACTGTTCCAGTACTGACTAAGTAAAAACAAAAATCAATTGGATCATAAACATCTACGTTACCTGTAATTGTTCCACCAAGACTAGGAATGGTGACAGTAAATGTTGTTGGAGTAATAGTTACAATGGTAAATGTTCCATCAATAGGAACAGTTCCACTGTTATAACTAGTAAAGTTTAAAAATACTGCTTGACCTACTTCTAAATTGTGACCACCAGAAATAGTTATTGTGGCTGTAGTCGAGTTTGCTGAATAAGTACCAGAAGTCGCTGTTCTAGCATCAATCTTTTCAATTACTCTTTTGCTATAACGAAACCAAATCTCATCTATATATGCTCCACTGATAGATGTATCTGTCAAAGCAGAGTCAACATCAAAAACTTTTGTAGAGTTACCAACAGCAGTTGGAATAAGACTGGTAGAAAAGGCTTGACCTGATGCAACAGTTAATAAAGTAGAAGTCGTCGCTGGACGATCTACCATTAACGGTTGTTTATTTGAACTACTACTTGACACTTTTATTGATAGATAGACTTAATTTCAATTATAACTGAAGGTTTTTTACCAACGAGCTACTTTTGGATCGAGATCTTCTTCAAAAGTTTTCCAAGGATCTTGTTGTCCATATGCATCATTCCGCTCTTGAGTTTCCCACGCATCACTATCTTTAGGTTTAAATCCTCTTCCTACCCCTTGAGGAGCATCTTTGTACCCTGGAGTCACACCTGCAATATTCTTTTGTCCTGCCATACGTTGTTGTCTTCCTTCAGCAAAACGCCTACCAGTGTCAGGTCCTTCTGACTCCCAAGGTATATTTTCTCTTCTAGCACCAAAGAGATAACCATTCCTTGTGGTTGGTTGGACAGCGTTAAAACGACCTGCCATCTTATGCAGCCGCTACATTGAAGGTTACAGTAGCCGCAGTACCACCTGCCTCACTCACCCAATTTGTTCTTATCCACTTAACTGGTCTTCCAGACACACTATAAACAGTTGTTCCATTAGCAGTAATTGTTTGACTAGCTATTATTGGAGCATAATTAGTTCCATCAACACTTCCCTCTAATCTAACAATTACGTTTGTATCGACACTCGCAACAGTAACAATAAAGGTGTAAGCACTTGTAGAAAAAGTATTATTAACAGCTACTTGTAAAGCGGTACCAACAGCTGGTGCTGACAACGTACTCTCTGTACTGAAAATAGTATCCTGAAAATAATGTATAGCCATAAAACTAAAACTGACTTATTACCTAGAATAACAGGGGGAAATGCTACGTATTATCCCTAAATTTATTTGCAAAATCCTTTTTAAAAATACTTAAAAATTCCTTACCTTTACTTTCCTTACTCTTAGCAGTTCCTGTTCTTTCAGTAGCATCAGTCCATCTCTTATATCCACCAAGGGATTTAGGATCTGCTTTAGCAGTTTTATACTTCTCTCCATACTTACTACCGCGTTCGGTAGAATTTTCCCAATCCATATCATCAAAAATAGACATAATTACCTCCAAGGATCTCTACTATTTTTTAAATTCTCAGACTCTGCTTTAGTTGCCTGAGGTGTATTTGAAAACTTATTAGCAGAATGTAATTCACGATCTACTTCAGTAGTTTCACTTGGAGTAGGTCGCTCTATTCTTTCTCTTTCTCTATTGAGAGATTTCTTTCCTTCTGAAGTAGCTCCAAGACGTTGAGCACCTCTATTGCGATCTTGTTGATCTCGTTCTCTTTGAGAAGCAGAGTAATCAGTAGCTAAACTTTTAGCTCTTTCTCTTTTTGCAGCGGGATCTAATGCCATATTAAAAAGCTTTAACGATAATTATTTTCAAGAACAATTCTAGTACCTACTGCTACATCAGCAGGACCAGGCAATGCTTGAATAAATTCCGCACCTTCTCTATTGAAACGATAACGAGCTTGCTCTGGATTTCTATAGTTTGGAACATATAAATGGAGAGCCAATCTATCTGTCTCATATAAATAAATCTGCGTCCAAGTTTTAAGTGTATCCTTAAAATCAGAAGTTGAAATGGTTCTATCAAC
>JACLAC010007924.1_pt1 | contig 17906 bp, 15 predicted proteins | sample 8027881 | NCBI WGS metagenome assembly JACLAC01 (sample SAMN15725517, study PRJNA655200) | protist metagenome | isolation source: fluorescence activated cell sorting (FACS) single amplified genomes of... | place: Spain: Blaines Bay Microbial Observatory, Mediterranean Sea | collected 2016-01-19 | reverse complement strand
TGCGGGAGGACGGCACAACATTCGTGTAGCTGTCGCCCGCACTGTTGCTTAATAAATCGAGCGTACGTTCGACATGGAAATGGCTGGCGAACACAACGTGACCTGGCAGCTTGGCGAACCGGTCGGTCCGAGTTAAGCGGGCAACGTCTTGCAGCAGTTGATCTGCGGAACCCTCCGAGAACATCAGGAATACGCCCATTTCCTGCTGCGTTCGTGGCGGCGCATTGAACCAGGGCACATAGCGATCATCACCCTTGGGATCATGGCGAATACCGAAGCCGAAGGGAGCTGCTGGATTGCCGTAGCCTGGACCCATCCAGATGTTGTTGAGATTGTTGGAGTAATCGAGCGGATAGAAGTACCGGTGTGGGGGTGGAAATACCGCTATCGATCCAGTGGAGAACTGGGCAGCGATTGTTCTGCCGCGAACCGCCAGGTTTCTGGCACTGTTGATCGCGTCAACCGCTTCCCTTTTGAGTGGTCCACGCGAATCCCGCCATGCCATTGCTGTGGGCTTGCCTTGGCGGCAGACAAGGCCGCTGTCATACAAATAGGCTGTGCCGGATCGCTCCGTTTTCAGCACCGCCTCCTGCAGGACAAAGGAACTGCCAGCGTAAAAGGTCCAACGCAGCTGGCCATGAAAAGGGCCCGCGGACACGTCGCCAATCGTCAGCGTGGCGCGACGTGCGTTGCTGGTGACCGTCGCTCGTGTCTGTTCGATCCTGGCACGAAAGACTTCGCTTGGCTTTCTCTGCATGCGGTCGAAGAAAATGGTCCAACCGCCACGTTTTTCGAGGTCACGGTTTCCAATCCGCACTTGAACCATCGGATCAAGTCCTTTGGCGATCGGCCGAAACAGGGCAGAGTCTTTTGACGCTACAGCGGCGGTGTGAATCAACGGACGATCGCGGGTCAGATCAAAAATCAGTCGGCCGCGGCGATCCGGATCGAGCGGCCAGGTGATCTGGATCAAAGAGGCGTTCTGAGCAACCTCAATTCCACACGTGGGCTGATAGCCATCCGTGTTCAATTGAACCTGCGGTTTGTCGGCGGCCGCAGACCGAAAGCCCATGCACAAAAGGCCAGTCACGAGAACGGACCAGAGAACGGCCACTCGCCTCGTTCTGCAGGGCTGCGGTGGAACAGGCAGGGTCATGCTAGGGTTTGGGTCGTAGTGAGGGTACATCGATCCGTACTTTGACGCGATCGGAGAAAACCGTTCCCTCTTTTGTCTTCCACTTGAAGGAGACGGTATAGGTATCTGCCGGAATCACAAAGTCGCTATGGATCCTCACCGAGTGGATTGCAAACACGGTTGGATCCGGCATCGACACATTGAAAAAACTGCCGTCAAATTTCTGATGCTTCAGCAGATTGAATCCTGCTGGCAACTCCATCCCCTTGAACCGAATGGGTTTGTCGAACGTCAGTTCGGACTTTGCAGTGATGGCAGGGTTCAGCAGTTTGAAGGGCAGGTGTTTTGTTCCTTTCAACCATTCAAACTTTGGGTGGATGTCAAATCGGACCCAATGCGTCAACCGGTCCGATTCGTGATCGTTTGCAACCCCAGCTTTTTGTGTCCGCTCAATCGGAACGACTTTGACCGCCAGTAACCGATAGTGCCCACCGGGCAACGGTTCGTCAGCATGGGTTGAGCCAACCACCGCCAGATTAAAAACAAACAGGACCCCCGTCGTAACGAGGGCTGCCAAACAGGGCGGATGGGGGAAACACAACATCATTGAGTCGGTCCAAAAGAGAATGTCTTGCCATCAGCGCGGGTGAGAGAGAAGTTCATGGAATAGCAAAGCGTCACGACGATGACGGCCAACGACGGCGTAAAATGTTGGTCGGCGCACCGCAACAAATACGAACCATCGAACAACGTCGGCGGGAACGACAATCTCGGCTTTCGTGTGGCCGTGAGTCTGTCCGGTTAATAGGCAGAGGATTCCTGTGCTGGAAGAGAACCCGGGATCATTGGACCAAAGATTATTGTGTTTCCTGCATGACCCTTGCGTCACTCTCGCTTGTTTGGCGCTGCCCGTCCTACCCAACGATAACAGCAGGCCCGGGAGAAAGTTACCGGTTTGCGTCAGTCATTGCAGGGCTACCGGAGCGTGTCGCAGGTCGCCGCATTGGCAGACAGTCCGATGCGATTTGTTCATTCACCGAGATCCCAAAGTTTGATTGTTTTCTCCCAATTCCCACTCGCAATGAGTTTTCCATCCGGGCTGAAGATCACACTGGGGCGAAAAGTATTTTCGTCGAATGTGTTTGAAAGTTTTCCGCTGTTGGCATCCCAGACTTTCCAGCCTTGATCTTGACCACTGACAATTCGCTTGCCATCAGGACTGAAGGCAACGCTGTGGACCGGTTTTGTTTCTGCCAGTGCTTTGAGTAGTTCTCCAGTGTCGGCATCCCAGATATTGATTCCCATCACACCTGGAATACCTTTGGCCAAAGCTGCCTGCTTCATGGCGGGAGCCAAGCGAATCACGATCCCGCCGGTAACAATTCGCTTCCCATCTGGACTGTAGGATAGGCAGAGGAGGGTGGAGTACCTCCTGTTGATCATCTTGAGCGGCTTACCGGTACTCACCTCATGAATGTTCAACGTTCGGGCCGAGTTGGCACTGACAAGGTGAGTTCCCTGAGGGCTTAAGGAGAAGGGGTTGAGCCCCTCTATATTGCCCATGATCGTCCGTAGTTCCTGACCCGTTTGGACATCCCAGACCTTGATTTTGGAAGCTCGTCCGCCATTGAGACCACTCCCACTCACCACTCGCTTGCCATCAGGATGGAAAGCCACATTAATGACAGCGAATTCATGTCCTTCGAGGGTTTTGAGCAGTTCTCCCGTGTTGCTCTCCCAGAGTTTCAGTGTCTTATCCGAACTGGCACTTACAATTTGTTTCCCATCTGGACTGAAGGCGACGCCTAAGACTCGGTCAGTATGTCCCTCGAGCGTTGTTAGCAGTTCTCCCGTGTTGGTCTCCCAGATCTTCGTTGTTTTGTCGAAACTACCACTGGCAATTCGTTTGCCATCAGGACTGAAGGCAACGCTGGAAACAGCATCAGTATGTCCTGCAAACGTCCTCAGCAATTTGGATTCTGGACTTTGGCACTGCGCCTGTTCGGTACTCAGGATCAGCAGCAGGACAACTGTCAGATACTTCATGGTGGGGTTCGCGGGTTTGATGAAGTTTGATGGGAATCGATGCGACCGAACGCCGAGGCATTCATCCTAGGTACCGGTGCTGCTGCGTGCAACGGAATAGGCGTGCGGGTGCGTCCAGGATTGCGAAACGACAATTCCCAAAAGTGCTTGATCAGCGATTGATCCAGTTTCATTTTTTTCCTGAAACTGCTTTACCACTCATGCCACGACACGATGATGACGGGTGTAACAGAGTTATCAATTGGGTTACACTTGGAATGCAAAGCGAGTGCGGTTTACCTGCACCAACACGGGGTAAATCAAAAGCCCCGTGATTCGGGCGATTAGCTCAGTTGGTTAGAGCGCTGTGTTCACACCGCAGAGGTCACAGATTCGAATTCTGTATCGCCCACTTTTGTAAGTTACTGCCGAAACGCTACTTAGCGTTACCGCCACTTCGGCGTGCGGCTCGATGTTCACTCGTTACAGGGTATTTCCATACCCCGTATCAAACATGGAGTTGCTATGCCCCCTTCAAAAAGTCCCGCCCCAGTTTACCGATACCACGTTTCGGGAAACGCCCAAGTAAGGCTATGCGGGAAAGACTTTTACCTTGGACCCCACGGCTCACCTGAGAGCTATTCGCGTTATCACGCACTGCTCGCGGAATACAACGCAAACGGCAGGAAACTGCCGGAAAGTGTGCCTGAACATCAGATGTCACAGGAAATTAGGGTGCGGGACGTGACCGCGGACTTCCGTGAACTAGTACTTCCGCGATACGTTGACAACAGCGGCTCATACAGCCGTCTGTCCTGCGTTCTGAACGCTCTCAACGAACTTTACGGCGAGTTACCAATATCTGAGTTTGGACCGCTTAGGATGCGGGAACTACGGAACAAACTAGCGAAATCGGGGAACTGCCGGCGTTACCTGAACGACCAGGTGCGGGATGTTATACGAATTGTGAAGCACGGGTTGTCACGGGAGCTTGTGAAACCCGAAACGATTACCGCCCTAGAGGCACTCCCGCCCCTGCGGCGTGGAGAAGCACGTGATAACCCGAAGCGGGGAGGGGTTCCGCTCGCTCTCGTTTCCGCAACTTTGCCGCATGTATCGCCAGTGGTGCAAATAATGATTCGGCTTCAACTCGCAACTGGCTGCCGTCCTTCGGAGATATTCCGTATGACGCCGTCTCAGATCGACAGAAGCGGCGATGAATGGATTTACCGCCCTGATAATCACAAGACACTGCATCGAGGCAAAGAAAAGGCGATTCCGATTGTGGGCGATGCGGTGAAACTCCTTGAGCCGGTGTTGTTTTGTCGGCCGAATCAGTTGTGTTTTGTTAACAGCAAAGGCACGCCTCGCCTTCGGCCGTATGAAAAGACTGACAAACGCCACTCAGACCTGTCGCAGCGGCGTAACAAGCATAAACAAAACCCCGCCGCTCGGTGCAGAGCGACGGGGCGGGGCTTCGATTTCGGGCACAGATACCGCGGCTGGCAGCCTACCAAAGCCGACGGCGAGGGTAGTAAACCGACATTCTTTCAGGAACATCGGCCATCTGCGCGGGATACTGCTCAATTGCGTCGGAACCGAAGTCAAAGTACTGCGAAAAACCCTTTTTCCAGCAACCTAAGGGCCTTCCGTCATCGCCCAGAGCCCGAAAGTCAAACCGGAATAGCAAATCACTGTTGCTGTTGTTACCAGTCAGAAAGGTGGTACCCCAGTCATCCCCTTCAGGCCTGAATTGAACTTGCTTGATCCACGAATACCATCCCGGCATGCTCTCCTTGAAATTCGTCCTCGCCCTCCCGATTGTGGTCCATCTTCCGGGAATATGACGCCCCCATTTATTGATCCTATTATTGATCGCGTCGTTCACATCATCATCCGGCACGTCACAAGTCCTGCACGGTCCACCGAAATAGATTGCATCTGTGTCCTTGCTGTTCAGGATCAACGGTTCTCGATATAGATCCTGTTGGTCAACCACATTCTCATCCGGCACCCAAGCTTGTAACGTAATTAGCTCGTTTGGCTGTTGCGTGTGACCTACAAACTCAAGCGGCAGTTCTTTAGTCGTAACGACTCTGCCAAGTTGCGGGTCATGCCGTTCTATGGTTTCCCAGTCTCTTTCCTGAACGACATATCTATCCCCAGGATGCGTCATGCAACCGGCAAACATCAGTGTCGGCAGAACCACTGTTGCCAACAGAACGCGGCAAGCTAGCCGACATCGCGCTTTTGGCTCTTGAGAAGAAACATAGGTTTTTGTGATTTGATGGCATCTTCCGGTTAAGCACGACATGTTTGTCTCCTTGACAAAAGTGAGTTTGTCTCTCAACCACCGTTGGTTGGAGCAGCAATCTTTACCTCCCTTTAATCTGCATCTTCCCCGCACTGAATTTGCATCGCCCCTATCTGCGAATGGCACATGGGCTAAATGGGAATTGCAATTAACCAGCAACGGCAACGAGCTGATCCAAGTGGATGCCCGAAGCAGCGTCCGACTTCGGGTGACCTCCCCCCATAGAATTGCACCATTGTGAGTGAGAGAATCTTGCTCGGGCGAACCGCTCGGAAAGGACTTTCATAATGCCTCAGAAACGCCACACAGTTGATCAGATCGTTTCCAAACTTCGTAAAGCCGATGTTGAACTCGGTAAGGGCAAGAAGGTGCCCGAGGTCTGCAAACTACTGGAAATCACCGAACAAACGTATTATCGCTGGCGACAGAAGTACGGTGGTATGAAGCCGGAGATGGCCAAGCAACTGAAGGCTCTGGAGAGGGAAAACTCGCGGCTCAAGAAGATGGTTGCCGAGCAGGCCCTGGACATGGAGATCCTCAAGGAAGCCGCCAAGGGAAACTGGTAAGCCCTGAACGCCGTCGACGCACGGTATCCACCGTGCGTAGCCGTTTGGGGCGAGAAAGGATCTCGGAGCGTCGTGCCTGCCGCGTTCTGGGTCAACCACGCAACACCCAGCGATACCAGTCGCGTCGGATGGACGATGAACCGCGTCTACTCCGAGAGATGCGTTTACTTGCTCGTCAACGTCCTCGCTTCGGATCTGGCCGTATTTATCGGTTGTTAACCCAGCGAGGTTGGACGGTGAACGAGAAGCGAGTCCATCGACTTTGGAAGCGAGAGCATATGCAAGTCCCACGAAAACAACATCGCAAGCGACGCTTTCCTGGCGGAAGTGAGAACGGTTGCGTGCGTCACCGTGCCCGCTACAAGAATCATGTGTGGTCATACGACTTTGTGACAGATCGGACCGAGGATGGTCGTCAACTTCGGTTGCTGGTGGTGATCGACGAGTACACGCGAGAATGCTTGGCGATAGAAGTAGGACGTTCGTTTAGTGCTCAAGATGTCGTAGGTGTGTTGCAGTACCTATTCGCCGTACGCGGCACCCCCGAACACATTCGCAGTGACAACGGCCCAGAGTTCGTATCGAAAGTAATCTGCCGTTGGCTGAAAGAAGCTGATGTCAAAACACTGTTCATCGCCAAGGGCAGCCCTTGGGAGAACGGCTACGTCGAATCGTTCAATGGCACGCTTCGCGATGAGCTACTCAACCGTGAAATCTTCCTGAGCTTCGAGGAAGCTTGCTGGGTGATTGATCGCTGGCGACTCGACTACAACCATCACCGCATCCACAGTTCATTGGATTATCAAACCCCTGCCGCATACGCGGCCGGCTGTGTTCTTCCGGCTTCGGCTACGCCTCAGCCTCCAGAACACAGCCGCATTACCAACCCCAATGCTCTCACTCAACCTGGTGCAAAGACTGGGGGGTAGTCACTTGGGAAAATCAGGATTCTTGTAACGCAGATTTTTGATTTTTTTCTGTTTTTCGCTAAAACCCCATAGAAACCACGTATGTGGTCAAAAGCTTCGACAAGGAAGCCAGCCGAGCGCACGGCAGCGTCATAGACGGTTTCTCCAACTTTTGGATTGATTACCTGGACGATTGCTCGAATCAATGGCCGAGGTGTGTAGTACTCACCACCGTTCCCCATGTTCTTGATCTTGGCCTCATACAGATGAGACATCGCATGTTTGTCTTTGCTCGTCTGGAACTTGAGCTCATCAACCAGATTGAGGACCTCTCGTAGGGAGTATCCGCTTTGAAGCTTGTTCTTGATCTCGCTGAACGCCTCACCGATCTTGTACTCGATGGTGTCTGATGACTCTGCGCTCACCTTGAACTTGGACAAGTAGGGAAACAGATCACCGTTGACGAACTCAATCAGATCGTCACCTGTCAGCGCCGCATGGTGGTCAATCTCACCAGTGGCCGTCTGAGGCATGGTCCAGACGCCCCACCGGTACTCATCCCGTAGAATCGGGTCGTACGCCTTCCCAGAGAGCGAAACGCTACTTAGCGTTACCGCCACTTCGGCGTGCGGCTCGGTGTTCACTCGTTACAGGGTATTTCCATACCCCGTATCAAACATGGAGTTGCTATGCCCCCTTCAAAAAGTCCCGCCAACTGTTTGCAGGTTTTGTGGAAAAAGTTCTCTGGGGAGCCATGAGAAGTGGCGAGCCAGCATTGACAGTGTTACTGTTTACCGATCTTTCTCTTTGGTGCGGCGAACACCCTGCCTTAATTCACGGACCCGTCAATGTCTTCACAACCTTCCACAATCATCATTGAACAACAGGGTGCGTCGGCGTTTGCCATCACTGGCCTTTTGTTCTCCATTCTCGGCTGGTTCACGTGTGGGCTTCTTTGCATACCAGGTGCATTCTTTTGTCTGCTTGCACTATTTTTCAAGGGACCCAAGTCTGTACCGATTGCAGGTCTTATCATTGGTTTCCCTGGGACAATCTTCTTTGGGTTGGTCGGTTTCGGCATGATTGCAGCATTCTTAGGGATCGGAGCCGTAGCAACAACTACCGGGGCTTCAGTTGCTGCCAGTGGTCCCATCGTAATACCAGAATCCACCGTGAATACCGAGATTGGGATTGAACCAGGTGTTGCTCCCGCTCGCAAGATTGCGATTGATCAGTTGTTGGACGAACGAACCGCACTCTTTGAAGTGGCTTTGGCCAAATGGCAGGAGATCCATGACCAGAAAAGCTCACTTGAATCAAGACTTGCTGAAACGCAATCCAAACTAAGTGACTTCCAAAACTCTGAGCCGGCTCAGCCAGTATTTGAGTCCCGCGAGTGGCGAGCGCAAGAAGGTTTCAAAACTACGGGAACTCTCGTCACAACGGACGATGTAACTGTTTCAATTAAGAAGGCTGATGGCAATATAGCGGATGGAGTGCGTAAAGAAATACTCATTGCCGATGATCGAATCTATATAGCAGACGCTTTCAGGAAACTGGAGGCCTACAAGACTGAGATAGCTGCATGGGGAATTATGCGTGCAGAGATCCAATCTGAAATCGCTGAATTGAAGGAACAATTAGAGTCTGCAAATATGCCGCAGCCAGTGCCGCCCAGTAGGGAAGATATTAAGAAGGAGGTTGAAACCGAATCACCTGACCCGCTCGAGACGGTCGCCGATTCATCTTCCGCAATTCCCGCCGATGTCACCTACACTGTCATTGGCGAAACTAGGTTACCCGGAATCAAACGGAGCGTCGATATTCGGCTCAATAAACACGTGTCAGAAGACACGCTTGCTGCAATTGCCAAAGCCGTAAGGGCGTCTGACGGCGGTAGATACGACCGCACGTTTATCGGCTACTACCTTCCCGACATGCAAGTTGATGCTGGGTATTGGGCAACCACCCATTACAATCCAGACCTCGACGTTCGGATACTTGGTTTCACCGCCGACGCGGCGGCCAGTTTGTCCGCAAAACCGGATGCTACCGATCGCGACGAAATTGGTCGCTGGCTCGATGAGTCGCCGTTGACCGGCAGCCGAATAGTAATAGTTCGTAACGATGGCAAACTGTTCATGGAGTTAACATACCAGGATGGTAGCAGCGGAAGTAACGAAATTATTGAATCGCAAACAACTCTCGGGCGTCGATTCAGCAAACCGGGTGGTTCCACTACGGGTGATCATTGGATTCTTGATTCCAATGGCGACCTTCAACTGCGCGACGACGAAGGATTAATCTCCACCGCCAAGAAACTTCAGTGAATCGCGGGGTAACAAAAAGATGCATGCTCGCCCCAATGAAACCAGACGAATTCACGCCACCAATGAAAGCATACATCGCTGACCCCAAAAAACCTTGTGGAAACATCGATGCGCATGTGACCGGTTTGAACGCACCGATCATCCCCGTCACGCAATGATACGCCCGCGCACCAGCACCACTCAAGAGCCCCCAAAAGTGTGGTTAGGATATGTGCCCTTCGTTCTTCGGGGAGCTATTGGCTCAGTTCAAGCTCCTCCATCAAAGGAACGAGTACACGTGTGTTTTTAGTAGAACCATTTCCAACGGAGACGACGAGTTGCGATTGTCCTGTTAGTTGCATGGGTGAGATCTCCAGTCGCCATCCCATGCATGATTCGGAATCGAGCCGAGTCGCCTGATGATCGATTCGATTGTCATCTTCTAGATACATACCTTCGACGGCAGTATCCTCCTTTGCAAAGAGCCAGAAGGTGCAAACGGCTTCTTCACTCACGACACCTTTCTTGGGAAACACCTCGATGTCCGGGCGAACATTCATTCGGACAGGAAGATTGAGCGACTGACCATCAGCCGCGAGAGTCAAACTCGATTTTTGCCCGTTTTCCAAGGCAAGCGACTTAGTGGGTGTCGATGTGATTACCGTCACGATTCCTGAGTTGTCCATGACGGGGTCTGGCTCCAATTGAAGTTGCAGGCCTGAGAGTACATCCGAATTTGCTGCCCAGGACACATTTGCAAATTTCCTGCCCGGGATCGTCACTGGAATGATGGTCTCTGCACGCACCATTGGAGCATCGGGTGGCAAGCGCAGTGTTCCAAAATTGGCGACCGTTGCCGTCGATGTGATTGGGAGCGCCAACGAACCGGCGAGCTGCAACCGAATCATCTTTCCGGTGGCGTGTTCAAACGCAACATGCGCCGAGTGCTCAAAACTGCCCGTCGAGGAAGTTCGTTTCAGTGGAGCGAACGTGAGCCTTACGAATCCAGTGTCGCCCGGCAACACGTTTGACTCGGTGTACTGAACCTTCACACAGTCGCAGTCTTCTACCACCTTAGCGATCTTCACCGGGGTCTGCCCAAGATTTTGAAACCGAAATTCACCAACAACGGTTTCTGCTTGACTGATTGGTAACCACCCGACGTCCTCGACCAAGGTTTCAAAAGCTACTTGAGGCAGAGATTGGTGCGCGCCGACCTTCGTGGACTGCCGCAAAAGAGACAGTTGCTTTCCTCCCCAACGCTCTGCCAGTTCCTTGGAATCAAGCAAGATGCGTACAGGAGCGCCGTCGGTTGCAAAAACTTCGTTCGTCACCTTACTCCGGTCTAGCAATACAAAATGGTCGGGATCCTTCAGATAAACAATACATGGTGTCTGCAATTCGTCGCGCTGAGTGAAATCCAGATCTTGCAAAGTGGATTCCAATCCAAGTTCCTTTGCGACGGCGCTGATCTGGCTGAAGGAGTTGCCGCGCGACGAAAGGGTGGGCATGTGACGTTGAACATCTTCCACCGTCAATTCCATTCCCAACGACTTGCACGCTCTCGTTAGACAGTAGTGGCCACAAAGAGGATTTTCGAATGGAGATTCGTTGATGTTCGTCTCGTTCATACTTGCATCCACCATCGCGCGACCTCCCACAAAAATGCCACATGCAAGGATCGGCGCGACGACGAGCAACCAGTTTGGCACCCCTGTCGCAGAAGGTTGACGACGTGAAAAGACAAAGCAGAAAACCAACGACAAAACGAGCGTGGTCACCAACCCAATTGTGTAGCGAATCCAGAAGCGACTGTGAGCAATTTGACGAGTCTGCTCCGTGATCACCACGGTGTCAGATTGCAACTGAGCCTCGTGCCCGACCAACTGCAAGTCCTTATCAACCATCCAATGTTGGCGTGATCTTTGATCAAAGACTCTGTCTCCTGGTTGAACCGGAAAAAACGTGGTGATTTCAAATTTTGAATTGGAAACGGGATCGTTGACAGACATTTTATCAACCGTGATGACGGTCGTTTCTTTCTCATCGCCGTCTTGGTTTTCCCGTTGATAGCGCGTCGGCAGCCAAATCCCGTTAAATGACTCGTACTCAATTGCGATTCTGCAGACACCACTCGGACTTGGGTTATGCATCGAGATTAGATTCCCGGCCTTTGCAAGATCAAAGACAAGAATGGTGTCATCGACGTCGAGGGTGCGGTTTCCAAACTCTATTTTGACCTGAGTTCCATCACGGGTCACTTTGTAACGAAACCAAGGTTTCCCGTATGAACTCTTGAGCTGACCGAACAACACGTCCGCATCTTGGTCCAAAATCCGGAAAAAACCGTAGGGTGAAAAGGCAGCCGGTGTCAGTCCGCCGCTCTCTGATTTGGGATACTCGATTGTGATAAATCGACTCTCTGAATTGGGATCCAATTTCAGAAATTTTGCCACTCTCTTGTCTTCCGCAATCCTACCTGAAAAACCGATCGGAATTCGTTTCTGATCGCCCGCTTCGAAAAACGATGCGAGGAAGGACTCGCGTCCGGTGAAACCATCAGAGTAGAACACCACTTCCGATTGGCTTTCCGCAAGTGGCGAAACGGTGTGTAGCAGCAGTTCACCGGACCAAAAACAAATCGAATCCCGGTTCTGACGCAATTTACCAGAGAGAACGCTCAAAGTCCGGTGAAACTCAGAATCACCCGATTCTTGTGTCCCAGAAATATCGCCACCACAGAAGGCAGGCGAAGCAAGGAAAGCGACTAGCCAACCGATTAGGCAGAAGCTTGTCGTGATTTTGAAACGTGCGTTCATCTTTGACTCAATCCCGACTGTCACAAGCAAAAAATTCTCTCACACGACGCATCCCCGCACCTAACGAGCGAGTAATGCGTCGTACAAAACACGGATCCAAACGTGATCTTGGTATCACTCTTGAATTAGATCAACGTTCTTTGGACCAGCTCAGCGAACCAAGTCCATGGGATTTTCAACCTCCTCAGCCTCCTCAATCTCTGCTTTCGGTGGACACATTCCACATGATTGGATCAACAGGTTGGTCATTTCGGGTGCAAACTGATCGAGTCCACCATTGGAACACGTACGACATCCCGATGGAAATCTCCCAGGATAGGGTGGATCACACCCGCCGGCATGCACAATACGAACCCCATCCAGCTCTGTGATGGAACCTGCGTTGCAGGTCAACATAGCGTTGTACATACCGGTGTTGCACTTGATCTTCGCTGTGCACAAGTCTGAACGCGTCGAAGAGTACAGCGTCCAGTCGCTAGGAACCTGCCAATAATTGAACGTGAATGCACCGGTGTAATAGGTTCCCGTCCCGCAACTGCCATTCTCATCTGCAATGCACGCCTTGAAATCACACGAATTGTCAATCGTTCCATAGGGACTCGAACACCCAATGATGGGTTCAAAAAGGTGTGGCACACACCCATTACAGTTGGCCTTACCGTACGTTTCGAAGCTGCCATGCAAGGTTGCATACTCCGCCGTAGTGACGGCACAGGCAGCCGCAACAGAAAGAATCAAAAGCTTCGAACTTGAAAACATCAGAGAATCCTCACAAAGGGTAGAAACGAAAACCGAAAACTCAAAGTTGGTTGGAGACGGATTCAACACTCCCATCGCGGATCAAAACCACTAATGGTGTTCGCGCGACAAAGTCCAATCCGGAACGGAATGCGACAACCGGTCCACTCCAACCAGGAAACGCAACGTCATGTTCTTTGCTAATGACGGCAATGCAATCGGTGTCCGACGCAGAGTCGGTGAGGGAGTCGATCAAAGCATGACAAGACTCACAGTTCTGCCGCACAACGATGACACGTCCGTGTTGCATGTTGCAAATGTCGCTCTGTTCCCGAAAGTATTTGCAGATTGCGATAGGACGCCCGATCTCAATCGACTCGGAAAGGTCGATCGTCGTGCTTGATGGTGGAGCGATCGACTCTGAGAGTGTGGTTTGGGCAGACATCATGCCGGGTATAAAGAACCCTGCAAGCGTTGCGGAAATGATCACTGCGAAACGCACCGATTTTGAAAGTGGAACAATGGACACTCGGTTTTCACGCCCCAGACAGACAGCCGCGTACGCAAGAATTGCCACCATGAACAAGTCAATTCCAAGCATCACAACACTGGAAATCTCAATGCCTAAACACTGGCAATCTGTTTCGCCACTCAAAATTTGCGTCAACTGAATCACGCTGAAGATCGAAAAGATTGCCATGCCGAGGTAGATGAGCGGGAGGCGAGCACTGCCGAGGACCAGAAAGAGTCCGACGAACATTTCCGCACAAATGACAATGGCCCAGAAGGCAATCGGCGAGCCTGAGAAAAATGGCACCGACTCAAATGAATCGTTGAGCACCCACTTTGAGAGGGCAGCAAAGAGCAAGAGCGCCCCAGCGATCGGCGGCCCCCATGTGGCCACAAGAATTGAAAGGCGATTCATGGTTGTATCGCCTCTCTGTGATGAACGAGCGTGAGTTCCAACGGAATTGGAAATTCAAGCTCTTCCAACTGGGTTGGCGGTGGATCCTGGGCTCCGCCCGTCACCATCATCTCAACAACAAGCCGATTGACTGATTTGCAGATCTGATTGGCAACCGCGGGAGCTGCGCGACGAATGGCTTTGATAGATTCAGGTCGAAAAATCGGTTTCAATTCATCAGGAGGAGCCGTGTCAAACTTCTGCCAACTCAGTATTCCATGACGACGTATGGAGGAAGCAAACATCACTTTGCTCATTGCCGCTCGCTCTTCTGCGGTCAAATGATTCCACAGAGATTTCCTTGCCATCTTCGCTTCGTCATCTCGTTTTTCTCTGTCGCTTCCGGATCGCGGACGACGTAAAAACCGAAAAACCTCACTCGCGACTGCTCGCTCTCGGTCTGGCTCTAGCACCAAATTCCCAACCAACTGAGCGAAATCACGAATCCACATCTCAGACGGCAAAACCCCACCAGCGTTCTTGGTTCGTACAATTCGACACCCATCGGTCAATCGAAATCCCTCGTAAAGATGCTTGATTTTTGTTTCGGCAAATGCCCGCTCCTGCGACAACTGATCATGCAACAACGATGGCAGTGGATGGGGCCGATAGATCTTCTTGAACAACAGTTCGTCAAATAACTGTCGCTCATTAGCCGGAACATGACGAAGGAGACTCTGATACGCGTCTCGCTCAATGGCGAACAATCTGCTACTCAGTTTTGCCCATGTATCGTCATCCACTTTTTCGTGGATATCATCCATTGGTTCGATGCATCGAACCAACAGCTGGCGGGCGAATGCAACCTCCTGACCCAACTTCCGTTCAGAATCAGAGGTCACCTTTTGATAATCGCGGATCAATGGGGCAACGGACTGTTCTAGTTCATCGACGGAGACTGCCTTAGAAAGGTGCTTATAAAAAACTCTGTCAAAATCTCGTTTCGATTGAAAAAACTTGGCGCGTTCAGCTTTCTGCCCAACGTCACCGTCGGCCCAGTTATCCAGGACTGCCGAATACTCCGGTGGCAATCCTCGATATCGCACACCTCCACCAAGATGGGATTCGATACTGCCATCGGCGCGAACCAAAAACACCAAGGTTGGGCTTGCAATCACGGATTGAGCCCTAGCCATCTCAAAGCACTGGCTCATCAAGAAAAAACAACACGCAATGATCAGCAGCCTATGACCAGGAATCGCGCGTGAGCGATTGCATTTTGGTACGTGTTTGAGACAGCAAAACATCCAAGAACCCCAGCGCGTTTACCCTACTCACAGATCATGTGAGTTTCTGACGAGGCTTTGATTTTAACGATAGTGAAAGTCTTGCAACAACTTTTTTCCAGTTTTTTTAAACAACTATTTCCTGCCATTGGTTGGAGTATATGACAACGTCCCACCTCAATGAGTTGAGTGATCTCAGTGATGATGCCAAGGACCTGGCGGAGCGAATCTGTACATTCATTGCTCAGGGGAATTGACTCCCCACCAGTCTTTGCACCAGGTTGAGTGAGAGAATCGGGGTTGGTAATGCGGCTGTGTTATGGAGGCTGAGGCGTAACCGAAGCCGGAAGAACACAGCCAGCCGCATACGTGGCTGGGGTTTGATAATCCAATGAACTGTGGATGCGGTGATGGTTGTAGTCGAGTCGCCAGCAATCAATCACCCAGCAACCGTAGTTGACGACCGTCTTCGGTCCCGTCACAAAGTCGTACAGCACTTTCATGGCAATAGCTGTGAAGTTTGCAAGCATTACCAGACGCGACTCAAAAGTAGCCAAACGCATCATTGCGGGTAATCGTCACCTCCCTTGTTTGATTTGCCCTTGGTCCCTGCATCGTTAGGCGAACCTCCTTCACTCCACGGTCCGGAATACATGAACGTGGCTGCGGCAATCAATTTGAATTCCATCCCTACTCAACTGGCGTTGAATGGTTGGTCGTGGCTGGAGGCGGGGGTATTGGAGTGCTGGGTTCGCGGACCACACGAAAACCAACGAACTCCTTACTGAACCCCGGAGTTACTAAGGTAATGCTCGTCGGGCTGCAATTATGAGCGTAGCCGTGCCATGCACCGCCGCGACACACATTGAGAATAGGGTCACGCAACACAGGGGGGGTGTACATGTAATCTTTGTCAATCAAGTCGCTGCACCACTCCCAAACGTTCCCGTTCAAGTCATGCAGTCCCCACGCGTTAGGTTGCTTGGCCCCAACTGGATGAGTCCTGGAGTCAGAATTGGCATGGTACCAACCATGCTCGGCCAGGTCGCGCTCATCGTCGCCAAAACTAAACCTTGTGGCCGTCCCAGCACGACAGGCATACTCCCACTCAGCCTCCGTTGGCAAACGATAAACATTACCCGCAGCCTTCTCGGCTGGCAGTTCGCTTAACTTTCGGCAAAACTCGACCGCCTCCGTCCAACTCACTGTCTCAACTGGATGGTCAGCACCCTTGAATTTACTCGGGTTGTTCTTCATCACCTGTTCGTACTGAGCCTGTGTGACTTCATGGACGCCCATCTTGAAAGGTTTGGTAAGCGTTACCTCGTGTGCTTCCATCGATGGACCGAGCCCATTACCGTCACCCATCGTGAACGTACCAGCGGGAATCAAGTTGAATTCCATACCAAGCGAGTTGGTTGAGTCAGGCAATTCACCCGATGTTGGGTTGTTGGGCTGCGAACGATCACATCCACAAATCACAACAACGACCAAGCAAACAGCAACAGATTTGGAAAGATTCACGCTAGCTCCACTGAAACCAGACCAATTAACGCCATCCCCACCTATCGCAGGGGAGTAACAAGCATAAACAAATCCAACGCCGGCAGCGGCGGGGCGGGGCTGTACTGGGTAGAGGTGACATTTCGGCACTGGTCGTTTACCGCGATGCAGCCACGACGAAGAGAGTGTGAAGGTGCGAGAGTACTTCAACTGCGTCTAACGTTTGAACGATCCGTGACAGTTTCTGAAATCGGACTACGGGAAAGCGACCCTCAGCGTGTTCCACATTGACGAAAAGCCGACAGGGAATCGCGGATTTTGTGACATTGATTTGCGTAAGACTCCCGTGGAAAATGGGAATTGCAACCGACCAGCAACGGATTGGACTGATCCAGGTCGATGACTGTGGCGCCGACGAGGTGGCGGGGCGTTGGTCGATGCAACCTGAACGAGCATGCCCGCTACGTCCTGCGCTACGGCAGCTCAGTCGCGGCTCCGCATCGCTCCATCGAGCCTACGCTTGAGGACTCCGCTCACCTGATGCGGCTCCGCCTACTTGCCAGACGGACTCAGGGAAACACGAAAGCCGTTGTAGTAGCTGCGGATCGACGGCTCGTGCCTGTTGCGGTACGCCGACCGACAAGCCCCGGCGGAGTAGTTCCAACTGCCGCCACGGGTCACGCGGTAACCCCAGTACTGTTGCGAACGCTGCAGTTCTCCAGCACCCGTAGGATCCGTTACCGTGCCGCTCGGGTAATCGCCATGCCAATCTTGGCACCACTCAAAGACATTGCCGTGCATGTCGTACAAGCCCCAAGCATTCGGTTTTTTGCCGCCTACTGGATGAGTATTGCCGTCGCCATAACAAGCGTAATCGCCTAAGTCCGATTCATCGTCTCCAAAACTGTACTTCGTCGTCGTTCCAGCACGACAGGCATACTCCCACTCTGCTTCGGTGGGCAAACGATAAACATTACCGGCAGCCTTCTCCGCGGGCAGTTCGCTTAACCTGCGGCAAAACTCCACCGCCTCAGTCCAACTCACCATCTCAACTGGATTGTCGGCACCTTTGAACCTACTCGGGTTAACACCCATCACCTGCTCGTACTGAGCCTGTGTGACCTCATGGACACCCATCTTGAATGGTTTTGTGAGCGTTACTTCGTGTGCGTCACCACGTTCACCCATCGTGAACTTACCAGCGGGAATCAACTTGAACTCCATGCCAATGGAATCCGCTGATTCAGGCAACTCAACTGGCGCTGTATTAATGGTCGCAACGGGTGGCGTGGGCTGCGAACGATCACATCCACAAATCACAACAACGACACAAACAACAACAGTTTTGGAAAGATTCACGTTCGCCCCACTGAAACCAGACCAATTAACGCCACCCACG
>JACLAC010011193.1_pt1 | contig 17913 bp, 16 predicted proteins | sample 8027881 | NCBI WGS metagenome assembly JACLAC01 (sample SAMN15725517, study PRJNA655200) | protist metagenome | isolation source: fluorescence activated cell sorting (FACS) single amplified genomes of... | place: Spain: Blaines Bay Microbial Observatory, Mediterranean Sea | collected 2016-01-19 | reverse complement strand
AGATCCATTTTATTAACAGCAACAAGGACATGTTTGATGCCGAGCAACGAAGCGATGAAACTGTGACGTTTCGTCTGCTCCATAACGCCGTGACCGGGCCGCGCGTCAATCAAAATAATTGCGAGATCCGCCGTGGAAGCGCCGGTTGCCATATTTCGCGTATACTGCACATGCCCCGGAGTGTCAGCGATGATAAATTTACGTTTCGCCGTTGAAAAATAACGATAAGCAACGTCAATCGTAATGCCCTGTTCTTTTTCTTCCTTCAGACCGTCGGTTAACATCGCTGGATCAAAACCGCCGCCAGTTGTTCCATGCACCGCCGAGTCTTTTTCTAATTTGGCGAGCGTATCTTCGTAAATCATCTTTGAGTCGTAGAGCAACCGCCCAATCAGCGTGCTTTTACCATCATCGACGCTTCCGCACGTCAAAAAACGGAGCAGTTCCTTTTTCTCGTGCTGGTCGAGATAGGCATTAATATCGCTGGAAATTAAATCGTCTTGATGAGACATTGTTTTGAATGCAGATTCTAGTGGTGGAAAAAAACGCTACTTGTTCAGCTCATACCTTGGCAAGGATTGGATTAGAAATAACCCTTTTCTTTTTTATCTTGCATCGATCCTTCATCGTCATTATCGATCACTCGCCCATTTCGCTCGGAAGTTGTCGCGAGCAACATCTCTTGAATGATTTCCGGGAGTGTCGTTGCGGGCGCCTCGACAGCGCCAGTCAGCGGGTAACAACCAAGTGTTCGAAATCGAATTGTCTTTTCAACTGGAACTTCGCCGGGCAATAATTCGAGTCGGTCATCATCGAGCATGATCAAAACTCCATCCCGCTCAATCGTCGGTCGCTTTGCTGCAAAATAGAGTGGCACAATCGGAATTTTTTCTAAGTGAATGTACTGCCAGACATCTAATTCCGTCCAATTAGAAATTGGAAAAACACGAATGCTCTCACCCTTGTTTACTTTGGCATTATAAAGATTCCAAAGTTCAGGCCGTTGATTTTTTGGATCCCATTGGTGGGACGCACTTCGGAATGAATAAACACGCTCCTTAGCGCGAGATTTTTCTTCGTCCCGCCGAGCTCCACCAAACGCGGCGTCAAATTTATATTTATTGAGCGCCTGAATTAATCCATCTGTCTTCATGACCTCCGTATGCTTTCCGCTGGAAACCATCGGATCAAGATTTAAGGCTCGACCCTCTTCATTGATGTGCGTGATGACATCTAATCCAAGTTCCTTAATCGCATATTCTTCTTTGAACTTATACATGTCCTGGAATTTCCAACACGTGTCGACATGCATCAACGGAAACGGAGGCTTGGCAGGATAGAACGCCTTGAGCGCAAGGTGCACCATTACCGATGAGTCTTTTCCAATCGAATACAGCATGACTGGATTGTCAAACTCGGCGGCAACTTCGCGGATGATGTGGATGCTTTCAGCTTCCAGCTGTTTCAGGTGCGTTAATTGATAGGAGGACAATTGAGACTCACTCTAATTCTTAAAAACGACGGAAATCGGGAACTCCCATGATAGTTAGGCGAACCCATGGCCACAATGCAAATATAAATCGTTTATTACCACCCCCAATCGACATTACGGGTGGGGCAGAGCGTTATTATCGGTGCCCCAAGACTTGGCATCGTTAGCGGGATGAGCATGGCGGAGATTATTCCCTCTCAAACGGTAAAAACTCGACGCTTATTTCCCGAATACCTCGCTATAGAATAATTCAGCGGCAACTCCTAAGTGCCACTCCAACTCAATCATCAAAACTTCAAAGCAATCAGCTTCGAATGGTCACGTCGATGGAGAGCATTCGAAATACCATCTCCAACTGCGTCCACTCTCCCGGTAAATTATCTCCGTTTAGGAGATACTGATCGCCGCTCGCTTTTCTCCAATCAGAGTAATTAATTCTTGCTGGGGCTTTGCAAACTTTGAAATGCCCTCCCGCATTAGCACTTCCTCCAACTGAACGAAAACAACATTCGTTTCAATATCCTGTTGAACCGACTCTGGTACTGGCGAATCGATCTGCCGAATAAACTCAACATCACTATCAGCAATCGCATCATTAGTAGAGGGTGGATTTGTCTGGATATCACTTCCCGCCAAAGCCCCAACGTATTTCCATTTTGGGTCTTCCGGTTTTTTCGTTCCTGTGCTCGCAAAGATCATCTCTTGCTGAAGCGGGCAACTCTTTCCGGCCCAGAATTTTTGATTGGATGCCCAAATGTTTTTTGCATTTGCAATACCAACTTGCCCCTGCGTCTCTTCTTGCAAACCTGGCAATTGTTGCTCGGTAAACACATCGATTCGAGAAACAAAAATACTATAAACGCTTTTAAAATGGTCCAGTGATTCACGTCGCTGCGCCCCGCGCCAACAGGCCTCTCGCGCCGCCTCGTACTGTCGAGCTGTGAATATCAAAGTAACATTCAAACTCGCTCCCGCCGCCGCCAACTCTTCCAGCGCATCTATGCCTGCTGGAGTTGCTGGTACCTTGATCATCCGGTTGGTATGCCCAGCCGACCATTTTTTCCCCAACTCGAGGTAGCGAGCAACACGATCATCGTGCGGTAAATTTAATTCGGGATCCTCAATTAATGGGTCTAATTCGAAACTGACATAGCCATCGTTACCGCGGGTTTCAGACCACACCTCTTCAAAAACAGTCTGGGCATCTTTTACCATTTGATTTGTGATTTGCCATGCAACTTCATTATCACTCGCACCAGTCTTCATGACCTCATTAATTTCGGCATCGAATCGGCCCGTCTTGATCAGATTAGAAACGATGATTGGATTAGAGGTTGCGCCTGTCGCTCCGAGTTCTCGATTGGCTCGTACTAACTCTGGGTCAATGCTATCTAACCAGAGCTTTGTCCCAGAGTTGATTAGCGAAGTTAATGAATCCGACATAATTTTTCCCCGTGTTAGACTGACCTCATCTTACAAGCCGAAACTACTTTTTAAAGAAAGCCGATTTGAATCGCCACATGGGGCAGCCTCGGAATTGGGCTAATTATTGACGTCTGAACAATAGGGTTAAAAAACACGCGGGATAATTGGATTCCACCATGGAATGAAATTGTCATTCCCCAAATCGACGATCACTTCATCCACGATATGAAACGTTTGCAGTGAACCATCAAAGATGATTCAACATCCCATACACAAATGGTTAACGCACCCAACTGTTATTTATAAGAATTTCGCCAACTCGGCTGCGATAGGATTCGACATTTGCTCGCCTTGAAGCTCTGAATCGCCCGTCGCCGAATTCTTGATTGCTGAACTATTCGAATCTCCCGTCGGGCCAGCCACTAAAAAACTGGCTACCGCCATGTGAGCGTCCTGCTCACGTGGAAAGTCGTGTAAATAGGCTTGGTCCACATCCCAAGCTCTCATCGCGAGGAATTCTGCGGTTTTCCGGAAAACATCGCGAGCCGAGCGATTGGATGAAGCGACCGTGACTCTCGACGACGCGCCGTCTCCAACCGAGATCCATCGGACCGCCGTGTCGTTGGTTCGCTGCGAATCGAGGCACACAAGAAACTGATCGGCAACATCGCTTGGAGAACTTAGAATTCTATTGCCGGGATGGTACTGCGAGACAAAGTCACGCACTTGATCGATCGGTGCACCAACTTTGTTAACGACTGCTTCAACAGTGGATTCTAAATCGACCCACTCTACTGGAGCAGCTGGCTCAGATTTCTCAATTGGCTTGAACTCAAATAAGTCGATGATGAAATCGTGGTCCGTTGAAGTAAAAATTTTTGCACCAATTAACTCCTGGTCTGCTGGAATTCGTCTGAGCAAATTGGCGAGTAAGCCGGGGTGGTTTTTACGGGCAACCACTGCAATCTGTTGGCCATCATCGCTTCGCAACATGATTTCTTCAGATAGATTACACACGCCCATTGCGAGCAACGCTTTTAATTGGCGAAGTTGGTCATCGCGCGATAGCATTTTGAAATAATCTTCAGGCAAGCCCCGCACAATCCTCGCAATTACATCGTCGAGTTCAAAGTCGATATCGGCGCGCAAGTCTTCGACAATCTCATGGGCTCGCTGTTCAATTTCGGCTGACATATTGTTTGTTACTGGCTCCAAGTTTCAAAAATTACCGTTCTTTATTGTCACTATTTATCGAATTTCTAACAGCAGGCAATCTCTCTAATGCAAGAAAACCGTGGAAAACGCTTGCTATCTAAACATAACTGACCATCCGAACTTAACGAACTGTTCAGCTTTACATGCGTAGTGTGTTTTTGTATACTAACTTTGGGCAGGGCTAAAAGAGCGGCCTTTCCGCCCTTAACTGTACGCCAACGGTGCCTGAAAGGATTTCGCGGCACAGATTGATGGTCAAGATGTCGGATTATTGATTACCGACAATCAAACTTTTGAAAGGAGTCTGATATGTTAATTCTTTCGCGACGCGAAGCAGAAAAAGTTCTTTTTCCCGGTCTTGGGATTTCAGTCGAAATCACAAGAGTTCAAGGGCGATCGGTTCGGCTTGGAATTCAGGCTCCTGATGAAATTCGAATCATTCGTGGCGAACTCGAAGCCACCGCAGACCTAATCCCACGAAAACGAGACAGAAAAAAATCAAAATGCTCGGTTGAGTCTTCGCCCGCAATTCAAAAATGCCTTGACGCTGCCAATCTTGCCATTCATCTCGCACAAAATCAACTTCGCCAGAACTTGAACGAGAAAGCCGAAGACGCGCTCAATCATGCCTTGGAGTGTCTGGAAACACTTCAAAATGTTTCTGGAATAACCGAGGACACTAATTTATCTTCGGCATCGGTCAACGAAGTGCAATCTGACTACAAGTTAGATCGAGAAAAAGTGGCTCTTGTAGTTAATGACCTTAATTACCCAACCGAGCAGTTAATCGATCAACTCTCGTCTCTCGGATATCAAACCACACACTTTAACAACGGTGAATCGCTCATTGAGTTTTTGCAATCACAAGAACAGCCCAATTTGATTTTATTACTGTCACCTGTCCAGTTAACCGAAATCACAACGACGCAAAAGATAGATCCACTCACTTTGCAAACGGCACCCAACATCTCTACAAACGAGGTGATACCTAAGCCTGTGGTGGCGAATCAAAAGATCGAACAATCGAGTCTTAGGATGTTCGGCGTCGGTAGTTTACAAAAGTCGACCCGAACCTATGTCATGCAAGATATCGAAATAACCAGTTGGTTCGCCGAGACGACTGACGAGTCCGCAGCAGAAACCTGTTTTACCTAACCAGCGAGGGGTCAGTGCTGTTCACTAGACTCGCTCTTAGCGACGCGGCCAGTTTGCTGCGTTTCACTGTTCGACGGGGAAGCTGTGTGGCCTTCAAAAACAGAAAACTCAGCCCAGACTGGAATGTGCTTAGACACTTGCGAAGCCACCTCGAGAGGTAAATTGTATTTCTGAACAAAATCAAACACACCACCTCGACCCGTGAACTCAACAGTCGCAACTTCGTTAAAAACTAAATTATCAAATTGAGTCGTATTGAAATAATTAGTCCCGCGATCCGAAACAACCCAGGTTAACCCCGCTCGCTTTCGCATTGGCTGAAGCTCGGAATCTCCGCCACTGAAATCACCAACAATCAACACATCATCTTCGCCCCGGCCATCATTTCGAATGGCGCGAAACAATTCGATCAGTCCGGTGAGCTCTCGCTGCGGCTGAAGGTGTCCAAGTTTTACATTGACCAGCGAAAACGTAAACGCTTCGTCATCAACCGGTCCCCGCGTCTTAAAACAGGTCACCAACGGTTTGTGACTAAGCAATTCATCTGGGTCATCAACCGCGTACCATTGTGTTTGATTCAGGATTAACGTTCTCCGGTTAAAAATAACCGCTGACGAGAGGCGAGCTCCATTTCCAAGAGTTGGATCTGAAGATGAAAAATCAGAGACGTATGTATAGTCCGGAACTTGAGTTTCAATCTGCGGAAAAATCTTGCTTCGACGATCCGCATTATTCATGTGCAACACAACACGATCAAGCCAACCATTATCCTCAGCATTTATGTCTTGAATTGCGACAGCGTCGTAGTGAGAGCAAATGTCAGCCAACAATTCTAATTCAGAAACCGTTTGACCACCCTGAATTTCTTGATTGACTTTCACAGACGCAATTCTGATGACGTTGGTGACGTATTTGGGTGACGGGTCTGCCTCCGTCATCCACTCGACCGATTCATCGAAGACTCCATCCGACCCGAACCCTACTTGAGAAGTTAGAAATTGCTCCTGCACTAAATCTAAAATATCTGCAGGTTCACGAATTCTGTCACGATGAAATAAAACCCATATCCCACCTACAACGACACTTGCCAGTAATAGTGTTTTTAAAAATCGGGAATTCATAACGCCGCTGGTCGATTGGGGATTCGCTGTTGGGAATACTCCGGAAAACCTGGAAGGCTCTCCTCTCACCTTAATGAGTCTCTTCCTCTGTAATCGGTAACAACCCAAACAAACCGCGAGTGATTCTTGTTCGGTTCACTTTTTGGCGTGAATACCGATTGTCGCAAGGCTATGGAGGCCGAGCTCGACGGAGTTGGCGGTGCCAATCAATTTATTCGGACTAACCAGACCGCGCCCGCTGGGGAACAAAATCTCTAATGAGGCGCGTCGGCATTAAAGTAATTAAATAATTATTTAAGCAGACGGTAAAAGATCTTCGGCCGTTTCTTTTTGCCGGCGACGAATTTCACCGACCTCCATTTGGGCGGTTCGGCCATCAAGATTTGGCCGGAAGACGATTAGCAATACCATCGGGAGATACCAGGCCATGTAAACACCGCCGGAGAATCCGTGCCAATACTGAACTGCCAACATTACCGCTCCGCTGTAACCCACCAAAATGCCAATGTTCTTTTGCGATGGCCATGCCACAAACGAAACACAAAACAGAACGAATGCGACGAGCAATGGCAGCCTCCACCAATTACTCCAACCTAAAGCCCAAATTCCTTGGAGCCCATCCATCCGAGGAGACCAAAAGCCAAACATTACTTGTAGCTGTTCCCAGAATGCCATGAGTGAGGTTGAAGTGAACAGCAAAACGCCAATGCAAATCAGGATTGCAATTAACGAGCCAACAATGAACCTCCAGCGACCACGCTCCCAATAAAAACTGATCCAAAGTGGCAATAAAAAGATTGGATAATACGAAACGCTGGTTGCTAATCCAAACAAAATTCCCGCAATCCACGGTCGCCGAAAACTAACAATCGCCCACAAAATCAACGCCGCTGGCAGAACATGCAACACATAGCCGGTGTACATGGAAGTGTAGGGGAGCATCAAATAAATGGTCGATATTCCGACCCCGACTTTAAAATTGTTATAGTTAAAATAACAGAACAGCACCAGACCCAGAACAATCAAAACCTGACTTGCAATCGCCAATGATTTCGCAGCGATAATGTACCGAGACATATCAGTCAATTCCTGCGTGTCTGGATTCGTTTTAAGAATCGCATCTCCACTTTCAAACGATGGGATGATCGGGAATAAATTAAAGAGTGTGTAACCCGGGCCTCTCCGCTTTAACTGATCTTTTTCAGCTGCATCGACAGCCTTTCGTTGCAATAATTTCACCGCATTTCGAGACCCGCTGAGATCTTCGTTAGTCGGCTCGGAAATCGCAATATTGGCAAACAAAAACATCATCAAACTAAATCCGAAAAAGGCCATCCCGCCGATTGCGAGGTTGGGCTCCAATTGCGGTCGACGTGTCAGTCCAGGGTCGATCAACATGCGGATCAAAAGTAATCCGCCAATTGAAAATAGCCAGTAATAACCAAGTCGCTGCCAAGCCACTCCCTTGCTATCAAGGTTGATTTCCTTTTCGCCGGCATCCTTTCGGTCTTCTTGAGGTACCTCTTGTACCTGGGAATTGTCTGTTTGCAATTCTCGATCAAGTGACGCTTGCGAGCCGGCCGGTGGAATATTCTCTTCTGTCGATTCAGCTAATTTATTTTCTGAAACTGCAACCGACTTATTCTGTGCCTCCCACTGACGACCACCTTCGATCAACAGTAAACCGGGCGCCAATAAGATGATTAGGCAGAGGTCGAAATTCCGAACACTCCAGAAACGATTAAACTTGAAAAACAGCGCAAGCATTAAGAGCGACGAAAGGTATGCCCACGTCGACGGCGCTACTCTGACATAGATGAATGGAAAGGTATCCATTAGTTCGCATATTTTCCCGAATCAATCATCTCGTTTCCCGAATGGCAATCCAGCCGTTTCCAGTCACTGAAAACAGAGACTCCCATGAGTTTGATTAGTGTAACCCGTTCCAATCCATGCACAATGATCAAAACAAAGCCCAACTCATCCAACTATCATCCCGTACCAGCCTAACTAAGTCACCTCAAATCGCCAATCAATCGAATTATATTCCTTAAGAGAAAGCGCGGGTTTTTTGGAATCAGCACAGATCTGATTGGCGATTGTGAATCAAAAGCCACGGGCACACCCTATCGGTGAACCAATTCCCACTCCGCCAAAATAAATCTAGAGATAGTAGAGGATCAAAAACACGCCAAGCAAAACAGCGGCCCAAAACGCCATCGAGCTGGTCGACCAGGTACTGCCAAGCCAACCTCGGGCGCCACATGATTTTGCCAGCCAATTGAGAAATCGCTTGATCATCGCTAAACAAGCAAACCGGAACAGCGAATCAAGGAACTGAACGATTTTTCCAATGTGCCCAATCAACCGTGGAAGCAATCGTCGATAGACCCAATCGGTATCTAGATTGGTCGATCGTATTTCTGCGGGATAAAGATTAGCTTTCATCAGGAACACAAAAGCGAGGGCGGCGAATAATAATAATTGAAACTGCATAATAACGTGCGCCGCGGTATACGGTTCGTAATGCGTTTCAAAAGGAAGCATATCGTAAAGCGGTTGGTAATAAACCCCGATCGCGATACAGCAAAACGACGCAATCGCCATTGCTGTTAACATATTCCACGGCGCCTCTTTAACTCGCTTACCTGAGTCATGGGCAAAAAACGCGAAGAATGGAATTTTGATTCCGGAATGTTCCATCACACCCGCCGAAGCAATTAACAGGATGATCCAAACCGGGAACATCTGCTCATGGCCAGCTGCTGATATGATCATCGATTTACTTACAAAACCGCTAAGCAACGGGAAGCCTGCGATCGCTCCACCGCCGATCATGCAAAAGATCGTTGTGAATGGCATCGATTTGTGAAGCCCACCCAATTCCGTCGCTTTAGTGGTGCCCACGCGATGCAACACCGCGCCCATCGACATGAACAAAAGTGACTTATAAATGATATGGCAAAAAGCATGAGCGGCGGTTCCATTGAGTGCCAACTCTGTGCCAATGCCAATCCCGACAACCATGAAGCCGAGCTGATTGTTGAGACTGTAAGCCAAAACTCTTCGAAGATCATTCTCAATGACAGCAAATACGATTGGAAAGAGCGTCATCGCACAGCCAATCCAAATCAATTCTTCAAGACCCGCAAACCCGCGAGCAAGAGAATAAATCGCCAGCTTTGTCGTAAACGCACTTAAAAATACCGTTCCAGTGGCAGTTCCATTGGGGTAGGAATCCTGCAGCCAGTTATGGAGCAGCGGGAAAGCTCCTTTAATTCCAAAGGCAATCAGAATTAATAACGGCCCAAATTCCAAATCGCCAATCGCGCCCCGTTGGCCCGGTTCTAATCCAAGAAAGTTCTCAAATACTAATGAACCCGTTTGTTGGAAGTGAATAATTGCCCCGGAAAGCAAAAGGACCCCGGACGTCACCTGAATAATCAAGTAACGCATTCCTGATCGATAGGCCGTTTCAGTCCCGTTGGCCCAGATTAGAAAGACACTCGATACTGCCGTAAGTTCCCAACACACAAAAAGTGTGATCAGGTCGCCCGCACAGCAGGCCGCAATCGCGCTGCCTGCATAAATCATTCCCGCGACATGTTGTTTCGTATCCTTGACATGCAACGCGTAAATGGAGGCGGTAATCGCGGCTAAGTGAAACACTAAACCAAAAATCCAACTCCACCGATCGATTCGGACGATATTTAAATCTTGACCGAATAAATTCAATGTTACGGCGTGGAGATCAGGAGTCGTCCAAAACGCAAACAGACTCAAACTGGATAAAACTAACGCTCCCCACGCACTCAAACGTTGCCCCAAAAATGGCAGCAACAACGCGCCAAGAACCATGATCAGTCCCGGAGGAAAATTATGAATCATAATAATCCTCATCTCGCATAATGATCAAACGCAAACCTGTTCCTAAAAATACAACTCCGACAAACGCTGCAAAGCCAAACATTGCCTCGAATCCAAACACCTCTTCGATTGCAAATTCAGCGGGATGCAAATGAGCAGCGCCATCATGCGCATGTTCATCATGCGCATGTTCATCATGCGCATGTTCATCGTGCGCTGTTTCAGCATGTGAGCCATCATCATGCGAAGTTTCTACGTGCGAGGCTTCGGTATGCTTCTCCGCAAACAAAGGGGCCCACCAAAGTTGTGCAATCAAGGAAGCAATGCACGCGACGACGAGACCTGCAATCACGACATTGACATTACGTTCCAGCCAACTAGCATCGCCGCCAGGGTCGCCGACTTTCGAGTTGTCATCTTCAGTTTTCATTATTTGCAGCAATCAATTTACGGCATCAAGCGAATACGGGTCATCGAACACTCGTGGCGATTGGCAACAGAACATCATAAATTTCATTGCCAAAAAAGAAGAGCACCACACTTCCGACAGCAGTAATGCACAACGGCACCACACACATCATCGGTGCTTCCTTGAATTTCATTGGCGGTTCACCAACCGGTGTCATAAATGCCCGGATGGGAATTGGAATCAGGTAGGCAATATTCAGCAGGGAACTCACCATCAGCGCTGCCAACAACCAAAAATGCCCCGTCTGAACGGTTCCCAATGCCAGGAACCATTTACTCCACGCACCGCCTCCGGGAGGCAAACCAATAATGCTCAAGGTTGCGAGCAGAAAAGCACCCATCGTTAACGGCATGGCTCTACCAAGCCCTCGCATGTCACTAATATTGGTCTTATGGGCACCAACATAGATTGCACCGGCACAGAAAAACAATGTGATTTTACCAACCGCATGCATCGCAATGTGCATTCCACCCCCAATCACACTATCGGAAGTTGCCAATGCAGCGCCGAGCGTAATGTAGGCCAACTGGCTGACCGTTGAATAAGCCAGCCTCGCTTTGAGATTATCTTTTGTCATTGCGACAAGAGAAGCTAACAAAATCGTAGCTCCGGCAAGATAACACAGCCAGTCGCTCATCATGATCGGATTCGCGCCTTCGCTAAGCCGCGTTTCGCTGATTAAATCGATCCCAAAAATATAAACCGACACTTTCAAGATTGAGAACACGCCAACTTTCACGACGGCGACAGCATGAAGCAACGCACTCACTGGCGTTGGCGCGACCATCGCCGCGGGAAGCCAGCGGTGAAACGGCATGATGGCTGCCTTCCCAATTCCAAAGGCAAATAAGCCCAGTAACACTGACAGTTGGAAATCAGAAATTTTTCCATCGATGTTTGGCTGAGCGAGAATGCCGCCAGGTGTGAAGTCTAGCGTCCCGGCCACGGTCCAGGTCCAGGCGATGGCGAGCATGAAAAACGCAACCGACGTCGACAGGAGAATCCCTAAATAGATCCGACCCCCTTTTTTTGCTTTCTCATCGCCATGATGAGTTACCAGGGGATAGGTCGAGATCGTCATTAATTCATAAGCTACAAACAGCGTGAATAAATTGGCAGCGAATGCGGCAGCCAGTGCAGCAAAAATTGCCGATGCGAAGCAGGCATAAAACCGAGTTTGGTTTTTTTCGTGATGCCCCCGCATATAGCCAATTGCATAGACCGTTGTCAGGATCCATAAACCCGAAGCCACCAAAGCAAACAACATCCCCAAGGGTTCAACGGTAAAAGCAATTTCAAACCCGGGCAAAATCTCGCCCATTTTGAAAGACGGCCTTCCACCGGAAAACACAAAACCGGCTAGACATGTCGTCACCCAAAACAAAGTAACCGCGATGCCAATGGTACAGGATTCGCGAATATTGGGTGATTTTTCACCAACGAAGAACACCAATGCAATTGCCACTACAGGCAACAACATCGCGATCCAAATTAAGTTCTCGGGAGTCATTGAACGCCTCCCATTTGACTAATTCCAAGCAATGACTTGGCCGCTGCCTGAGCGATTCCAGCCGAATAAACTGTCCAACAACCAAACACGATTGTGGATCCAATAACGATATAGGTCGGTATCAACATTGCCATCGGCGCTTCTTTGGCGGTCTGAGCCAAATGCGATGCCGGTGAAAAGTATAAAATCTCGACGACCCGCCAGATATAAACAACCGCCAATAAAGAACTCAGCAACATTAACACGGCAACCGGCCACAACTCAAGAGAAAGGGCGGAAGTCAAAAGTAGCCATTTGCTCACAAACCCCGCGGTCATCGGCACGCCTATTAAACCGAGTCCGCCCACCACCCAGGCAAATGAGGTTAGAGGCATTGTTTTTCCAGCACCACGCAAATCCTCCAACTTCAATGACCCAATTCGCAAGGCAAAGCAACCAACCACCATGAATAACCCACCTTTGATCAGGGCATGATTAAACATGTGCGTGATCCCGGCGGTCAAACCACCCACGTTGGACATACTAATTCCGAGCAGCATGTAGCCTATTTGAGCCACGCTTGAATAGGCGAGCAACCGCTTGATGTTGGTCTGATATATCGCTGCCGCCGATGCGACAAAAATACCTACCAATGAAAAAGCCATCAAAGCAGAATCAAGTGGCAATCGTTCAAACGCAAACTGTGGCGTGAAAATCACATAGATCAAGCGAATAAATGCATAGACAGAAACTTTCGTTGCCGTCGCAGCAATAAAACAGGTTACGACCGACGGCGCGTAGGTGTAAGCGTTAGGTAACCAGGTGTGAAGCGGAAACACGGCCATCTTGATAAACAGGCCAACGGTCATAAAAGCAAATGCGACTAACATCGTCCGCGAACTTTCAACCGCCTGAATTCGACTGGCGATGTCCGCCATATTGAGCGTACCGGTCATCTGATAGAGCAAACCAATACCGATCAAAAAGAAGGTCGCTCCAACCGTTCCAATGATCAGATAATGCAAAGCAGCTAATGGCGCCCGGCGCGTCTTACCGAGGCTAATCAGTGCATAACTTGACAGCGAACTGATCTCGAGAAAAACGAATACATTGAACAGGTCGCCCGTGATGCACATCCCCAGCAACCCGGTCATGCATAACAAATAAGACGCGTAAAAAAGCGAATGCTTGGAGTGATGAATCTCTTTGTCGATGCTCCTCGGCGCGTAGGTGATCACGATGGCACCCAAACCGGAAACAAACAGCATCACAAATGCACTTAGATAATCAACGTTGTAGACAATTCCATACGGCGATGGCCAACCACCCAATTCGTAGGAAATAGGGCCATACTGCATTCTCGATAGCAGACTCACCGTAATACCGAACACTGTCCAGCAAACTAATTGAGTCAACAAAAGCACAAGCTTTCGGTTGCCAATCAACACGAAAAGTGGTGCGGCCATCAAGGGAATGACGATCACCAAAACTGGTAGTTGTTCGATCAAGAGTTCCGATCCATTTCTAGGATCTCGTCCTCTTCAATCGTTCCATATTCTTCCCGGATACGAACGACCAGTGCCAAAGCCAATGCCGTTGTCGCAATTCCCACAACAATGGCCGTCAACATTAAAACACTAGGGATTGGATTTGAGTAAATCTCGGTAACTGCTTCGACACCGGAATCAAGATGCCCCTCGGCCGCTGAGTGCAATTCCTGCCCATGTTCAGCCCCGTGACTCTCCAACCCGTGACCCTCCGCACCATGGCTCTCACCACTGTGAGAACCTTTTAAAATTGGCGCTGTTCCACCAGTTACTTTTCCCATGGTGATGTAGAGCAGGAACACTGACGTCTGGAAAATATTCAAACCAATAATAGTTTTGATCAAATTTTCGCGAGCGATGACGATATAGAAACCGGTCATCATCAAGAAAATGACGATCCAATAATTATATAGGCCAAGAAAATCGGTCATGAGGTCACCCGCTCTCGACCAGCGAAGGCATAAAAAATCATCGTCATCACTGCCGTGACAGTAATGCCAACTCCCAGCTCAACGAGAAAAATACCGAGGTGCTGTCCCTCGGGAAGAAAATGGTTTTCTGTCAGAATTCCGTGATTAAGCACATCGTAATCCAGGAAATTCCCACCTAACAACATGCAGGCTAAACCAGTTCCGGCATAAACCAACAACCCTAACGCAGTTAGTTTCTCGATCACCTTCGGCGGCGCAACTTTATGAACCGCGGGAAGCCCATAAACCAAGCCGTACAAAATTAACGCCGCCGCGAAAATCACGCCCGCCTGAAACCCACCGCCTGGTCCAAAGTCTCCGTGGAACTGAACGTACAAACCGAACAGCAAAATGTAAGGGATCAATAGCTTCGTGATGACACGAATGATAGGAAATGAATTCATGCATTCTCTCCTGTCACCGACTGGGATTCGGAACTGCCTTGGTCATCTGTGTTTTTTCTGAGAATCAATAAAACAGCGATGCCTGCGGTAAAAATCACCGCGGTCTCACCAAGGGTGTCATAGCCCCGGTAACTCGCGAGTACTGCCGTGACAACATTCGGAAGCCCGTGCATATCCGGTTGCGATTTCTCGACAAACGAAGGTTCAGGATAAACTTGAATTGGAGCGTTTGGGTCTCCAAAATGAGGCATATCAAATGTTCCATAAACCAAGGCACAGCCGGTGATCGTCACAATTAAAAGTGGAAACACGGGTGACTTGGATGGACGTTCTTCGAAATCTTCACTCGACAATCGACTACTCTTTCGATGCCGACGTGGCGTCAAGGAAAGCGTTGCAAGCATCAAAATGGTAGTGATTCCGGCACCAACCGCCGCCTCCGTAAAGGCTACATCCGGAGCGTCGAGTATTAACATCCAGCTAGCGCTGAGAAAACTATAAATCCCAGTAAACATCACGGCAGCCCAAAGATTTCGAATTCTCGCAACCGTCACCGCAGTGGCGGCGAGAAGCGCGAGTATCGGGATGACAATGAAATCCATCATCTTTGAAAATAACCGTCCTGGTTTAAGTTAATTTTTATTGGAATCTAAAGTATCGACTTCTAAAACTGGCTTAAACCCCTGTGTCATCGCTGACCTTGCAAGCGCGTGACAGGACGTCGGGCTGGTGACCATCAAAAAGAACAAAATCATTAACAGCTTTACCGTGACTAGACTTAGATCCTCCTGAAATAGAAGCCCAGCAATGATCAATCCGGCACCGAGTGTGTCGGTAATGCCGCCACCGTGCAGACGCGAAAAGAACTCCGGCAAGCGGACAATTCCAATACCGCCAACTACCGCGAAAAAAGATCCGGAAAGCAAAAGTAACCAAGTCAAAATACTGATCAATACCATCATGATTTTGCACTCGAACCGATCTCGGCTCCTTCCTCACGAAAGCTTCCGTACTCCGAAAATCGCAACAGCGCCACCATGCCAATGAAGTTCATCAGACTGTACAACAATGCTAAATCTAGAAAATCAGTGCGTTTAGTCAAAAAACCAATCACACATATAAGTAATACTGTTTTGGTTCCAAACATGTTGAGAGCAAGTACCCGGTCAAACACCGTTGGCCCCAGCATCGCACGGATCAACGCCAAAATCATGGTCACTAAAATCGCAACCGACGTTACCACTAAAGCGTAGTCGTTAAACAACGAATCATTCGTTTCCGTGGCAGCTAACAGCAAATCCATGACTTATTTCCCCTCCAGCCGACAAACCCGGCGGTCCATGTCACCCGAAAGGTCTTCTTCTGCACCTTCAAATGAGAGGGCGTGGACAAGAATTCGATCCTTTTCCATCCCAACTGAAACGGTACCGGGGGTTAACGTAATCGAATTGGCAAGGATTACTCGGCCTAGTTCTGTTTTTGGGTTAGCGCCGACTTCAATCATATTCCGCTGAAGCTTTAACTTCGGCGCGAGCACAATTTTCGTGACCTCGATGTTTGATTTAAAAATCTCTTTGATTAACCAGGGCGCGTAATGAGTAAAAGGCCGTATCCCAAGCTGAATAGGTGCAGATTCTTCATCGACAATTTTCATCCGATGGCAAATCCACAAACTGAAAATGCAAGACAAGAGACCGAGTAAAAGAATAAACGGTTCGAAGTGACCTGACCAAAGCAGCCAACTCGCTAACAAAGCAATAAATAACGTGAACGAATATTTCATAGATTTCAGATGATCATCAATTACTTGGTTTTTGAATTTCTGGTGATCACCGAGCGTCCGACAAAAGTCGACGTGATCACCGTTAGTTCCAAGCTAGAAAACACTGCCTGAAGCGCAACGCTAAAACGCAGCTTTGGTTTCTTTCCCTGCTAACAAGCTAATGTATGCTGTCATGCTAAATATTTAAATACCGATCTTCAATGTGTAGACGGCATCCACAGGAAGTACCATTTTCGGCACGGGGCAAAACGCAACCACTTGATCGGGTTCGAAAAATGCCCATCAAGCTACCTAATTTCTCCGTTTAGCCAATTCAACTCGGCATAAAACAAGAAAATGTGAGGTCATTGCCTCACACCGTTTGAAGAACGAACTGGAAATACCAATTAAATCAGAGCGACCAATGATCCATTTACAACGCAGGCACCCAGCATCAATTTACATTGACGGGTTCTCGTCGACTGGCTTTCGAAGAACGTAGCCAAAGTAACAAGACAGTAAACCCGTGACCGCGAAAGCTGAAAACCATAGAAATTTCTGAAAGAAGACCAAGCCAAACCCAATGAACCAAAGCACGACACCCACATTGAGCAGCCATTTACCAGCATTGTATTTCATGCCTCTCGCCTTCGTTAAAGTCATTTTTGCAGCAAGTTTATTTCAAAACCAACTAATTGATTAAATCGTTTTCTCAACAGGATCAATCTCGCCGTAATTTGGTCATTGTGATTTGATTTCCCGCCGCGTTGTGTGCGACTTGATCCATGAAAGAGCGAATCAAGAACAAACCACGACCGCTAACCTTATGAAGATTAGATTCTGCAGTTGGATCGGGAACCTTCCCGGGATCAAACCCGCCGCCATCATCCGAGATTTGCACACAAATATATTTGTCAGAAAACTCCGCTTCAATTCGCACCCGCCGGTTCACGTAAGGCTCAATATCTTTCCGGGCCTGTATCTCTTCGTAGTACCGAGTCCCGTCCTCGCCATCTCGCAAACTCGAATCTACGTCAAGGTTGCCATGGTGCATTGCGTTTACGAGCGCTTCGTCTAACGCCATACCGATCTGCAGCCGATCTCGACTTGACCAGCTCGGTAAGTTTTCTTGAAGAACTTCAATCGTTGGTCCGATCATTGAAGATTCGTTCTCCAACACGTAATACCTCGTAACGTGCCCGGTCGATGTCTCATTTTCAGCCACAATGTGCTGCATCCGATTAGACATTTCAAGCACTTGTTTGATCGTCTGAATCAATGCCGATTGGAGCATTGTTTTGGGCGTGTAACTGGTCGCGCCAGCGCGGAGCGCATCGATCGCAATTTGCTCACTTCCAAACGAAGTGATCAACACGATCGGTATAAGAGGGTGTGACTTTCGAACTTGGCGAACCAATTCGAGCCCATCCATTCTAGGCATTTGTAAATCTGTCACGATGACATCGGGAGTTGTCGCAACGTCCGACAGTCGATCGA
>JACLAC010002581.1_pt1 | contig 17913 bp, 9 predicted proteins | sample 8027881 | NCBI WGS metagenome assembly JACLAC01 (sample SAMN15725517, study PRJNA655200) | protist metagenome | isolation source: fluorescence activated cell sorting (FACS) single amplified genomes of... | place: Spain: Blaines Bay Microbial Observatory, Mediterranean Sea | collected 2016-01-19 | reverse complement strand
AGATGTACGAGTATACAATATAGTGTACACTTGCAAAATCATGATCAGATTTGGTTTATTGAGTAAAGATTGGTGAGACGGGTAACAACGGATTCGTTTCATTTTAGGCAAGTGTCGGAACATTAACAATTACCATACGTGCAAAACAGCAACATGGGGAGAGAAGTAGCATCGGAGAGGTATACGGTGCTCGTTTGTGCCTGTTTGCTGACTTTCGGTTCGTATTATTGCTTTGATATGCCGAGTGTCCTGGAGACTCAAATCACGTACACAATCATTGATAAGTTTGAACCAGATAAGGGCGCCACGTTGTACAACTTGTTCTATGCCGTCTACAGCTGGACGAACATGGGGACGTCCCTCCTTGCCGGGCTTCTCGTCGACAAATACGGAGTCGTCCCCGCCGTTTTCTTGTTTCTAAGCTTTTGTTTTATTGGGCAGTCCATTTGGTCCTACGGGGCTTCCTTGGAGTCCACGACTAGCGGGGCTCGGTTCGGCATTATGTTTGCCGGCCGTTTTATTTTCGGGATGGGCGGTGGCAGCATAACCATTGCCCAGAATGCGATCACGGCCTACTGGTTCGCGGGGCGAGAGCTCGCCATGGCCTTTGGCCTGACGCTGTCCGTCGCGAGGCTCGGGTCTACGTTAAACTTCAACTTGACCACTTTCGTATTCACGAGTTTTGCGGGACTTTTTAGCCAGAGGAAGGGTTTGTCCAGCAGTGAGGTGGCCTCGCTGTGCTCACCCAACCAGGGATCGAACAAATGGCCGGCTGGGTTGACTCCCACAGACGACGATTTTGTCTCGTGCAGAAAAGCGTTGTCCAGTACCTTCTGGGTCGGCTCTGGCTTGATTGCCTTGTCGTTCCTTGCAGCGCTCGCTTGGCGCAGAATGCACAACCGTGAACAGCAAGAGGCAAACCAAACCAGAAAGGGCTCGAGCGGCATGCAGTCTGTACTTCTCGATGCGGAGGACTTAATGGACGGTGAGGGCTTTGGCGTGCAGGAGAAGAAGCCGAGGAAGAAAATGAATTGCTCAGACATCAAGAGGCTGCCCTTGTCGTACTGGTTGTGCGGCATTATCATCATGAGCTTTTACAACGAAGTGTTTCCATACATGGCCATTGGTCCAAAGTTGCTATCGAGTGGGATCAAGGGGAACCATAACTACGGCCTCAACGCGACACAGGCGGGTAGTGTTACCTCTATTGTATACCTAATGAGCATGTTCATTTCTCCATTTTTAGGTCGCTTCGTCGACTACTACGGCAGACGAGCAGTCTTGGCCATCTTCGGCTGTGCCCTCGGCATTCCGGCCTTTTTACTTTTGGCATACACGAACATCACCCCAATCGTACCCATGGTTTTGTTGGGTCTTTCGTACTGCGTTTGTGCGTCAGTGCTTTGGCCGTCCATTCAGTTTTTGGTAGACCCATCCATCATAGGAACTGCAAACGGCCTTGCAACGAGCATGCAGATGCTCGGGATTGGAGTGTGCAATATTGTAGTTGGTAGACTAATGGATGAAAACACGGATGATGCCACCAAGGTGACGAACTACCGTCCGGCCCTGCTTTTTTTTGCCGGGATGGCGTGCGTGAGTACGTTGCTCTCGGGGGTACTGCTTGCTGTCGATCAAACGTCTGGAGGAAAGCAGCTCATGAAAGGCCAACGGGACAAGGAAAAAGAGGAAGCGTACGGCCTTATGAACAATGACCCGTTAATGCCAGATTCGTCACAAATGGAGTCTCCAGGACTTAATTACTTGGCGAGTCCTACTGGTGTCTTGGGGGCCATGAATGCAAGAAAGGCCATGCGATCGGCAGGTCAAAGTCGGTGAAAGCCAAACACCAGATTAGGTAACGCGGTACACCAATTAATGTATCCACTACACGATAAAATTAAATAAATTTTAGGATTTTAGAGCGTAATAATTATCATATTGCTTTTTTGAACAACTAAATGGTAAATTTACCTGATTACGTACGTTTTTGACTGGGCTGGATTTAAACGGTTTTTAAGGGGAGCTTCCAATGTTTTTGGGTAATGATAGTGACACACACAGTTTTATTTTTTTCGTTTGGAAAACACCGTAGCAGCGCTTTCCCCCTCCAAAATTCTTATTTCCTCCAGCTTCTCCCTGATCTCGTCCAGTGGTATCGACGTATACATCGCAGAGAAGCCTCCCCAAATTTTTATGCGGGCCTTCCTGTCCCCGGTGAGAAGCCCCTGGCCATTTCTGGTAAAAAGAATGCTTGTGATGGACGTCAAATCGTCCTGTTGGTCCTCAAAATTTAATTCGCCATACCGGCGAGTGGTGTAGTTGTTCTCTACACTCATTCTGAAGTAATACTTCATTTTAATTTTCTGAGAGTGCGCTGAATTTTTGTGGAACATAAGAGTGCGAATGTCCCAAAAATACAGAAAGCCCTCCGCGCTGCTTGAAACTATCATTCCTATCGTATTGAACGGGTAGTCCCCGGTCTGCGGTGACACAGCGAGCCCAGTAGTGGCCTTTCTATGCCCATACCCTTCTCCGACAAGATCCCAGTCCTGGGAAGGATCCCATACTTTAATGATAGCTTTGTCCATGGATACCAACAAACCCCGGTAATCAACGCACGCCGTTACAGCATTGGGGTGCGCTGCCGTTATAGTCCTATTGCAAAGCCACGACGACGTTGCATCCCACACCTTTACCGTCCCGCAGGAATGCCCGCTTGCAACGTAATTCACTCCGAACAGGCACATACTGAACACCCCTCCCGCTTCGGTGTTCACTTTATGGTCTAAATCGAACGCTTTGTTCGGGGCGTACACGTAAATGTAGCCATCGCTTCCCCCGGAGGCCAAATGTTTCACCTTTGGGTGGTATATAATTTTATTGCACGAACCGACGTGCTTCTCCAGCGTTGCAACACAAGCAAAGTTCGGGTCTTTGGGGTCCCATACTTTGACCTTTCCATCTGCTGAGGAGGACCCGATGAACATGCCCAAATCGACCAATGAAGAAATTGTTCCAGCGTGGCCGCGCATCGTTGCCACCACAAAAAAGTCGCCTTCCGCATTGTCGGACCAGCATTTTACAGAACGGTCGCTTGAGCCTGTGAACAGCATGCTCTGCCACCAGCACAAGCACGTCACTGCGCTTTTGTGACCAGTAAATTCTGTAACGTTGTACATGTCATTTCCGCTTCTCAAAATCGTTGTCGCCAAAGAACAGCGCAGTTCGTTTATCTGCCCTTTCTGAGTTACGGTCTGCTTCTCTAACTTTTTGATCTGTTTCTCCTGTTTTTTTATTTTTGCTTTCATCTCGACGTGAGAATCTTTCAAGACTTGCACGATTTCGCACAACTCACCATAACCCAAGGTGGTCGCTGGGGGGCTGTTCGTTTTAGAAAGGGCATTTTTAACCCCTCTACCTATGGCCTGGTTTCTCTCTTTCTTTTTGCCCGATATCATTGCGGAATACCCTCGTCTTGTCCAAGAGGAATGGTAGAACGAATTAGATTCACAGCTTAAACGGCAGTGTCATAAAGAAAAGTCTATTGCTTCATATACGCGTCATAAAGAAAAGTCTATTGCTTCATATACGCGTACACACACACATACATAAACTGTTCTTATAGACACAATTTCATTTACTTCTTCTTCAACAATTAATATTCACTTCCTTATATTTTTTATATATAATAACGGTTGTTTTTGTTAATTATAAAGTGTGTTCGTTGTTGTTGTCGTGTTGAAGAATATAATAAAAATACAAATAATGGAGATCACTCACATCTCATTTTTTCATCATCATAAAGAGATACGATAGACTTCAATCTTCAATGCACAATATAAATAATGTAAAAATAAAACAAACTACAGAGCGAACATTTAAAAAAGAAGACTTTGAAAGTCCTTCTTTGAAATTATTTCAGTTTTTAGTCTACGAGGAGTTCTAGTTAATATACATAGTTCTAGCTATTATACAATACGTACTAGAATCCTCGTACTATAATACCTGTATAATGTAATATCATCTACGAAAAGGAGTCCTCCTCACATTACAATTCACATTCGTTCGCCTCGTAGCCATACGCCTCGTAGTCCACATAGTGTCTTTAATAGTCGGGGTTCTAGTTAAATTATTATCCAAATAGTAGAATACTATTATTAGTCTAAATATTATATTCTAGTTCTTCCTCGCTGCTGACAATCACGACTGAATGTGACAATGTGACTCACCTAAAAATGTTTTCCTACGTCATTTTTTTAAAATCATCTTTTTTTTATTTTTCGATCTTTTTTCAGCAAGAAGAAGAAGAAGAAGAAGAAGAAGAAGAAAGAAGAAGAAGAAAGCAAGCGTTATGATCCAGAGTAAGTATTGTGGTCAAACTTGTATAATGCATGATTTCCCATTAGACCTGAGTCCTCCACAAGAGTGAAATAATTATACAGCGACACAGTAACTGATAATTGCTCAGGAAATTATTAGTTGCTATTTGTTAGACCGAAGAAAATGGACGACCAACTTGGTCACATCTTTCTTCTCCACTACCTTGGTACTACAGTATTATTATATTACCTTTAAAATAATCACCACCACCCACAGAACTTTGTTTTTCTGTGTACCCACCACCTATCTGTACGAACGAATATGAAAAGAAAGGAAAAAGAAGATAAGTTCGGGAATTTAAATATATACACAAATCTATATCAATTTATCAATTTGAACATCATGTCTTTTGAAAGTTGGAAATCCGGTTACGAAAAAGGTGACGTGACAGAGCGCACGGTGGGTTATTACGCTATTGCCACCCCGTTTTACCAATGGGGCTGGGGCGACTCGTTTCATTTTGCAAGGCGCTGGAACGGTGAAACATTCCGTGAGTCTATAAAACGTATGGAGTACAAATTGTGCGACGATTTACAAATTGATTCACAATCAACCGTACTTGATGCCGGTTGCGGGGTCGGCGGGCCGTTGTGCAACATTGCTTTGTACAGTGGCGCTAACGTGACAGGAGTTACTATTTCTCCACACCAAGTTAAAGTTGGGAATGCACGGTTGCGTTCCTTGCTTCCAAAAAACAACAAAAGTGCGCTGGAGCTGCATGATTTCAACCAAACTTTGCCATTTAAAGACAATACGTTTGATGCAGTCTATTCGTTTGAAGCGTTGTGCCATGCGAAAAACCTTGGGTTTACGCTGGGAGAATTGTACCGGGTGTTAAAGCCTGGTGGCCGTCTTGCCGTGTACGATTGGTATATGACAAAAAAATTTAACCCAAAAGACCCAGAACACCAAAGAATAAAACGTGGGATAGAAAAGGGAAATGGAATTGAACCGCTACGTCCTATACAAGAGCTTGATTCCGCTGTTCAAGACGCACAATTCAATATCGAAGTTAATGAAGATCGAGGTGTGAAATTAGAACATCATTCGCCTTGGTACATTTCGCTTGCACCAGGAACTGGAATTATTGATCGCATTATGAAACTTCATACATCCCCATTAGGTCGATGGTTAACTCAAACCGTATTATCCGTGGGTGAAAAATTATGGATGGTACCAAAGAATAGCTGCGCGACCGCCAAAATGCTTGGGGATGGCGCTGAAGCGCTGGTGAAAGGTGGACAGTGGGAAATTTTTACACCATCTTACTTTATCTTGGCGACGAAATGAAGAAGAAGTATATATGAGAAGAAGAAGTATATAGTCTACCATATGAGAAGAAGAAGAAAAGTATTAATAAATTAGACACAATATTTAAGGAGCGTGGCGCTGTCATAACGACTGCTGCGTGCTGCATTCTGTGTGTGTTTTTGGTGCTGTGGTGTGAAGTACTGAAGAATGCTGTCGATCCAACAAAATAATTTTTTAATTTAATATATTAACCACACAGCACAGTAAACCAATTCAAATACAAATATTTTATGTAATAATTACGAGGTACACCAAAGATATATGATTGGCAATGCGATATTTTAGTTACTAGAACTAATGTAATACAACACAACAACACAGAATCACAAAAAAGACAAAGATACGCGTCTTCTTCTTCTATTCTTCCTCCTTCGTATTCGTACGGTACTTCTCTCTCCTCTCGAGAAGAATCTTCATTCCTCCTCCTCATTCACCTTATTTATTAGTAATACCTTCTCTTATCTCTCTCTTGCTGATTTATTTAAAAAACCTTCGAGTGTGTTGTCTTCTTTTTTTTTTTTTGGGTGGTATTCATCCTAATAGTCACTCGTGTAGACTAGTATGTTCAACCTCCAAAAAACATTTACGTTTAAAAAGAAAATGACAAAGCGCATCATATACAATACCGCCTTTTAAAATTTAGCAACACGTACGTAAAGCAATTGAAACCACGGCTAATTGTATTGAATTCGGTTTGCGCATCTATAATACGGGGTTACGAAAACAATGCTACAAAACTATTTTCGTGTTGCTATTTTCACAGTGGTCCTGGCTGGCCAACGGTATGTTGCCGCAGCCGCGTGTGCTTCGAACGGGCTGGACTTGTCTCCTTTGAAAGGGAAGGAATTTTCTACTTCTCTGGGTGGGTACAACTACAATATGAACGTTTGTGGAACGTCAGAACAAAAGTGCCCCGACGACCCTGATGGTATATTTACGGGTATGATTGTGCAGACGAAGCCGTCCGGACTTGGAAAGTCGCCGTGCTTTGTGCTTGGACAGTATGATGAGGACGCAAGTTGGACAGCAATAAAGGGCCCCCCTGCCGGAACGCAGCTTACAATGAAGAATGGGTCACCAAATGACTGCCCCGAAGGATTTCCGCGGACTGTGGAAATAAATTTTGTATGCGCCTCTGGCACGGAGCCCGCAAGCGGTCAATTTAAGGTTAAAAACCAAAAGTGCGACTATGTGGTTGATTTCCCAACTTGCTATGCGTGCACGGGGGGATGCATCAAAATCGCAACGTCCAACTTCTTTGGTAGAACTTTTTTGGTGGTGTTTGCGATTACTGCTAGCATTTACGTGGTCCTTGGTACAGCAATCAACAAATTTGCTTATAAAATGCCACTCTCGGAGGCATTCCCAAACAAGGGCTTTTGGTCCAGTTTCTTTTCTGATTTTGTTAGTGGAATCTCGTTCACGTTTGGGCTGTGCTCGGGAGCAGGTGGTAGTTCCTCGGGGTCGGACAAGTATCAGGCCAGCGCTGGAAGTGGCAATGAAAACCCATACAACACCGCGTAAGTACAAAACAGAAATGAAAATTTGTTTGTATTGATTTTTAAAATATGGGTAAAAATGTGAGCAAGTCTAAAAATTTATCTGAACAGAGATGAACGAAAAAGTATAAAGAATTTAAAAGCAAGAAAATTGGCTGTTATTTAAGAAAAAACCAAAATATATAGTATGTTTTAAGACTCTCATTTTAAATCCAATACTTCAAATCCAACCCTAATCCTATCTCGATTTTTTATCTTTTAATTTGATTATTTAAGTAATTAAAAAAACAAATTTATAAAAAAACTAATGTGAAAGAAACAAAATATATACCTAGTATGTTTTAACTAATGATATTTATTAGTCTAGTAAGTAATTACAATTTAGCTTCCTCATGTACCGCGAAAATAAATCTGCTCCTTTTGTCCATTAAAGGTTTACATTCCTTCATGTACTGCGATCTTATCTCTGCTCGTGTGACTATGATAATCAATATACCCTTTAGTGTTATCGGTTCCTTTTTTTTATATATATATTTTTACCTTTTGTTCACAAGGCCTTGCCTCGTGTACTCCCACAATAGAATAGAACCACTCACGTGGACGTTCAACGATCGGATAATTCCAAACTGTGGGATTTCAATGCATTCGTCTAGCATATCAATATATTCTACAGGAATGCCCTCTTGTTCTTTCCCCAGTAGTATAGCAACCTTGCGTGGAAAATTGTAAGACTGGATGGTTTTCGACTGAGAGGTTTGTTCTAAGCCCACGAGCGCATACCCCCTATTCCGGACGGACATCAAGTAGTCTCGCAATTCGATCTCCGGCACATACTCGATTGGCAACCACTTCTCTGCAGTGACACTGATTGTTGAGAACAGCTCGTCGTCTTGGTACTTTTTGCTTGGAATAACCAGTTTTGTGGCTCCAAAGATTTCACAGGTACGAGCCAACCCTGCCAAGTTGGGGGTTTTGTCGACTAGAGTTGCTACCACTATAATTTCTTGCCGAGCTCGGGTCGTGTAATTGTTCGCCCTTGAAAGCTTTTCAGACGCTGCAAACGTTTTGAGCTCGCCTTCGACCAAATCATCAACGTTGCCCCAGGGTAAAATCTTTCTTTGAAACTCAAAAGGGCGCACGTTTCCGCCGCCTTCTGCATCCTCTCTGCCGTACATACTGTCTTTAAAAGCCTCCGCGGCCTCCGCGGCTCGAACTTTTCTGTCTTTTGGTTTTTGAGATATAAAGGAAGTCGCTTGGAGCCAGGTCAGTCGGTACTGATCTTCCATCGACACCTCCAGGTTAACGTTGGTGATGGTGTCCTTAAGAACCCCCAAAATGTCTTCGGGGAAAATGTTTCCCCATATGTTAAGCTGTCCGGCCATGACACCCTCCAGGGTGCACACTTTCGATACGTCCAACTTCCTCAAATTCTTTGTCTGTCGCTTCAGCATCTTCTTCATTTCCCTGTTGTTGTTGATGTAGTCCTGAAATTTCTGAATCAACGACTGGTCACCGATATCGACACGTTTTCCTTGCTCGTTATCGTTATTTAGATGCGCTAAAACGATAGAAAGTATATACTGGGTGACGACACGAGCTTGACTGCTAGGAGAGCACATCCACGGTAACACCGTCAATACAATATCGAACAACAACTCGTCGTACTTACCACTACTGATCATGTAGGGGACCGTGTAGGTTAGGACGTACAACGCAGACACGATTGTCGGTGATCGCACGTTGTATTCAGTAAACCAGGGAGTCATGTACTTCGGGATCAGCACGGCTGGGTTTACAAACAAGCAACGAGCGAGAAAAATTTCAATGTAATAACGAATGGACGGAAGATGGTTCTTGTCGATTATCTTGAACGCCACTGACAGCACTGCCTCGCAATTTTGGTCAGTAATCGATTGGGCCAAAACACACAAGCATTGCCATAACCTTAATTTTAGTCCATGAACCGGACTGTTTGGCATATACGTTTCCATTTTCCAGTCTGCTTGAAAGTTCAAATTAATAAAGTGCAAGGATAGGTCCAAAAGAAGCTCTTTGCAATCAGGCTTGTCCTTCAAATGATCTAAAAACACTAAAACTTCCGCCTGCAATATGCTGTGCTTTAATACACCACTGTGAACGTTTCGAATTCGTTCGCGCTCTTCTTCGTGCAGATGCTCTTCCAAAGGCTCCTCGTACAAAACCATTTGGCCAATTTCCTTCACATAGTTGCCAGCAATGTTCCCCCCACCCTCCATGCTAAACACGCGGAACATTTGCTTCGTCAAAGAATGCATTATTCTCTGGTTTGCCCTTCCCCCGCTCATGTATACCATTAATTTTTTAACGTAGGATCGGATTTGTTTTGCATGTTCCTTACTGCTCCTGTGCAATTCTAAGTTTTGAGAGAGCGTTTCATGAAATACTAATTGTACAAAAGAATCGATGATGGAGATTTCAATTTTGTTCGGATCCATCTCAGTAAAAGCACAATATGCGCATTTGAACACGCCAGCCAATATCTCGTATAACGCATCAGAGCTGCCATGCTCACGAACCATAACATTGTACCACGGAGGAAACAGGCTCACCATCGTTTCCAGAACAGGTCCCAAGTGGCTGTTGGCGGCACTGTTCAGAGCCTCTGTGGCTGCATCAAACAGAGCAACTACCGTGGCGTCCTGCAATGCAAAGCTGATCTCCGCTGCGTTCTCTCTTCCGAGGCCCACAAAGAACATCGACAGTGTTGAGAGCAAATTCCACTGGCTGGCGTAGAAGTTTGACCCGCGGCCAGATTTCTTCTGCACATGGCACGATGTCTGGCAAATTTTTAAGATCATTTCGTCAATGCCTACAACATAGTCTTCAGGAAAGTCGTCCATAGTTGATGCCCGATTGGGATGCAGCAGGTGGGCACTGGCGGTATCTAACACTGCCATTGCTTCAATTCTCGCCTCTGCTCTTAGGCTCTCAATATTGGAAACTGCTTGAGAAATAAATTTAAACGCACATTCTCGAACCTTCCCACCCGGGGATACTTTCAGCAATTGACCTAGAGCCAAGGCCGTCATCGACGGCAACACCTCGTCTTCTGGCTTGCCCGGTGAATTAACGTTGTGGGACAACAACCTTTCCATATCATGCTCCAGGTATGAAAGCATTTCATCCACTCCACTAGCTCCTATTAATTTTGCAATCAGGCTAAGACCAGGTCCACTTTTGCTAGAGAAACTTGCAGACACTGTAACAAACAGTCGAAAAGCACGTTGCAACACATCTGATGGCACATAAGACCTTGAGTAGCAAGTACGCAGTACACTGACCACCGGTTCAAGAATGCGCCGGTGGTCTTCTTCATGCTGCACCAGAGACAGCAAGAATGCACACTTGTCAGCCCCCAGAATTCCTTGCACTGGTTCCCGTGCGACATAGGAGTCTGTTTGCGATCTTATATTCACAGAATTTGCAAAAACCTTCGCAAGCTGTTCTACAAACATGTTGCTACCGGATGATTGGTCTAACCACGAGGAACCCACCCACGCTTTCATGCTATCGTGTGACGGAGTCCCAGGGTCGATGAAATTGCCTCTGACTGAAACGGCAAAAGTAGCTATTGCATCAATCGAAACTTCTTCGGGGATGGAAAACGAAACGATGGCAGCAATTGAGCTTTTGGAGAGTAAAGAGCGGGTCAATATGCTTCCAAGGTTCTTGCTCTCGAAGTTTTGGCGAAAGTATTCGATTTCCTCCGTTCCAATTGCCCCCTTCACTAACAAGCCTTTCTTAACCATGTAAGGAAACACTTCCATTTGAGTGACCAAAGGATAGTCGTTTTTGGATATTTTGCACGTGCACTTAACGTACGTCTTCAAAAACGAAACACGGCTTTGGTCGTCTTTTAAATCGTTCACGTAAGAATACAAAAACTCCAAGAAAGGCTTTTGGATCCCGTCAATGAATCTGCGATAAAAATTTGCTGATTTGATCGCTTCCACCAAATGGAAGTTGATTATATCGGGTTCAACAAACCAGTGCTGCCCTTTCTTGGGTGGATTTTTTATAAACGCCATGACGGCCCAGTTCTTTATCGCAGGGTTTTGGTTCCTGAACGCTTTTTGGGTGATTATCCCAATAAACCGATGATCGCATAGCATAAATGGTGCCGGCCACTGCTCATTTTCATACTTGGCAATCCTGGAAAGTTGTCCGAACTGAGGCCAAACAGCTTCTACCAAGTGACTTTGTACGCCATCCAAACACTCGAATATTGAACCAAACAAGCTAAACCGAAGTTTCCACGTTTCCAAAGGGCTCAAATTGGACATGTCGTTCTTTTTCTTTTTTTTTCTCGTTCTTTTTTTGGGGGCCGCCTTCACCATATCGTGGCCGCCCTCCTCTTTGTTACTTTCCCATGCTGGGGAAGCAGCCGCTGCATCTACAATTTGACGCAAAATTCGATACGCGCGTTTGGCAATCGCCGCATCGGTATCTTTTAGGCCGTCCACAACGATATCCCAGCACTTTGGCTGCTGCCATATGTTTCCCAGAAAATCAAAAAAATGCGTCAGCAGTGTAAATGCAAAGCCCCTTTTAGCGGCATTCCCTTCGCTCCAGTTCGAAAGGACAACGCCCCACACATCCTGCTTAAATTCTTGATTGATGACGCACTTCATTTCTTCCCGCAAAAATAGACGTAAAGCTACTCTGGCAACACTAACTGAACATCTTAAACATTTTTGTAAGACTTCCCCCAATGCAAGTGCTTGATCACGATACAAGTCAGAACTTCCAGAATTCCCGTGTCGAAAAATTTCTTCCACGAGGCCCGCCCATTTCTGAAGTGAAATAGTTGCCTCTCGCAGGGTCTGCTCTCTTTCGAAACGAAGCGTACAATCGGCTAGAATTCGCGACATGAGTGATGTCGAAAAAAAATTGTCTGCAATAATTTGGCATGTCGCTTCAACGGTAGGGGTAAGACCGAGATAGTCTCCATTCCTGTCGAGCACAGAAAGTAAAATATCGCGCCAAAACAACTCTAGGAGAGTTTCATTTTTTGTGACTTTAACGCAGCAACCAAGAGAAGCAATGGAAACGTTTAGCAACCCCGCTGAAGTGTATGGAGCGTTGTCTGCCGATTCCTTTACATCATCGCCTAGGTCATTCTTAATCATTGCCAATATTTCTCGAAAAATTTTTTCCAACGTCGCTTCGTCCGTTGTATTTTGCAGCCAAACGTTCGTCACCGCAATCGAAGCGGCGGAACCAGCTGCCCCCTCAACACCATATAGGGTCTTTAAAATCTCTGGTAACGAAAGCATTGTAAAAGTGTATTTTTAAGCTCAGGTAAACGCGACTACAAAGTGTCTAATATATATCACTCAATGGCCTTAAATATATCTCTTGAATGCCAATCTGCGTGTTTTAAAATAAAATAACTTTTGCCTTGCATATATAGACAAACTGGCTGTCGGCTTCTACCACAAAAATATTTCTTCATCGACGACGACGATCGATCGAGATCGAACAATAATGAATGGATGATGACATAATAACAAAACATGAAAATATTAGTTTAATGCTGTGTAATGTAATATTAATTAATTAACAATTTCGCAAAAACAAAAAAAAAACAAATGAATCTTTACGGTGGTACAGGTATTAATACCAGGTTCCCAGGCACCGGGGTGTATGAACACAAATAAAAAAGAGAGGAAAATATAAAGAGTAATTATTTGTAAATTACATCCCCAGTAAATACGTTTGCAAGAATCCAATACCCACCCCAAGTGCTCCTCCAAGAGCGATCAACTTCCATTCGTCCTCTTCGAACACGGGACGCAACAGCTCTTCAAAACTTTTCGGGGTCAAAGCAGACATTTTTTCGTGGAGGGTCCGTTGCAGATCCAACGTTTCTTCCATGTACCTTTCCGCGGCAAAAATCATTTGAGGCATCATATCGTTCACTATTCTATCGGACAATTTGTCTTTTAATTTTGCAAGACGGGTCGCCGGCAGCAGTCGGGCCGATACGAGGGGCGTAGCAACACCAGCTCTTTCATCGATGCACTGCCGCACATGGCCATAAATAAGAGTAACCAGGGCATCTGAAGAGTGGCCACGAAGTAGCTCATGCAGCAACGATTTTGTAGTCAGGATATCACGCGTAACTAAGTATGCAAATCCTGCGCTGACCTGTTGCTGCCGAGCAAGAAACAGCCCTTGAAACGTTATTCCGCACACTTTCGTGGGATAGCGTGGTTTGAATATCATCAGGAGGGCGGCATAATTTGTTAGCATGCCCACCACTCCAGCGAACACTGGCAAGGTCCACAGGTGGTACGGGTAGATGTACCACAAAAGAAGCTGGATCATGCCGCAAAAAAATCCCATCCATGCGGCAAAATCTCGAATGACGGCCAACTCTTCGTAGCCGCACTTGATGAACATGTCATTCAGGAGCTGGGGGTCACTGGTGAAGGCGTCGACGACCATTTCTTCCAAGTTGAATACGCTTTCTATGTTGTGCTTCATATCTTCCATCATTGACGAGATTATCTTGGGGGAGTCCTCTTCTGCACGAAAAATAATTTCGTCCTTCACACCAGCGGGCAGTGATCCCCATACCCGAGGAATTTCCTCCTCGGCTACGGAATGAACGATCGGCCCGAGCATAGAATGAAGCGCTGGCTCAATCTCTTCTGCAAGACGCTGCCCGTCCAACCGACCAAAAACTTCCCTGATGTTCAGCAATTTCGTAGTCATCAGCTGCGTTGCCTTTCGGGCCATTTTCTCGGCCTTGTACGGGACGATGCCTTGCCATCCCATAGGAAATCCTATGTTCGTGTACGGTATTTGGCAACAGCCGACGAACCGGACCGGGTAAAAGACCATCCACAATGCAAGCCAAATGTGAAAATAGGTAAACACTACGCTGATCAAAGGAATAGAGGCGTACTCTACGATAATAACTGTGCACAACCGTACCTGATAAGGACTGATCTTTCCTTCGTAGATCTTTCCATATTGTTCGAGCCCAGTGGGTCGGTCGGCTTGTGTTTCATTCTTAACGTCAAAGGTGGGAATGCATCGAAAAAAATCTTGGAGCGGTTGCTCAAATACAAAAATCAAAAGCGATACGCCGGCGAAAAATAAACACACAAACAAGACGGTTGCTATTGATGGTACTTGCAGCAGCGGCGGCAGCGTCGCCCGGCTGTAAAACCCAAGCTGCTCTTCCAGCTCGATTATAGCTTCTCGCGCGCGCCGGTCGTGTGCACGGTTTCCGTGGATACTGTCGTACAGAGCAGAGCCTAGTGCAACGCCACAGATCGACTTCATTTGGGGCTCTGTGAAGTTGAACAGCTGGATACCATCGATCAGCTGAAAGTCCGAGACAAGGTGTCTGAATCGCCCATTTTTCGACGTCTTTAAAAAATGCTGGACGATGTCTTCCGTCCATTCTCTAACGTCCGACTTCATTGGGTCGGTTGAATCGCCTCCTTCCAACCGGCCGTCGTGCACGAGAGGGACGGCCGGCGTTGCCCGGTCGAACTGTTCCATGGTGGCGCCAAAACTATTGTATGGAAAAATTTCCTTCCCTTCTGCTCGAAATCCCTCCTTCGATCAAGGAAGGAACAGATTAAATCTCCACCGCGCATTTCACTGGCGGTTATGTGTACGTACACTTTTGAGAAGAAGAAATAGAAAGGTGAAGAAGGGTAAAAAAAGAAATAATAATTCAGAACGGAAGAGAAGAAGAAGTAAGAAGGCCATTAATTAATAATATATATTTTTTAAAACCGGTGTTGTTGTTGGTTATAAAAGGAACACCGACCTGGTTGTATTAATTTTAATAGTACGTACGTACCAGGTATAAATAAATAAAACCTGTACCGCAATAAATGGTTCCGGTATTAATACCGTACCGGTAGGGGCATGATGGATGAGAGGAGAGAGGAAAGAAGAAGAAGAAGAAGAAGAAGAAAAAGAAGAAGAAAGAAGAAGAAGAAGAAGAAGAAGAAGAAGAAAAAAGGAGGTAAGGTAAGGTAAGGTAAAAGGTAACGAGAGGAGGAGGAAATAAAGAAGAAGAAAAGGAGAGAGAAGAATCAAAGAAGAATAGTGTGTATTACGAGGATACGAGATATTTATTGTTGTTGGTACTTTTATAATAGCCCGTTGTACTAAGGTAGTACAGGTGGAATTATAAATACCAGGTATTACCATGACATTGATGAAAGAATTGTATTAAATTATAATAATAGAAAGAAAGAAAGAAATATATCTTCTCTTATTTTTTTACGTAGACGACTAGTCCTAATTCTTGTCATACTTTAAAAAAGAGGAAACAACACACTAAATTTTCTTATTGCTCTGGAGTCATTGATGAGAGGGTTCCATCGACCGGTTTGGCCGCTGTAAACCCAAAGGAAACAAAAATTAAAATTCCAAACATAGCTGCAGCTGGCAAAGTGACAAGCCAACTGATGATGATTTTTTTAATGGTGGCTTTATTGATTTTCTCCGATCCTTCCACTAAAGCGACCCCGGTAATCGCGCCAATCAAGCAGTGAGTTGTCGACACGCTCAAGCCTAGTTGGGTGGCCATCAACACGGTCAGGGCAGTGGAAATTTGGGCGGTGAAGCCCCTGGTGTACGTTAGCTTTGCGATGTTCTCCCCGACGGTGGCCATGACTTTGTGCCCATACGTGCCCAGGCCCACGACAATGCCTACCCCTCCCAGCACCAAGATCCACACGGGCGGGGCGCTGTTCGTGCTGATCTGGCCGGTCAACCAAATCTCCATGATTGCGGTAAAGGGTCCCACTGAATTAGAAACATCGTTGCTTCCATGAGCGAAGGACACGACGCAGGCAGTTACGACCATCAGGTTTATAAACATCGACTCAGCAATTGCCAAGTCCGATTTGTTCCCCCCGTCTTCTCTAGAGTCTTTCTCCGAGTCGTCCCCCGATGAGCTTTCCGCAACTCCGGTTTCTACGTCGGCGCCGCCCGCATCGTCCGTAGCTCCAGCAGCGCCCTGGCTGGTTGTTTTGCTGCGGCTGCGCGCCCCGTCCTTGTCGGGCTTAGACAGCAGCACTTCCGAGTCGCTATCTCCGGAATTGTTCGCTTCTTTGCTAACTGATGCGTCTTCGACGACCGGCCCAGAAGTCAACCCCCTGAACGCAAGAACGATCCTATTGTAAAACAGGCTGCATTTCGTCAACCCAATGCTCTTTATCATGACCGAAATGGCAACCGATGAGACTACGAACAGTATTAAACTAGTGCTTACGCTCAGTCTGACTGCCTTTGGCCCAACCCTTGCAATGAATGCGGTTAGTGTACCGAATGTAAAGCCCATGAAGTAAGGCACATTTTCTATCGCCGCTTGCCGAGGGTTTGGTTGAAGCAGAATGGTAGCGTGCAACGTGGAAAATATAACGTACGCAAACGCGCCGCCAAGCAGCGGGCTTGTCACCCAGCTCGTGATGATGGCCGTCAAACTACTATAATTCACGGAAGAAGGTCCAAGAGCTACAAAGCCAACGCCGATTAGCGCTCCGACTAAAGAGTGCGTCGTGGACACTGGAAGGGAAAAGTAAGTAGCGAATGCTAGCCAGAGAAATGCTCCAAACATGGTGGAAAACATCACTTCTGCGTACAAGGTAACGCCCTCGTCCCCGCGGTCCATAAATGTTTTCACGCTCAAAATGCCACCGGAAATCATCCCTGCGACTTCCCCCCCGGCCAAAGACCCAGCGAATTCGAAAATACCGGCAATGTATATGGCCTGCCGTACGGTGATTGCTTTTGAACCTACCGACGTTCCCAGCGCGTTCGATACGTCTTGCGCGCCGATTGCCCACGCCATAGCAAACGCTATCGCCGCCGACCAGGTAACTAGCCAAAGCTCCATCGCTTGCTTCTTACTAAAACGGAAAAAATGCTTCAATGATGCGGAAAGGACAGTAGTTTCTGCAAGAAAAATAAAAATCCTAGTTAAAGCCAAAGAACACTTGAAAGTGATAGTAGACTATTTGGCATTTGCTCGTTCGTTTCTAATTACTTTATGAAATGAACGTAGAAGTAAGAAATGAAGGAAGGATCAGCAGAAGAATAAATACTACCGTACAAAGGAAAGAATAAAATAATACCAGAGGTCGGTATAAATTATTACATCCATCCGTTGTCATTATTATTATATTTATTATTTTTTTATTCCTCCTACCTTATTAGTCTACCTTCTTCCTTGTTGATCATCGCATCTCATCAAGATGATTGATGTGGAATACAATCCTCCTCCTCCCGCCGCCCTCTCTTTTCATCTTTAAATCTTCTTCTTTCTAATACTTAGACTAAATATAATTAAAATAATATTTTTTACATCTTCTTCTCTCCATTTCTTTTTTCTTTCTTTTTCATACACTCCACTCTCCACTCCTCTCTCTCGTCCATCCGCCATAGTATTTAATCTAGTAACTACGACACCTCGATACCTATTTATAAAGATTAGCCTATATAGTCTATCGTAGACTAATTGATTGATAACTGGGAATAGGCACAAACAATTTTATTGTGGTGAGTCCTTATTTGTTCGTTCATAATATTACAGTCCTCAATTCAAGGAGTGAGAGACATCCAATTTGTATACCCTAATTCTAACTATTTTAATCTATATAATACACGACGACATAAAAAGCAGTACAAGCATTAAAATTGTTTT
>JACLAC010007133.1_pt1 | contig 17914 bp, 14 predicted proteins | sample 8027881 | NCBI WGS metagenome assembly JACLAC01 (sample SAMN15725517, study PRJNA655200) | protist metagenome | isolation source: fluorescence activated cell sorting (FACS) single amplified genomes of... | place: Spain: Blaines Bay Microbial Observatory, Mediterranean Sea | collected 2016-01-19 | reverse complement strand
AGATTCTTATTTTCTATGTAACCTCCCGTGTCATTATCATGTTAACGACGGAGGCCATTCATGTTCCCCCCTACCTTACACAACGTTGCGGGAATCTGTTCCCTTTCTTCTGCATGCGCTTCCTCGTTGTGCTCTTTCGTGCTTATCGACGATTCTTGATATCTCTCCTTCACATCGGATGCTACCTCTCGCTGCTATTTTACCTTTTAATGACACGTCTTCTGGGCTTTCTCGGAAACGCACGCATTGTGTCAACTGGTATTATCGTGGCCTTTTGCATCCTTCCAATTCTGTGTCTTATCTTATTATTATTTGTCAAGTTTGGCAATGTTTAGGGTCTCCCCCGCCTGCGTTTCCTGATTCGCTTCCATTTTTATCTAGTTTTCCTTTCTCTTCTCCTTCATAAAAATGTGAGGCTCCTTTGAGTTCCTCCGACACTCCTGTTTTAGATAGTCTTGTCTCAACGGCACATTAATATGTGTTTGAGATCAACTTCTGGTTTTTCTTCGCATGGACCTTGTCTGCTACCGTCAATTGGATTTCACCTCCTATGTGAAAAATTCTTGACGGTATGGCGACATTTCTTTGTGTCCTTGCTGCGTGTAATCGCATATCTGCTCTTACGATGTAACTTTCAGCCCTTTTTGCGGAAATTGTGGAAAAACCATGGTCGAGTTTTATCCTACTCCTAGGAATTCGTTAGCCACCTCTTCCTCAATACATTAAAACTCCCGAGGGCTTCTTCTGCCTTTTGGTTTTACCGACACAATAAACTTGTATTACTCCAAGTAGTCTTTTTATTATTCTTGTGTTTTTGTCTTATGGCTTATTAGGTCGCTTCCTCTGGTTAACTTATAGTGGATTGACTGATCTTATGTCAGTCTGTTTTTCGCCCTTCACTTCTGTTACTAACACGCTCTCGGCTATAGGGCATTTGCTTTTTCCCTAGGCTCCTTCGCCTATGGTACTTTACTACAATTTACTATATATGGAAACATCGCGTATGGGGTCATGGATTTTTCCCCATTCTCCCCAGACGCTAAATTTATAACTTGCGCCCCATGCCCCCGCAACACCTGCGGTTTGGCCAACATATAATGATCTCTACTCGAATCATTTCTCGTGGGTGCATGAATTCTTTATGTGAAGTTGTTTCCATTCTGCTGAACTCCCAGCATCTTTTATGCCCCTAGTCCGATGAGATGGGCCTGCGTTACAGTTTTCTCACTGGCCGCATGAGGCCTATGAGCCGTTTTTCCGTTATATCCTCAACTGACACGCTCTCGCGTATCTTGAGGATACTTACGGATTTGTTCCTCCTCTTACTTTTGACGCTTAAGTTCTCCTTCCCCCTCGTCCTCTTTACACCAGGAGGTGGTATCAATCCTTGTTTGGTTTGGGATCATTCTTCTGGTATGGAGTATTTTTTGTAGGAAGTTCTGCTTTCTATGTACAATATCGCCTCCTTTCGAGTGGCGAATAAGCTGACGCCGGACTTACTACACGTAGCGGACCTGGCGTAGACCGTCAACCGCACGCACATAGGGAACGGGAGACTCTTATGGGACAAGTAAAAGACGCTGTGGAAAGTGTGTTGAGGTATGGTGTACCCATGCCTGTTTTTCTTTCATCTGACTCCTTTTCCACTAGCTCCCTTAGCCTTGTAGCAACAGTTACGGCGGGGGAAACACTCGAGTGGGGGGGCCTCACGGAAGAATCGAGAATTTCTCCGTTGCCGAGTCTCCCTTGGAATGATAACCTTAGTGAGTATGTAGATGAAGTGGCTATCTATACAAGTACGTCGGATAGCCCTTTTATAGATGACCTTCCCGATCCCCCTGTCGTAATTACTCAAGAAGATATGTTTCGCTCATGTATGCAATCTTGAATAAATTATTTGAGATCGCCTTTAGGTCTTATTTTATATTGGTGATGATTCATTACAAATTACTAGCTCACTTGGGGTCTTCTTATGTAAGTAACATAATGAGGGCGTTTATACCCTTAGGCAGAGGCCGCTTGGGTAATCTTCTAAGCCTCCCCTGTTCTCTTTAGGTCTCTTCCAGTTCCGGATGGTTCTCAGGGGATTCCTTCATTCTGGGCGACATTACACGAGAACATCGTATAACTGTCGTCCTTCGTTCCCCTTTCTTGTTTCGCTCCTTTTGGCAATTGGGCTTGGGTTGAGATATTGTTTGTAATCATGAACATTATTTGTCTGGGGGCCTTGACAAGACCCCGCAATGTTCCCTACCTCTTTCGTGAAGGGCTGTGACTTAATGTCGCGTTTCCGCCCTCCCCTTCTGCAGATACGTCATACCCTCTATTTAATATTTTACTTCCATTACGTTATCGTGTTCGGGATCCTCCCCTCTATGTTCCTGTGCGGTTCCCGGGGTAATCCCTTATTTACGTAACTGTTCGTTAGGAATATGAGTGGGAGGCTCTTTGGCACCAGATTTATCTTTCTACTGGCCTTGAATCTCTCACTTCTAAGTATCGCATCTTTGTAGGCTACCGGCGCCTTTCATGTGCGTCTCGCCCGTATCGCCAGCTTTCGGGCCCCTTTTCTTCCCTTTCCATATTTGGGTCGGTATGAGGTGGTATGCCCCAAAACCCCTCCCATAAAGTTTGGGTAAAGAAGGCGTCAGTGGTCTCTTGATGCTCTCATTTTGTGTCTTCTCGTACTAGCCCCTAAGGGTTTTCAAAGGAAGGCTTTGAGTATGCTTCCCTTTTGGATGAGCTTGTTTCCAAGGGAAATGTGGTGCTCACAGATTGTACGTGCTGTACGGTGCCTCTTTGCGGCCGACCTTGTACAGCTCCCTTTCTAAAGCTTAAATAATTATAGGACTATAGGCGGTCACGTTTGACCCCTTTATGAATTAATGGAGATGGCCGTGTCCACTCCCCTCTGGACTCCTGCTGTCATCCTGTCGATCCCCATTCCTCTAGGGCTCATTGGCACGTTTGGTCCTCACTTTCTCCGGGTGCTTATTAGACCCTTCCCTTTCTTCCTCCGCCTGGGTAGGCGTCTATGGGCCTGTCTTCTGGGTCTGGCGCGTCCCTCAGTGGACCCTCCTCTCCTTCCTCAGTGCCCTCTTACCACCTCGCATCAGCTGGCTTGATCACTCAGCTCCATCCCTTAGCGCCGGCTGATACTTTTGTACCTCTTTGAGGTTCTTTGGCAGATGTGTAGAACCCGGCCGATGATGCAGCACCTGTTTAACTTAATTCTCCTTGATAAGTTGGAGTCCATAAAGGCTTTGAACATGTTCTTGGGCTCCGTGTGCGGGTGTTAGAACGTAATCTTTTAGAAAAATCATCATACAGTCCTTCTGAATAAGAGTCACCCTAGACGATAATTTCGTAAACCCCTCCTCCTGCTTTTGTAACAGGTGGACATCGGGGATAACGGGTCATTACGTCATAAAAATACCCTTTATCCCTTTTGTCACTTTAATCCGAGACTTGGGGTTCGAGTGAGACCACTGTTTACAACTATGATCGTCGTGCTATGGGTGTTTCCGCTATCTCATCCTTATCTTATACTCCCCGTACCTTCTCGTATACTGTTTGATCAGCCCTTGGTGCGCGTATACTTGGCAGCGAAGGATTGAAGGTGCGTATGCTGTGTACAGGCGCTACCTCCGATTTTGACTTAGAATTATGGGAAAGTTGTGTTCTCAACTTTCTCGCTACGGACGTCTGTGACTGTGTTTGTTGCGGGCGGCGTATTCTCTATGCTGCTGCCTGGCATTGCGTACAGGGCCATTCTATGTGTATGTCTCACTGGAACTTAAGTACTTAAAGAGGGTGTTTGTATTGTTAGTAGAGACACCTCTCTAACAGTATGCGTTAGGTCCGGCTAAACGTGCAAGCGCGCTCGTATGCTTTTTGACTCTTTGATCCTGAGCGCGCGTATCCACATAGTTTAGCTATCCTTCCTTCCTCTTCTCCCTCCCCTTCTAAAACGTTCGCGTGTTCAACTAAGTTCTGTGCACATTTTTATGCTGGCTTTTGTCCGGCTGGGCCCCGTTGTAAACGGTCCCACCATCCTCTTTAGTTGGGCCATTACGTCCCTTGTCCTCATCTTCCGCCGTCCGAGGCCCCTCTTTCCATTTACACCTCTGCATACGGGTTGCCTCGTATTTTAGGGCCGCGACCCTTGTTTGTTTAGAATCTTTTAAACTTGGAAATTTCCTAAGCCCTTGTAGGCTCTGCGCCCGAGTGGGCTTTGCCCCTTTGGTACATTGAGCTTCTACGTAAAGGGTTCCGTTAAACATAGTTTACACCTGGGTTGCCTGAAAATTCGAATATTATTGAGAGTGTTTTCCTCCTTATCTAACGTATACGAAAAGGCCCTCGTCTTAAGATTTCCCCTGTTCAAAAAGGGCGCCTTTTAGCATACGTTAGTGGCGTTTTGTCACCCTGTTCAGGTATGTCACTCCCTTACCTTGTGTGACCTGAACTTTCGTTATCCCGCTACTCATTATTTCCTTCCGAGGCAAGCCGCAAAATGTATGCGTATACTATTTAACGCCTTTTCCCTACTGTGTTTGAGAGCCTTCCTCTCCGCGTCTTACCTGATCCTTATTCAGTGTTTTGCGGGGCGTTTGCTGGGGTCTTGCCTGTTGTGCGTTTCCCCTCCTCGCATACGTATAGTGAGGGCAGTTTGGCCGAATTCGCGATTTGCCTTTATGAAAATGATTAAGGAATGCTCGAACCTTTTACGACTCCTTTGGATCCTGGCGACAAAACCCTTTACGATGCTTTTGTCCGCCTACGGAGCCGGTTTGGTATGGATAGCGAAAAATTAATGAGTTGGAGAATCCCTGTTGGGTATGATCTCGACTCGGTTTCTTAGGATACCTGTTACCTGGGGTCCGCTTGGACTACCATGTCTGACCTCCAGGAAGCTCCTCTTGTCTAAGACTGGCGTAGGTTTCCTTTTTACTATATGCCTCAGCGACCTTTACAGGCCCGTTCCTCGGAAACGGTTGATCCGTCTCCTTGTCGCATTTTTGCCGGCCTTTCGCCATTCCTTACAGGGTGTATTTTTGGTGAAAGTGGAGACGGTGTTCTGTAATGCGATTTCTCAAGAGGCGGGTTCTAACATGTGGGATCGACATCAGCTGATGTATCCACTAGCTTCCTTTCGCGACTACGAATCTATTGATTTTCAAACTTGTTCGATCCTCTCACGCGCCCTGACAGTATAGCGCCAGAGGTTGTTCGTGTGGTTCGCGAAGTTGCTTCTACTCTCGAAAGTTCGATAGAATACATTAAACATTATACGCGATTATGGAATATTAGGCGTTATTGTACATCTCAAACGAGTGAGGATATCGCCTACCATTTCATAGGTGACTCTGGACGTGAACCTGAGCGGCTTTTCTTGGATTCTCCTTCCTCTGGTCTTCCTGTGTCTTCCTAAATTCCGCCCTTGCTCTTACGTAGTATATGAGTTGGGGCTTTTATGGATCCCGCCCTTGGGTCTTCCTTACATATTAAGGGCTCTGATGGTACTTGAGAGTTCGCATCGCCCCTGAATGAGTTCTTCATCCCTCCTCCTAATCTCGTTTGATGTTCTACTCCTGGGTGCACCCACATACGCCTTTGTGGGTTTTCTGCACCTACTTCTCCGTATGTGAATCGCTGCTCTCTTGAATGTAGCGCAGCGGAGCCTTGTCCTGCTTCGGGAGGTTCGTGTTTGACAACGCCTCCCTCGAGGACAACCCTTCTAACGTTATTCCCTGATGTCATTAAAGTATTAACGAGAATCTCGCAAGTTTCAGCTACACTCTTAGATCTCGCACGTTTCTTATGCGTCTCCCACGCCCTTTATAGTAAAAGTCCTTGGGCCTGAGTTTGGCACACAAAGCTACCTCACCTTCCCTTTGGATTCCTTGCAACCCTTTCTAATGGCCTTCTGGGCGTTCTTGATATTCGTCAGCTAGAAGAGTCATTAAGTAGGTAATTTTCAAAGGCTTTGACTTAAGTTAAGGGTTCTGTAACAGAAACGCCCCTTAGGGGGTGTACTTCCCAATTTTTAAAATATCTTTCGAAAATTTTAAAAGGGTATGATTACTCTCTTGCCCCGTTGTTCCATTTTCATGATTCCTCCGAGATTTGATAGGCTTTATCTCGGTAGAATTCAGCATTTATGTAGGGCCCATCAAGCCCTCCTATTGGAACGGGCACCGACGCTACTGCCCCACCTTGCCCATCCTTCTCCTTTACACACAATCGGAGTGAGCTGGTGTCTCTTTTAGGTGACGAGATCTCCTCCTTCCTCCTCTCAGAGACTGAGTTGGATTCCTCGAGTTATTGGGCGATTTTGGGAAGACTTTTACAGTATGCGTCACCTACCTTAAAGATAACATAGGCTTTCTTTACATCACCGTGGGCGTTTGGAGAAGCAGGTATTTCGGAGGCTTATCCTCTGTTCCTCCATACCTTACGCCCCCCACTTTTCGTAAAAGGATCCTCGTAGGACCAAAACTTGATTTTGGAACGAGTTTACTCCCTTACTGTTGCGTTTATATTCTTAGGGTCTCTCTATTCCGAAGGGATCCTTCGGGTTTATCGTGAATCACCCGTATAAATGCGGCACTCTTTTGTCCGCGATTACATTTTATTGGCTATTGCTAATTCTCCTGCTTCAAAGTTTAGCATGCTGGTACATCCTTTCCCCCGTGGTGCTTCAGCACGTGTTATTGCGTTAAGCGCACTAACATAAGGGAGTGCCAGTTTTGCCATAAATACACTACTTCCTGAAGGGATGCCTACTCCGTAACTCGACGCGGATACGATAAGTCGTGACATTGTTGTTGATATGTCCTCCCCTTCTGATAGGGCCGATCTGCTTGATCAGCTTTACTTACGAGCTGCTCCCTATCTTTGATATCCTATTCCCCCTCCCTAGTTTTTCAGTCCCTCTAGTAGCGACCTTTTACGACTCCTAGAAAATCGACCGTCGCGGGTTGCTATCAAGGGTCCTCCCTATATCCGCGACGTTTTAGACTTCCATAGGGAATACCGCGACCTTGAGGCCTCGCCGTGAGAGCGCCCTTCTTATACTTGCGTCGCTTGTTGTGTCCCCTAGGATGTTTGGGTTTTCGAGGCGCTATTTTAGGCACCGTCTGCTCGTCCCTTGCCTCCTGACACATCGGTTTCTGCGACCGACCAATTAGGTCGGGACCCTTACGCGGGGTACGTAAGATCGGCTATGCCTTCTATTACTGACTATGATAGTCTTTTCTTGGACTTGCTTTTAAAACCACCTTTTGAAACTTGATTAGGGTGTGTTTTAATGGCTGCTTTAGACGCGTTTTGCCCCCACCAAGCACCTTTTCTGCTACTTGCATATGGATCCCTCCCCGGTGTTCCCCGGTGAGATAATGTTCCTGTTCCTAGCAACTTGACACCGTAAGAAGTTTACGTTGTCTAAGGGTGCACGATTTTGCCGGCACGTGGCGTTAACCCTTTGGTATCCTCTTCTTCAACGGCGTAATACACAATCGCTGAATTAAGTTCGCAAGTGTACCTTGCGCCCCCTGCTGGCTCCCCTGTTCCTCCTGCGAATGCGCTCAAAAAGTCTCCTGAACCTAAATCCAAAGCGAGTGCTACAGGGAAACTTCCGAAAATGCAACCTGGCGAAAAGATGACAGAAAACTAGGCACGAGAAATTTCAGGGAACGCTTTGGAACATGCTAACGGTATGCTTAAATATCGTGCAATAACTTTCCCTGTTATGATAGGGGGTGTCTGGTACACTGCTTTATCTGATTCTGGTGCGGGGTGCTCTCTTATTCATAAGCGAGTTATAGAAGCCCATTATATGCACCCTGATATTATGGGCGTTTACACGAGTTAACGCGCACATGAATGGGGTGGTCTCACGGAAGAATCAACTAAGGATGGTCATCGTATTCCGAGCACACAGTGGGCGCTCGTCTGCGCTCATGCTAGGACTAGTTCAAGTACCTTAGCCCCTTTAATTTCGCAATAATTCGAGGTTGGGGCTATGTCTGTGGATATCATCTATGGCGAAAGTACGCACAGGCATCCTGAACTTGTGGATACCTTACGAACGCTTGGTGTACTCTTTTTCAGTGAGTGAAATATTTGAATTCCTTTTATTGATCCTAAGACCTCTGATGTATCCCCCAGTCATGCTCAATTTGCAGAGGCCGTCGCTATGGTTGCTTGCCATTTCGAACCTGATACCCTTCAGCCTCTTTCTGCTACTACTCCGTCTTATGCTAAAGCCTTGTATGTGTAGTTAGAACATATTATCTAGCGTGACATCGCATGCCCTGCTGAGGACTATGTGCCTCAGAAGGACCCTGTGTTGAACTTCCTTAACACTACTATTGTTTGTGTAGCTTCTAGCACGGAGTACGGTCTTAACACACTTAACGGGCGTCTTTTTGGAGGCCACAAAGTAGGCCCTCCTCTTTCTGTGACTACTGACGTCTCTTCTTGGCCTGACAACTATATGGTTGAACTGTCAGCGCCTCCAGGCGGTCTGCCTGGCGGTCTCTCACTTCTTGGGTCCCCCGTCCTTCCTTCACTGGGCGATCCCGTCTCGTTAGCTCTCCCTGTTCGAGACTTTAAGGCCCTTCTTTAGGTACCTGCTCCTTTTCCGGAGCTTACACAAGCTATTTGCGCTTGCGACACTTATTTACAATCTGTTAAGACGACGGACCCTCTTCTGGTCCCTGTTTCGTCTATAAAAAAGGTTACCGTACCTCAAGGTTCTTCCTGTGAGGCGTCCGGTTGCCGTAGGTCTCTTTGCGGAGTTAATGCTTATTTAGCTCGTGTTTCTCCCCTTGGAACGAGCGATCCTCTCGATGACACTTGTGTCGTCCGAGAGGGTCGGTTCTGTTCCAAGGATCATGCTATGGCTTTTGTTTCAGCTAGCAAAGAAGAGTTGGAGGACTTGTACCTTGATAAGTTATGAGGGACCCCCTCTTCATCGCGTACCCAAATTGAGCGCGAAAAATGGGTATCCTACGCATAGCCACTTGTAGCTGACCTTCAAGGTATTCTTTAAGCATTTATTGAATACTCCTCAGAGGATTCGTAAATTGCGTTACGTGTTACAAAAGCTATATCGGCCGCCTGCGAGGTCTTTGATATCTCTCTTGCAGATGTGCGCGATTCGCTCGATATCTCGGTATCACATTTTGGAGACTATTCAAAGCGCCGGGCTTATGTTATCCCTTCTACGGGCAAACTATACCCTTGTCGCAATGCGGAAGATAAGTCAAACTTGAAGTTTCGTGAATGTTCATAAAATGAATATTTGGGTATCCTAACGGACACCCTTAATGCCGGCCTTGAACAGTTAAAATCTATTCAGCAGTCATACTAGTCTCTTGATATTGGTACTTCCGTAACGCGGTGTGTGCATGGTTCTTATACCACGTTCGGGTCCCTTCTTACCTAAGGCCCCGACTTTTGCCCTTCCACGCAGGCTGTCTCACTTAGCCTTCTTGAATCTTCTTTGTGAGACACCTTTGCGAAAGGTAATACCGACGTCCTTTATGAGGTATTGCGCCGTCACTCTTGGGACGGATCCTCTTTCACAATTCAACCCTCTGTGAAAGACCTACGTAAGGACCTCTTGTTAGCATGACCTTTGGAAGGTAATTCTAATTCGAATATCAGCTCAAAACGCCCTTCGCTCGCTCTCAGTGTTGGTGAAGGTGCTTCCGGTATTCTAGAACCTCGCACTGTTCTCGCTACGGCTGAGCTAAAGAATATCCAGTACTCTCTTGACGCCGATCCGCTTCTTCTAGGTGCTTCATCTGCAGAAGTTGAAGAAACCGCTGAACGGCTTATCAAGGACGCAAGGGGTCTTTTTGTTGAGTTGGAAAACAAATCAAATGATGATAGCGGTTCTTCTCCCCCGCGTGTCTCCCCACCGGCTCCCCGTCTTCCTCGCTGTCTGCGAGAGGGCTGCCGAAATCTTGCATCTCCCGAGGGCGAATGTGCGAATATCATATGCCGGTGAGAGTGTCTTTAAGCGATGCATAAGCGGAAGAGACACGGTCAGGGTAGTAATTTAACTGCCGCGGGTTTTCGTTAGGCGCGCCAGGCACAAACGAGGTCATGCCTGGCCAACGCCTTCTATAAGAACCGGCGACCTCGTTTTCCCCCTCGATGAGTACCTCTTCGTTTTCTACGTCTTCTGTAGAAGGGGCTCTTCGTTGGCCTTCTCTGGGCTCGGGCGACCGTGTCTAGGTTTATGGGTATTTAGTACACCCTTTGCTTAACGGACTTTATGGCGTTGTCCGAGGGCATGAACCACGCCCTGATGCCTACTATGTAGAATTCCCTCCTTCAAAAACCCTCTCTTCCCTTGCTTCACCCTGGCTTGATACTTCCGGCCACATCCTTATCTCCAGTTCTTATCTAGTTCCCGTCGACTCCTCCGGCATTTACACCTCCGAAGGACTCGAACGTGTGGATGATGATCGGATGTGACGCCTTTGTGGGGACCTTTCGTCGACGACTTCTGCCCAGGTGATTGAACGGTTTTTGTCCCAATGGTCTAGCCTTATGCTAACCCGTTGGTAAAAATACGCTCCTCCCGGGTCGTCGGGGTCTCCTGGTGACCAATGTGATCTTCCTGACATAGATGTCCTTGTCCCTTGGGCTGGTTCTCTTTTTAGAGTTAAAGACATTATATATGGGCCTGGCCCTAGTTCTCGGACTCTGCCTGTGTCTCTTGTCCTCTCGAGGCCAAAGGACACATCTTTTATATAAGTACCCCTCAAACGGTGGTACTTAGGTCAGCTCTCTTGGGTCCTTTGAATGGCCCGAACTCGGTCATCTGACTCAGCTCGTGCCTAGCTTGCTGCCTTCACTTTAGAGTAGTGGGTTAGGTTCCTTTCAAAATTCAGTGAGTGTCTCACATATTAGCGGATGCTGCATACGACTCCGAGTGAATCTTTGCGCAGTTGGTTAATCCACCTGCTTACGTATTTCCTCGGTGCCGGTATTGTCCGTGACCATGAGGTTGAGATGTCTCATCTCGGTGTTGAAATTAGATGTAGCAGGCGGGCTTACCCGTCAGCTTTACACGAGTATTTCCGTGCTTGCGATACGCATGCACGGGCTTAGTCTTCTAACAACTGTTCATTAGAATCGGATTTTGTAGATTAATCATAACCTCCCCTTGGTCGGGAACCTGGGGGGACTTTAAATCCCTCTCCAGCCTCTGTTTCTCTTGAATCTCACACTCAAACTAATGACGATATTTGAGACTTAGAAGTTTAATTAGCATAATTAAAAGAAGTCCAAGCCTTGCAAACTGGCGCTGACCTTAGTGCTGGCTCCGGTTTTGCATCAACTGTGGACAACTCGAAGGCTGATTCGAAAGTAAAAGAATCCATCCCTGTTATGGATCCTTCTCGTTCCTATTCTTGACGTGATGATCCCCGCTTTTATGATGCTACTCTTTCTGGCGCTGGGTTTCTATAAGCTTCGCGTCTTAGTGACGATGTGCTCCATATGGCTCCTTTTGATTTTGTCTTCACCTCGCCTTTGCGGTGTGCTATTGAAACCGCTTAGGCCATTGCTCCCGTCACAGCTAACCTCTAAATTCACGCTTGTCCTTGATTGCGTGAATTTTCCGAGATAGGGGCATAAGTTGTTGGGTCTCCGGAGAGCGTTGAAAATAAAGGGTCTTCTTACTATTCACTTCGTTGTGATAAAGTAATAGAAGGTCGTGTCCACCTTAAACTAATTAGTTAGGTTTCGTAATGGTGGGATGATCATACGTAATCCTTAGCTGTCTATAAGGAACGGCTTTAAGCTGAGCTTTAAGAATGGCATGACTAAATCTCACAAGGTATGTGGTCAACAGTTCTTGTTATCACTCATCTTAATGTTTTATCACTCCTCCTTGATAGTAACAAGTATCCTCTTATTAAATCTTATTGCGGCGGGCCTGTCGGTCCTTTTTAGATTATTAAATAAGGCACCCATCTTGTACTTGTAGAAAATACAAAAGACAAGACGGGTCTTTACTTTATGCGGTCGGCAAAAGGTAGTGCCGCCGTCGCCTACGATACAGAATTTGAGCCTTCGGCATTAAAGAATAGTCCCGTGAAGGTTCGGGAAAAGGTTGACGGCGAGGTTGTTCCTTCGACACCTCGTCCTGACCTTCGTCACTTGAAAAAGTAAGAGAATCCCTCAGACAATCCTCCTGACCCGGGTGGGTCTGATACTACTATTTGATATCTCCCTAAAGACGCTTCTTCAGATGGCCTCGGTGATGTTACCGAGGGTCTCGAAGCCATCCGTGAACAATATAGTGCGTCTTCTGCATCGTAAGAAAGTATAGAGAAACACCTTTGAGATTAGTGTCTTACCCCTTTTAAGGGTACGGACCTTAAGTTAAACGACGAAGAGTATTCCTCGTTAGAACAACTTTTATATACTTATTTCGACGTTTTTGATGTCCCTGGGCGACCCTTTGGCAGTGTCATTGGCGTCTTATACTAAGCTGATGTGCGCGGACCTGCCGTCTTTTAGCATCCTTACGCTCTTACGCCTGCTTAACGATAAATCGTAGACGACCATATTACCGAACTCTTAAAACTAGGCATTATCCGCCCGGGATAGTCCGAGTGGTCGTCTCCTATACTTCTTGTTCCTAAAAAGGACGGTAGTTGGCGGGTTGCCGTCGACTATCGACGCGTCAATGAGCGAATGCGGAATGATGTTATGCCTCTTCCGCGGATTGATCAGGCCCTCGAGGCCCTCGCGGGTAGTTCCTTTTTCTCCGCTATGGACGCTGTCCATGGGTTCTGGCAGATTAAGGTGTCCCCCGAGACTCAAAAGTATCTCGCTTTCAGCTCCCATCGCGGTACGTACCTCTGGGAACGTATGCCAATGGGCCCTAAAACAGCCCCGGCTACCTACCAGCGGAACATGAACCGTAGTTTTTAACCTATTTTGTGGCGCGAGGCTATCTGTTACCTCGATGATGTTATTGTCTTTACACGAGGCTCTTTCGAAAATCACTTAGCCGCACTCGAGCGTACCTTTCTTCTCGCACGGCGTGAAGGTATCACTTTTAAAGCTAAAAAGTGTTAGTTTTGTAGACGTTAATTAGTTTATGTCGGTATTCTTGTCTCTTAAGATGGTATCGCTCCCGATCCTGTTAAGTCCGAATGTGTTCGTGACTTCCCCCCTCCCAAGGATATCGGCCATCTTCGCTCGTTCCTTGGGCTTTGTTCTTATTTTCGTTGATTCATACCTAATTTCGCAGCAAAAAGTGAACCCCTTCGGGCCCTTTAAAAGAAAGGCGCTGCGTTTATCTGGTCGGATTAATGTTAAAAAGCGTTTGGGGAAATCAAAGACAATTTAGTTAATTCAGATACTTTAGCTTGGCCAGTCTATGGTAATCCCGACCGCCCTTTTATTATTCGAACAGATGCTAGTCATGCTGGCCTAGGGGCCATCCTACTTCAGGATGACGAACACGGAGTCTAATGACCCATTACATATGCTTCACGAAGTTTAAGTCCTGATGAATTAAAATGGGACACACGTGAATAGGAAGCGTTGGCAGTCATTTGGGCTGCTGAATACTTTCGCCCTTTCGTTCAAGGGTCACCTTTTAAGGTCTATACAGACCATAATAATTTAAGGTGGCTTCTTGATGCCAAATGGAGTAGCGGCAAGCTTGCTCGTTGGGCGCTTCGACTAGGCGAGTATGATATGACCATCTCGCACACGAAAGGCGCCCTCAATGCTGCTGCAGACGCTCTTTCCCGGTACCCTCTTTGGGGCCGGCCTTAACCATTAGCCCCTGAATGTGCTGTACCTCCTCCTCCTGTCATCGATGAGGATGACCCTTCTATTTTGGGCCTTACTAAAGAATTATGTACAGCCGCTTCGTATGATCCTTGGCTCCCTTTTGAGGTGACCACTTCTGTGGCCGCCGACAACGATTTTTGCTGCTCGATTGCAGCTCATCCTTTGGAGCTTATATCCTGTACTATTTCGGCCGATATTTCTACGGCCATGTCCTCTTATAATGCACCAGACGTTTTTACTTCTCTTTCTTCTGCTCCTCCCCACCCGGGTACCGGGTGTCCTTTGCTGATTTCTGATGATTGGACGCCTGCGGAAAACCTTAATTAGGAAATTGAAGTTAATACGTCTTAGCCTCTTTTGGCATCGTTCCCTGCCCCGGGCGGCCTCCTTCGTGAGGTTTCCTCAGGTTCGGAACCAGATGCCCCCAATGCAAAATAACCTCCTTTTTCGGCGTGTAAAAACATAGATCGGTACAACGATAATGTTTATACACAAACAGAAAGAAAGGGTATTTGTGCTTACAATTAAATTTCAGAATCCCCTTTGTAGGTGTTCTAGGCTAAACTTGATGCATCTTCACAAGACGCTTCTTTTAATAATTTAATATAACCTTTTCTTGATTGTGCATCACGAAACACATAGAGTTTGTAAGGATCCATGTAGGCGATAGCGCCTGAAAGCTGGAGTTCCTTACAGTCACATTATTTAGAAACCCCACTGTAGCCCGGTTTCACATTTTGTACCTTGTCTCCGTCAAAATTGGCCCTCCCTTTCGGGGACGGTCCTAAGGACAATCCGGGTACTTTTATCAAGATACCTTTAGACGTTGCGTATGTTGAAGACACCCCCTGGGCTTCTTCCTCTGCCTCTGCTTTTATGATCTTTTGGCCAGGGTATGGATGTCCTTCTTTTGTACCTTGGGCCATCACGGGCCCTCTTGCTGATTCTGCTCACTACGGGTATCTTGGGCGTTACCACATGCTCGAGTCGTAGCCCCTTCTTGTGCAAGAGTCCGGTGTTCGGAGAGATCTTTCTTTCCCACTTACGTAAACCACGCCGGGACCTTTTCCGGCCTCTGATTCTGTTTTTGTAGCATCTATTTACCATTCTTCCTTCTCGGCTTTAACTCATAGGCACGTTTAGCTATGAGAAAATGATACTGGCCCCTTGCCAGCATTTTTAAGCGAAGGCACCCAAGGAGTGAGTAAATTAGACACGTTTGGGTACTTAAGTACACTCTCCTTGCTTCCACCCCATATAGTCTTTTCTGAAAATGACGCTCCTTTTTCATCTTCGGCTGATATGGGTCTCCCGGACGATTCCGTTGATCCTCCGGTTGAACCCTCTGATTCTATTTTGATTTGACCTGTTGTACCCAAGAATATTCGACAATCTGTCGCCATGCACTGGCTACTTGATTCTCGTACGCCTGTGGTCTTCCTTATGGGGCCCGCAGGATGTGGCAAAACAGCGTTGGCTGTAGCTGCCGCTGCAAAAGGACTTGGATCAGGTCTTTATCAAAAAGTTTTACTTACTCGGCCTAACGTGGAAGCTGGTGATCGCATAGGGTTTTTGAAAGGATCCTCACAAGAAAAGAACATGCCTTGGGTCGGGCCTATGCTCAACGAATTTAAGCATTGGATTGGTGGAACCGCAACTGATAAGTTTCTAAAAGAAGAAAAGATATCACACGAGCATATTTAATTGTTGCGAGGGTATACCTTTTGAAATCAATATGTTATTATTGATGAGGCGCAAAATTTAACCGAATCTTAATTCTTGTTACTTTTAACACGTCTCGGATACGGGTCTAAGCTTGTTATTGCGGGAAGTCTGACTCAGGTCGATATCCCCCAGTCTGGCCTTGTTCGATTCCTATAAACTCTTTAAAACAGACCTTCTTACTACATGAAATGTGTTTATTTTAAAGAAGAAGATAATCAACGAGGTCCTGTTGTCCGCGACGCGTTAATCCGTGAACGGATGATGTAAGCTTACTCCCCTTCTCCGTAACGATTAAAATCTTATACAGACGCGCCTACCTCTCTTAAACCTTAGGGTGCCTCTGACACCCCTGATCCTTCAATTTGATATGTCTCTGATCCTAACTCCTCTCCTCCCTTGGACGATAATGAGTCCCCTGAGGATGTTGTTGTCTCAGGGGCCTCCGTCGCATTCCCCTCGCTCCCCTCTTCATTTTCTTCTTCAGTTTCTTATTTAGAATAGATGATTTGTTCTTACCTTGCGTCTCCCTTCTTTAAATAATTTGAGTCAAACACAAAGCAATGGATTCCTTTTAAATGAGATTTGGTTCACATCGGGCTCATTCCCGATGGGTCTCGATGGTTAATGTCTCCTTTTACCGCATGGAATTAAACGGTCTCGAAGTTAATTACGACTTGGGTTGCTCGAGAACTGCCTGTTTTATCCTTTACAACCATCGCAGTTTTGCGGGCTTGCCGTACCTTCTGACCGCCAAAAGCCCTTGTGAAGATACCTGTTTGGGTTACTATTTTAGGGTGAGGGGGTGTTCTTAAGTCAGCCTCCACCTCTTATACTTGGGGTTCTTCCGCTCTGCCCGCTTTTTGATGGCATCGGTTTACAAATCCTTGTATTGAGATTGTTTGATTAGATTCCCCCTCTTTCGTTCTTATAGTTTACGATGATCCTTTAGTCCCCATTCACCCGTCGACTTTAAGAGCCCTCTAGTCCCATCAATTTAGACCGTATCATACTTCTAAATTCCCACGGACGAAAAAGAACATCGACATGCCTAAGTCCTTTTCAGGGCTGTATCTTTAACCACCCATGCTCTCTCCCTCTAAGGATGATGAGATAGCCTCTGGGGCGTGGTTGTGTTCTTTCTGTGGGTCCCCCAATAAGCAACGTGTTAGTGTGTGTGGTAAGTGTACTTTTTCTAGAAAAACAGGACATGTTTCCGCTCCTTCTTCATCCGTGCCTTTTACGCCTCCGTTGTTCTTTATTGAGCCTCCCTTGTTGTCTCCCTCTGCTCATTCTTTACATAAAGCTCCGCTTTTAGCGTCTTCCTTAGAGGCTTTTTGCGCGGTTGTAGAATCTCACTTAACATTTGCGACCGCCTACGAAGGATGACCTTCTGTTTCGGTCCCTCCTTCTATCCGCAAAAGTTTCGTAAGCGCTTTTAGGGATTACAGGAATTGTTTCAAAGACTATATCTTAAGTATAACATCTTATAAAACATTACGTAAAAAGGTTTCTCGTTTGCATATGTTGCAAGTACTTACGAGTACATAGTCTGTTTTCCCTAAGATTTCCTTTTATGACATGTCCACAACTCCCCATATACACCGTGCACTTTCGTGTCTCTCCCGGTCCCCTCCTGTTCCCTGCTCTTCGTTACCCTCTCCTTTCTAGAGTAGTCCGACTTGGTCACGACACACTGTCTTTTTATACGCGTTACTCCAAGTCCTTCGTTAATATATTTTATAGTTTACATAGAAGCCACCTTCTGGCATCACGTAGGACCTTTGTTCCGCATACTCAGCGCATTCCTTACTCCTCTCAACCTTTTTCCGAGGGCTCCTTGATGATTCGGAATCGCTTGAGGTTCTAGAGCATACATCTCCTCTTTTTATTCCTCCCTCCCCTTCGAAGACCTTCCTTCAAGCGCATACTATATACACTTGCGCATAAAGGCAATCAGAGTGCTCATATACCCCTCTTTCGGGGTTTGCACTAATGCCTTCTGACATCTCCCCGAGCCTTCCTGCGTCGTTAACTAATTCACCTTTACGGGTACAGACAGACCATCTTGGGTCGGCGCGAGCAGGTGTCGAAGGCACTAATACGTTCCTCGTCATCCTGACCGCGCCTGACGATTTTGTTCTCATGGGGTATTCTTCTGATATACCTTCCATGGGACAACTCTCTTTTCCTATGGGACTTGTGTCCCCTACATCTACATTACTTCGGGCCACGGTACGTTGCCTCCTTGATGTCTTGGGGTTGTGCTCCTACCCCATGGAAGTACCCCCTATTTAAGGTATATTTTCTTCTTAGTACATTCATATTATGACTGTTCCCTTTAGCGACCTCT
>JACLAC010017714.1_pt1 | contig 17917 bp, 12 predicted proteins | sample 8027881 | NCBI WGS metagenome assembly JACLAC01 (sample SAMN15725517, study PRJNA655200) | protist metagenome | isolation source: fluorescence activated cell sorting (FACS) single amplified genomes of... | place: Spain: Blaines Bay Microbial Observatory, Mediterranean Sea | collected 2016-01-19 | reverse complement strand
GTTTTTCGGAGATCACGTGTGCTGCAAGCGCAACTCGCGCCTGCATATGTTCAACAGCTTGATGACTTCTTCGTCCGGCGGAGCGACAGTTGCTTCGAAGCCGAAGTCTGCGCTGGCACAGGCGCTTGCGTCGGGCGCTTCGAACGGGATGAACAAGATAGCGAGCGGGAGCAACTCGTATTTCGGATTCGGTACGGGACACGGCCTGCAAGAGCCTCCATTTGAAAACACGTCTGGTAACCAGATGCGGCGTGACGGGAACGAATCGCCAATGGAAATTGATTCTGCAGTGGCACCGCAGACGTCACTCTTCGGTCGCATGACTGAAGGCATCAAGCGCAACTTCTATCTTATGCTATTGATCGTTATTATCATGGTCTGGTGCGCTGCGAACATCGAAAGCATCCTCGTGCAGGGTGGTTTCGAGCTTGACCCATCCGCCTTCGAAGCAAATGCCATCGCCGGCAAGGCGAAAGGTGTCAAAGGCGGCCTGACTAAAGGTGATGAAGCGAGCAGCCTGATCCTGAACGCGTTTGCCGACAAGGGCCTGGAAGATAAGAGCGAGAAGATGCCACTGACTGCTGGAGGTAGTATGGTCATCGATCATACGGACAGAATCGGTTTGGATACTGGCGATGGCACCGGTGGAAGCTATGGCACGACCACCAACGCCAAGTTCAACCGCATTATTTAAGTCTTCTATGATTATGTGTGTGCAGAAGTTACTCGCACTCGTGTGAGTGGTACCTGCGTTTTCCGATTCCGATAGGAAGTCTGCGGATATAGTTGTTTTTCTTATGAGTGACAAACGTATCGATGTATTGGAAGTTGTATTGACAAAAGCGTAGATAAGAAGATGTAGGATGAGCTGAATCGGAATACAGTTTTTTACGAACCGTTTATGTGTGTGAGTTTGATGAAGTATACTAATTAGCATGTCAGGCTACTTCTTGTAAGTCGTGACGACTTAGGGTGTTTTTTTCTAGTCTAGGTTCGAGGAAGACGAGGATAAGATACCAAAATTACGCTAGCTCATCCTTCTTAATACGTTCTGAAAATTCACTTGATCATGGAACCAAATTTTTCGTCCGGTCTGTTGCTGTGTGTGTTTCTTTGTCCTTAATAACTGATTGCTATGGCTCCAGCTGCTTATCTGCATGTTCTAATGAGTTTGATTGACACATCTGATGCTGCTACATCTTCGTTCGAAAAAAAATGAATTTCTTGTGGGACGGTAGGCACTCTTCACTTCTCTACCGATTTCAGAGGTTTTCAACCTAAAGTAAGATCAACAGTAACACAAACTTAGGTAGAGGAAGAGATCATACACATACAGTAAAACGATTTAGGACCACCGGCAGCAACATCTAGGCGGTAGAATCTCGCGAGTGCTGCTAGTTGGATCTTTTGATGTACTTAAACTTCAGTAGAATAACGACGCTATCGTCTGCATCGTAGCGCCCTGTAATTACCTAAATCTAGAGCTTGACCAGTGCTACAGCTAGATATTGCTATCCCTGTAGTTGTTAGGTCTAGCACCCACCATCGAAGTGAACGATAAGAAAACCAGATGAACAAAAGTATTTCTTAGCCAGTACTTGGAGTTCAGTTATCATTTTTGTCGATTTATTCACCCATTACATTAGATGGAGTCTTTACTGTTGCCACTTTTTCTTTAGGATGTTTCAATACCTACAAAAACAACTCTCTAGCTTAAGCTTTTCGTTCTAAACTACAACGACGACTATACTTGAACTTAAAATCCATACAACATTTATCATCAACATGACGCATGCGAGTTCTCGACCTGTCATTAGGGTGGTGGCACTCTGTGTGTTCGCGATTCAGTGGCTTACTTATGTACAAGCAGGAGGAGTGCCTGTGCGTGCCAATTTTCGTGGACGTACAAGGCGGGCACTCTCTGCAACGGCCGAAATAGATTGTAACCCAGGCGACACACGGTGGGCGTACTTTCCTGGCGACACTGAAGAGCGGCGCAAGGTGGAACTGCGAAGGAGAGATCCTGACACCTGCGAGTGGTGGGTTAGTTGGCACCACGATAGGGACATGTGTGACGACTCGGAAGCAGGCAACTACTGCAGCTACAGTGCATCTCAGCTCTTTTTGCACTATCGGAACGACGAGCCCCACTGCGAAAACAAGTGTGCTACATCCATCCATCACTGCGACGATCTCAACTCTGACGGCTACTGCGACGAAGAGCAGGATAGCAAGTAGACAGTGCTGACAAAGGAGGATGGCAGCTTCAACTACTACGCCATCGGACTGTTGACCGTTTGTCTCGTGTTTATTGGGGCGAGTCTGTGATTCTGAATCTGGCGAATCCTGAAAGGCTTCGAAGACGAAGCGGAAATAGACAACCGCGTCATCTTCACGCGACATGGCCACGAAAAAGATTACGGAGACGAGTAGGGATGAGTGGCTGACAAGATTCGCAAGGGCCGCCTGACGCCTATGTGGGCGAAAAAACGCGGCATCGAGCAGGGGAAGTACCAATAGAGCGAGAAGAGCAGCGTCAAAAGAATCGATCCGCGAACCGGAAAACCGAAGCGTTACCCAGGTAGCCGGTCGGACGTGGACAAGAACCTGTCAAGCGACGAGCGCTTTCGCAAAGACAATCCTGACGCGCAACAGCAGGGTGAACACCGCGACACTGGGCACAAGCACAACAAACGCGACTTCAAATACAGTGCGAAGAAGGGGGGGACCGAAGGGAAGCCAGTGATGGAGTAGGAGATCAAGTAGAGCAGGAAGTAGGCCGAAAAGTTGCGGCAGAAGGAAGAGGCGTTCATATAGAAGACGCGCTCCAAGTCGAAGGAGAGCCTCTAGGAGGGCGCGGAAGCAGACGCTGCGGCTACTGGTGCGGATGCCACTCAGCGGCAGAAGTCGAAGGAGAGCATGAAGTCCACTGGCTCGAAGTGATCGAAGTACAGCAAGAAGACGTAGCCCGGCTCTGATGACGAGTATGATCCGGACGACCCCAATCCGAGCAAGAGGACTTTGAGCAAACAATCAATGTGAAGCAAGGGCTCGAAGATGAGCATGATCAAAGACAACCACGGGTTCACTACGGACGGGAAGAAGAAAGAGCGCAAGAAGTCGAAGGAGGAGTACCTCTACGCCTCGGAGCCGCCACCGATGAAGCTGACGTCGCAGACGTCACTACGGAGCTAGCTGAGCAACTGACCGTATGGCGGCACTGACGACGCGACCACCATCTAGATGGCGGAAGCGAAGTACGCGGAGTGGCGGACCGAGCAGGATCTGGCGCAGGGGCTGGAGCCGCGCCGCAGCAAGGACTACAGCATCCACGACGTGGGGCGCGGCGACGGCAAGAGCAAGAAGAACAAGAACAATGGCGCGATGGGACAATATGAGTACGGCGGCGGCGTGCCTGGCGATATAGAACAGAGTGAGTGGAGACGCAGTCGGTCGAAAGAGTGGGCAGAGAAAACCCAGGGCACGGGGTACGGAAAAACGCGCAGTCAGTCCAAGGAGATGTATGACAGTGCGCGGCACAACGACCTGAGTGCACTGAAGGAAGCGGCGCAGAGGCAGCGGAGCAACCCTGCGGTCGCGTACCACTTCAAGCGGAGCCAAACGAACAATGACTTCTAATGAGTAGGAGACGGCGTAAAACGAGCCGATCAAGAAACCTAAAGGATGGAACAACCAAGTCAAAGGCGCTGCAGACCTGGGCGACAAGGACGAGAACATGGACGAGTTACCTGACAAGTCGCTGGCGAACCGTCCGTACCGTCCCGAGCACGATGATGAGCGGGGCGCCGAGCACGACTTGGTGCGAGTTCCTAATGTCAAAATGGGCTAAGCAATCTAAGTTGTCGATTACACGGGGTAATTATTCATGTCATTAGTTAGAACTTGGTCAACACCGTGTACTACTACGTGTGTGCAAGAAACTCGACTAGTGTAGATGAGAGGTTTAGTGTAGAAGCAGAGGTAGCGTTGCTTCACAAATGTTAATCAATCCTTCAGAGCTGTAAATGTACTGTGGATTTTTAATTTTGTAAAACCTACTTTGAATGAGCCAGTGAAGTAGCATTTTTTAAAGAACCGATTAAAAGATCAACTTTCATTTAGTGTACGGATACGAGACTGATTACAGTAACTTCAGTGCAGGAACGCATCCTGTGAGGGCGCGGTAACTAAGACTCGAATGTGTAAGTCAGATACGGTAAAACTAGGTAGACATACCCATAGATATCTTACGGAAGTAGCTTTGCGCTAGCTGCTTCCCTCGTAGACTAGCTCAATTAATGATTGAGTGCACGGAAACGTATTATTGCAGGCTTAGAAGTTGTTAGCAGACAAGAGGCGTGAATGTGAATAGTCAAAATCTGCACGACAGACAACTGTTTACGCTTTTCTCCATGTACTAGTCAGAGTTACATGATCCTGTCCTGTGTACTAGTCCCGCTGATATCGCGTTTCTTATAATTGTCTCATTTTGCCAAAAAAACCGCTCAACATTTATCAAACTCGTATCGTCGTGGTGGTGGGTCGGCCTCTCGTGCTGTGAATTCTTTGTTACGTAGGTATTTGAGTAAACGATGAGACGTGTACATTAAGTAATGCCGCCATAAAAATGGCCTTGCACCACTCATTTAGCCGCTATTTCTTGGAATTCTGCTGTCTCTTTGCGATCCTGATAGTCAAGGGCGTTATCCTTATTTCGCTAAGAAGCATTTTAGCCGACTAGCTGCCGTTAAGCCGAAGCGGACGCGCACATAGAAGTCTTGAGGAAGACGAAGGTCCGACATTTTCAGACTGGATCTACGTTGGTGTTATCGGTCTGCTAGCAGCTATCGTGCTTGTCATGCTGCTAGCTAAGCAAACGTCAGACAAAATCGTCGATAGAGCTAGCACGAGATGGTCGACTGCACAGCGAGCATCGAAGTAGGAGAATAAAGACTGAGCTGATAAACCTGAAGCTAATGAACCCGATGTTGACTGAAAAAATACGCAGAATAGAACCACATTGACACAACCTGGCAGTGGCACCGGTACTCGTAAAACTCTTGACCGGCCGTCGTTGATGGCGAAACGAAACGATATGTCAACTTTTGGTCGGTATTCAGGCGCATTACAAGCCCTGTAGGTGCTACCTGATTAAATTCTAGAGTAAGAGTCAGTGCATAACTTTGGTACGGCAATCTAGAAGGAAGATGTTAATAATCTTGAAGATTCGCTCAAAGTAGACTAGAAGTCCAGAAAGTCTGTCTAGCAAGAACTGGATCACGCTTGAGGTGATGCTTCGCCAGCGCCTGCACATCCACCTGGATTTGAACCGAAGCATTGAGGAACCAAACTTGCCGAAACTAAAAATGGTCAAAATCAAACCCCTTATCAGGCTTTGGTGCCAAAACGGATTTCGGATCGAAGTCAGCGGTTTGGATCGATCGACTTCTTTAACAGTGACCGTGAGTATGCTAAGATGGGTCTCTAGGTTTACCAGCGTAAGGATAATTAAGTCATAGAAGTCGAACAAGTGGGACCTGAAACTAACTCAGTCCAGTAGGTTGGACCTGCGCACCAGGGTTCGTCTCCGGCATACCAGGGGTCGTCAATCTCCGAAACAAGTAGCCCATCAATCGAGTTATACGATGAGTCGTCAGCATCGATGCTGTAGTCCGCGCGGTGAACACTTATCCGGCGCGCGTTCACGTTCGACGACCTCAAGAAGGAGGGTTGACTCGGCGCAAGCAGTCAGGAAGTTGCGGACGCGAAAGATGATGCGGGCGGGAAAAAGAAGAAACAGAAAGCGAAACGAAAGTCGGGGAAAAAATCGAAAGCAACTACAACCAAGAAGAAGAAGTCATCCAAGAAGAAGACTGACGCTTCTGTGCCAGCGGATGAAAATCCAGCTGAAGGAAGCGATTCCTTAATTGCTGTGGCAAACAAGGACCAGCCAAAGCGGTGAACGTTTTACGCCGCTGATCCGTTGGGGATCACGAGAGAGCTGCCTGATTCAGCAGCTGATGCAAACGTCTTAACCCACGATCAGAAGCAACAAATACGCATGATGGAAACGGGAAGTGTGGGAGTCATAGAGGCTAAGAACGGTGCTTTACCGTTAACAGCGAAGGAGTAGCGCTGTTGATGACGCAGAGTGTATGATTCTGTTTGAGTCTACGTACTACGTAACTATGATAGCTTTTCCATGGAAGTCGTCGAGTATACATACTATAAAGTAGGAGTAGCAGTAGCTGTTCTTTCTCAGCGTCGCCAGCACAGGATACATTTCTGATAGACTCAATATGAATGATATATACGTGTCTACTTCTACTAGAGCCTTGATTGATGAAGCTAGTGAAGTTTTATTCTTCGGTGGGCGTGACGTGGATGTAGTTGTCTGTGTGTGCACCTATGTGGGTCTCAAATCGTATTCGTAATCGTGCATATCGTCGTCTAGTCGAGTACTTCGTGTTCGTGACTAGTGAAACTATCCCAAGTAATTGTTGATACTGTATTCTATCCTCCAAACAGTAGACTGTACCAACAGTACGCAGCGGAAAGACAGTCAAGATGTTCGCTCGGCGCGCGCTCACGCTTTCGAGGCGCGCGTTCCCTGGCCTGCACGGCGCGGGTGCGCAGTTCGCCAAGCCGGTCGGCATGCAGACGGTGGCCAGGCGGAGCTTCAGCTACTCGCCGGGCTACTTTAACGAGAACTTCTTCTGGAAGTACGCGAACATCGGCCCGGTCTTCCTCGCCATTCTCTTTGCGTGAGTTGTTACTGTTTAGCTATGATATGACTTATTTGTGATACAGTTCTGCTGTTGCCCCGGTAGCTCAGCGGATTTAGAGCGCTGGCCTTCTAAGCCAGAGGTCCTAGGTTCGAATCCTAGTCGGGGTGCCATTATTTCAACGTCAAATTTTTACAGTAATGCACAGCGAGATATTCATCATTCACGACACTCTCTCGACTTAACAGGTTCCCGGCCATCCGCATGCTGAAGGACGTCTACTGGACGATGGCGCTGCGGTCCACCAACCGCTCGGAGATCATCTCCGATAGATACGACTGGCTGCAGCGCAGCATGCTCCAGGACGAAGTTGACAGCGTGTGTGCGGGTCAGGCGTCTAAGTACCAGCCGCTGAAACTCGGTGGCGTTGCTGCGAAGTAAGCGAGTTAAAGGAGATGTTGGAGGAGACGAGGCGGATGATTGTTAGGAACTTGTCGAGGGGAGGAGATGGAGTTCCAGGAATCTTCAAGTGTTTTTTGCAAGTAGTTTCTTCACTACTGGAACTGGAGGTACATCAAGCATTGAAATCAACGGGCATACTACGACTAAGATTTGGTCTTCACCATTTATACTAAGTATGTTCTGATGTGTATGACCAGACTCAGACATGTGACGTACGTCGCTGGTTAGTAGAGTTTCCGTTGTGCAACGTGGTTGTAGTCGCATGCGAGTGGGAAAGCTTGAATACATTGAAATTCTGGAGAATCCTATTCACCAGTGCAACAACACTAATCATCGAAACGTGTCACACCACCACTAGTTCGCTGTTCAGGAAAATTTGTTGTTTGTGTTCACTGTCTGTATGATCGCCTCATAATTACATAGTCACTTAGTGTAGTCATAAGCTCAGCAAACCAAGTCATGTCTACCTCTTCTGCAGCGACGCTCCAAGCTGCATCAAAGGCAGGTGCGCTACTTGCGGAACTCGAAGCGGCGGCGAAACAGGGGTCGAAGTTTTCTACGCCGTCGACGGTCTCGAATATCAGTCCAGACCTGAATATCGACGTGGACCTCAACATCCTCTCGTCGGACGAGGACCGGAATGCCAAGGACCTTTCGTCGATCGCGAGTAGCTTGAACTCACAGACTCAGGCGGAGCTTCGCGTAGCAGCGTGAAGCTTCAAAGCTGCGCAGCTAGCACAGTCTTCCTGATCCTCATGATCGTCTGCTTCAACTGTTTCGGGACTAAACAACCGTTACGGCGGGCCTTCGCCGGTTCAGCTTCAGAGTCATCAGAGTGCAACCACGCGTGCTTCTGCATCTGGCGCTTTCGGATGAAGTGTCTCTTTTGCAGGCGGTCACTTACGGAGTCGCTCCGGATCAGCAGCATCTGCATCGTCGAAAAGTCCAGGCAGTTCGTTGAAACTCTCGCAGGACTCAAAGCTGCAAATACGGCTTTAGGAGTACAGATGACCTGAGAGTGATGCCATGAACCGCACGCGCTCAGGAAGCGCTGAGTCCACTGGCGACGTGATGTTGAACGTTACTGGCTGAAGCGTGTAAGCGTGATCAAACAGCTCGATGACCAGCGACGATGTGCAGCTCCAGCACCTCAATCAGCGTCTTCTGTCTAAGCTCAACAGCCAGACGTGAGAGCTGCTCACGAAGTCAGTCGCTTTGGACCGGAAGAGCACCAGCATGAACGCCGTTCTCAGGAAGTGCGATACGCTGTTGTAGTAAGCTCGCGTTTCGCGGATGGGCCGAGCTGCTGCTGCAGAGAAGGCTTGTCAAACAGGTCGAAACCAACAGGGAGCAGAAGAAAGGTGTCAGTCAGAAGATCGGCAATATGGCGCGCACGCTCGACAACTTCCTCAAGTGCCGCGTGCAGGACCGCGCGGTGGTCAGCTGCTTCGAAAGACTGCGGAAGAACTAGTGAGATGTGTCGTATCACGGAAATCGCTTTCGCGCGCGACTGCTAGTAACAGCGACGAGATGCAGGAGCTGTACCTCGCGATCCAGAGCAAGTGAAGCGAGGTCGACGAGGTGCGGAAGGTCAAGGACCAGGAGCGCGACGAGTGAGTGCGGTGAGGGCTCCAAGCTCTTTGAGCGGTGCGTAGTGAGAAGGACGAGGAGATCTACGGACTGAGGAACGAGGTGAAGGAGGCGAACTAGTAACATGCAGAAGAAGATTGCCGCGCTGATCCAGGAGAAAAACATCATCGCGAAGAACGAGTAGTGAGAAGAAGAAGGAGCTGAAGGCTATGATGTAGGAGAAGGATAAGCGCGTCGAGGTGAACTGAGAGGAGCGCATGCGCATGGAGGTGCTGCTCGTTAAGGCGAAGGACGAGCTGGAGCTGAAGTGCAAGGAGATGATCGCGATCAAGAAGGACTGAGAAGACCGGCGCAAGTACTGAGACTGAGTGGAAAAGAAGTGGCAGAAGAGTGACTCGGAACTGAAGAGCGAGCGCGAAGGCGTTCAGCTGATGATGGTAAAGTAGTAGCGAACGCGAGGTGAAGCTGGAGCGCGAGGCACTTAAGGAGAAGGAGTGAGCCATTGCACTTAAAACGGAGAAGGAAGCGCTCGACCGGTGAATGGAAGCGCTGAAAGAGAGTGGCAACAAGGTCACGGAGAGCGCGTAGTGAACGGATTCGCGAGTGGGAGCGAGAGCGCGATGAACAGGTGCAGTGATTGAAGGACAAGTGACAGAAGAACTTCAGGGAGCTCGAGCAGAAGAAAAACGCAGAGATATCGGAACACTTGAGGCTCCTGGATAAGTTCAAAGGTGACGTAAAGAGTGGTATCGAAGTATGCGAGCACCAGAAGAAGATGCATTCGAAAAAGCTCTAGTGAAAAGGACGACTTGTTGAAAGAACTGCAAGACAAACTCGAGCAAGAGGCAGCATGGAAAAAACGTATGGATGAGCAGTGAAGGTCCAGGGAGGTGGAGGTATCGAAGCTCAGGAGTGAGAAACGCGACGTCGAGAAAGAATTGTCGGAGAGCAAAGACGGTGCAGGTGGCGTGAGTGAATTGAAGGTTCGCGTAGGCGAGCTTGAGACTGACTTGAGGCATGCACTAGACGACTTGGCAGTGATCGTGGTGGAGCGGAATAACGCCCGTGCGCAGCTCGACAAGCTCAAGCAGTACAATGCTCAAAAGAACAGCTACGAAGAGCGCGCCTTCAAGGAGCTCGAGCGCGAAAAGGAGAAGCTATAGGAAGACATTCGCGCCGAGTACGAGGAAGCGTGACGCGTCCTCAGGTGAGAGAATGCGCTGCTGCGTGAGAGTGCATCGGAGGCTGACAAGTTGATCGACGACCGGAACGAAGCTGAGGATAAAGTTCGGGACCTTGAGCGACGCAACGAACAACTGGCCGAGGAGTGTCGTCGCATGTCTGAGAACATCTGAAACCGTATCGAGCACGAGGACGAAGCCGTCCGACTCGCGCGCGTTCTAAATACGAAACCAACAGTGGAGTCTGCGGTTCAAACGGACGTTGTTGAGGAGCAAGAGGTGGACGCTGCCTCTGACGAAGCCTGGGCTGCTGGCGAGGAACTTGAGATGTACGCAAAGATCGTGACTGATCTCAAGGATAAACTCCTCGCCCAGACGGAGGCAGTGAAGGAGAAGGCGCGAGATAACATCAAGCTGACGGGCGAACTAGATAGCATGCGCAAGGCGTATCGCATCATGCTTACTACCAGCGACCAACATGCGGATTCTGGAAACGGTAGTGGCGGTGTACAGACGTTGTCGTAAGGTGGTTCTCGAGACAACGATTAAGGACAGTGTGTTCAGACTTAAAACCAAATGACTGACGAGTCGAGTAGAACGAGAACGAGTCTACGATGACGACGCTTTTGCTATGCCTTTTGTTGACGTTTCACATAAGCTGTAAACTATGACGAACGACAAGCGTTCGTGACGACTGTGTTTGAATGTGCTGCGCGAGCGCGCTGTCTTGTGCGCAAGAACGAGGTTTCAGAGAGTCGAATAAGTCAGAGAAGAGCTACGGCAGAAGCAAACATTTCGGCCAATGCTAGTGATGATGCTAGAATACTTTTTATCTACTACAACTACTGAGAAGATGACGAAGAGTGAGATGTTACTTTGCTGTTCGTAAGTGTTTCAGTAGTATGCATTCGTGAGTTTAGTGTTGGTAAATGGGAACCGCAGTAGAGGGTACATCAAATAATCGATGTCATTTTATCGCGCTCTCTCTACGTGAAATCAATCATCTAGTCGTGTATGATGGTAGTAACCGGACAAATAAATAACAACATGGTCGAAAAATTCCTTGACAGTGGTGCCGATGGCACAGCTGTTCCCGCTGCTTCGGGTATTGCGCCTTCGCAGCCTGTCAAATCAACTACCGCGTCGTCTCGTCCACTTAACGTGGTGGGCGGCGCGCCTTCCGTCGTTAAGAAGCCAGCCGTCGGCGCGATCACGAACTACGAAATGATGGACAAGGCCTCGCTCGACGCTTCGCTGGACAGCAACCGTGCGCAGCATGTTGGGCTTGATGCCTACGTCGATGCGCTAAAGGTTAAGGTGAACTGGGACGAAGCTGATCGCGCAGTGAACAAGGCCGAAGCAAAAGCCGAGCTTTACTTCCAGGCGCGCAACGGTAGCGGTGTTGGTACCGCCACGGGGCTGTGGGACTCAGACGTCACTGGCTTCAGCTTCGACGCAGATGCCTACATCGACTGGCTTGCGAACACTCACGGCAAGACCACGCTTCTGGAGTTGGTGAAGGAACAGTACCTCATCGAGTTCTTCAACCAGCAGCCGGAGTACGCAGGCGGGTTGGTGAGTCTGAAGGCAGACGGCGTGAATGGCGACGACTCGTTCAAGAACGGCTACTTCCTGCCCAACCCTCGTGCGCTGGCGGGCTTCCCGAACCTCTTCGCGGGTGCGTGCGGCGTGCTGCTGCCTGCGAAGAAAAACCTGATGGTGAACGCCGTGGTTGCTGCGATCCTGAATCGCCTTACGAAGAGCGTGCCGGAAGAACTGGTCGAGTACGAAAAGAAGGCCAAGGTGCAGGCTCTCAAGGAGAACGCCGGCTTGGTCGAAGTCGAGGACGAGTTCACAAGTGACATCAAGCGCCTGCGAAAGGAAATCAGCGTGGCGATGCAAGAGGTTCACAAGGCCGAGGCTGATCTTGCCAAAGTCGACCCATACACGCAAGACGAAGAGCCGTTCAGGCGCGTGGTCGCGTGGAAGGAGAGCAGCCACGAAATGCTGGTCAAGGAACTTGACGAAGTCATGGTGAAGCGGCAGAAGGCGCAGGTGCAGTCTGCGGACAAAAAAAAAGAGGGTCAGGAGATGGGTTTAAACATGACCAAAAAAAAGTTCGACTTTATGACTGACTTCGAGCTCTTCGACATCCAGATGAAGCGCGGCGTTCCCGACGTGACCGTGGACGGCGACATCCGCATTCCTGAGGTGGACGAACTCGAGGTGGCACCGGGGACGTACGGCAGCACGGCTGGCGCCGGTTCGTACGCGATCAAGCTCGTGCCGGGCGGCGAAGACATCACCACCGTCGACCGCTTCGTCGAGGAAGTCATGAACGGCGCGGTCGCCTTCACCAAGACGGAGAAGTACAACCTGCCGAAGCACAGCGTCGAGATCAGCTTCGCGCGAAAGTCGAGCGCCAGCATGAGCGTGGAGGGCGCCGGGTCCAAGGTGTGCAGCTACCTGAAGCGCGAGAGCAGCAGCGGCGAGCAGCGCGGCCACGAGTACGCGCTCGTGTGGGACCCGCTGCTGACCAAGTACCACGCCGAGAGCTTCGCATTCGCGACGGCCACGTCGGGCGGCAAGGCCGTCGCGAGCGCGCCCAAGAGCGTACAGGCGCCCGAGCACTTCCTCTACCTCAAAGCCGGCGGCGGCCCGGCGGCGTTCGAGGTGGGCCTGCGCGACGACGGCGTGTTCTACCCGGCCAACACGTCGTCGAGTTTTTTATTGGTGCTGAAGCAGGACCCGCTCGAGATCACCGACGTGCTGTGGCGCGAGGAGGGGCTGCGGGCCGTGCGGCTGCTGCCGACGCTGTTCCGCGTGCAGGCGGTGGTGGACGCGAAGCTGGGCCAGTCGGGCAGCGCCGTGCGCACGGCGGCGCTGGGGCTGCTGCAGGCGGTGCTGTTCAACGACGTGAAGATGTGGCCCATCTACGGCCTCGAGGAGCAGACGCGGCTGCTCTACCAGCTCGTGCTCGGCAAGATGAAGGCGGTCTTCGCGGAGGCGCAGGTGTTCGAGGAGCGCGACCCGTGCGAGGCGCTGCTGCAGGCGTTGAATGCGTGCCCCTGCGACGGGCAGCACTTCGTGGTGCAGGCCGGCGCGAACAGCGTCGCCAGCACGGGCAGCGCGCTCGCCGCCTACCTGGACACGCTCAAGCGCGTGCGGCTGAGCTACCTGAACAGCACACCGAAGGACTACATGACGGGGGACGTGTCGCTGTTCGAGCTGAAGGAGCGTATCGAACAGCTCGAAGGTGTGGTGGGACACGCGTGCTTCAAGTAAACGACGTAAGGATGACCACAGTGAAGTAGTTCAGGTTTTTCTGGGATGCATAGTTACGAGTTTTTCAAAGATGTTTCAAACCGTCGTGTAATAGTATAGTCGTGAATACAAGTCAGGACAGGCGGAACAGTGCCAAAGCAAGCGAATGATGTATGGACCACTTGGATGTTAATGAGCATATTCCTTGATCATGGTTCGTTTACGGAATAAAATGTCTACTTTGTGGTCGTCATCGTTGTCGCTCCTACATCTACCCCTTTAATATCGTCTGGAGAGAAGGAAACGACCGAAACGTGGGAAATTTATTGGTAGTCATTGAGATTTTTTCAAGCATAGCCTGGATAAGGATAACTAAATAAATTGTAAAGCAAGAAAGATGCTCGGCGGCATACCAGCAAAAGTCGGTGACGCAGTATCGTCAACCGCGCATACTGTAGGTGATGCGGTCTCTTCGACTGCACATACCGTCGGCGGTGCTGTTTCAACAACTGCTCACACAGTTGGGGGTGCGGTTTCTTCAACTGCCCACACAGTCGGAGGTGCTGTTTCGTCAACTGCCAGCGCAGCGGCGAGCAATATAGGGTCAGCCGTCTCAATCGCTGGCGACGGTATCAGCCATGCATGGGGTGCGGTATGAGCTGGCTAAACATCGGCTTGAACGGCTGTGTATCCTTTTCACGACGTGTAGTGAGTCAGACTTACGCCTAGGTGACCACATCTATGCGTACCGTATTGGTTATACGTACTCGCATCACGGCATCGTAGTAAACCTGCGCAGCGCCGTGCGCAACTCCTCACGTAAGTCTACGTAGAGCTGATGAGAGGTTGACGACGGAGTGAGTCCCCGTGTGCCGCTTGAGATGCGCACGCCCGACGAGACGCTTGTCGTGCACTTCAGTGGCGACACGGAGCCCCGACGGATAATCATTACCTCGCTTTGAGAATTCATGGGAAATATTCCAATGCCGAATCCAGTTGTGTGAGGGGCGGCGTAAACTGGAAATGGACACGGCAGCTCTTCGTCGTCGTCGTCGTCTAGAGGTAGAGTAGAAGATCTTGACACGAGCTGGAACTAAATTAATCGATGCAAGTACGGCGCATCTGTAGTAGAGCGAGAACTGAAGCGCGCCGGAAGCTGTTGTGTACATGAGTCCGATCCACCGTTCGTCGTGCTCCTTCGCGCACTCAGTCTCATCGACCTACCTCCATACGCGTACCGATACACGCGTCGGCGGCGTATCAGGGATAAAAGGCGAGGCATGTTTCGCGGGTAGGCTTGACGGTACTGAGTATGAGAAGACGGCTGAGCAGCAGATGGCTGCACTGACGATGGGTGACCGTGTGAGCCGGATCAGGTTGAGGTCGTGGTCGCTGTGTCAACGGTGCAACCGCGTATTGCGTACAGCTTTCTTCTTAGGAACTGCGAGCTGCTAAGCACCTGGTGCAAGGTAGGCAATAAGTGAGGCACAGACTTTCGACGGCAAGATGGATTTTCAGCGCAGAGTCATCCTTAGACGGTGCTGAAGCTTGTGCTCACAGTCGGTTGATGAGGTGCGGCTTCAGGCGCAGCTGGATAGGCCGGCGTGGCTCTTGCTACCGGCGGAGTTGTCCCGGCAATAGCTGCAGGCGCAACTGCGTGAGGATAAGGCGCAGCTGCTGGATAAAGGCTGGCGCTTTGATCCGGTGCGGCGCGCTCGGTAGCTGCCACGGCGGCTGGTTGAGTCGTGAGTTGATGAGCCTATACTTACAGCTCAGCCTTGACAGGTGTTCTCGGTGGAAGTAACGGGGGGCGTTTGGCGGAGTCTGACACGAACAACTGAAATAACTGAATGTTGGTCGATGAAGAAGGTGGAAGCCCGAAGGATAATACGCCGTGAGCGAAACGCAGTAAGTTGGAAGGTGAGGCAGAGGATATTTTCTGAGCTGATATGGCGGCCTCTATTGCCGCGTCAAAAGATGAAGCAGATATGGCGGATGCGGTGGCTGCATCGAGGGAGGAAGCAGATATCGCAGATGCTGTGGCTGCATCAAAAGACGAAGCTGATATCGCTGCCGCCATTGCAGCTTCGTCCGGCTCTTCGTCATCTTCCTCATCTTCAAAGGCTGGAGCAGAGTAGCAGCAAATGCAGGTTGAAGAAGTTAACCTTGACGTTGAAACCGATGAAGATGATGAAGACGACGAGGTTCTTGGAGAGCCTTTGCAACCGCTGGAACTAGATGATATTTCTTTCGACTTTCTGCACTCACAGTACTCGCGCGATCTGGACGCGGCCTTCAGCGCAGAAGAAGGAATAATGGAAGAGAAAGAGCATGCCGCGACTGTCTCAGCGTTCATTAGAGACTCGCCGAATTTGAAGCCTTTAGGAAAACAGAAAATTAGTACGGTTAGCAGTCCAGGAAAGAAGGTGTCGTGAATGTCTCTCGACAGCCCGTCTCGCGCCAGCGATACGCCGTCTCAGCGCGTGGCGCGCACTTATCTCGCGCTCGTCGAGCAGTAGCTAGGCCTTGGCGGAGTGCGTCTTCCCGTTGCGCTGAGGCGGCGGCTCCTCAGGTCTCAAGCTGAGGTGGAAGCTGAAGCGGCTGAGGCTGCAGATAGCGATGCGATGGTCAGTTCCGCTCCACAAGAAGAGCTCAATCCAGTCACATTCGTTGAAATGCTCGTGGCAGCGGTGGATGATGGTCCATACCTCCCGGAAAACGCGGAACTCATAAGCCATCTTAAGGATGCAGGAGAAGATCCACGTGCGTATTTCGTACAACGCCTTTTGGCTGTGTGCGTAGCGGAACTGTAGGTAGTGTTTTGACACGACCACGACGCTAAATGTGCCAAAAACTGATCCTTAATATGATAGTACAGTCCTGGTGAAATGATATCCATATCTTGACTTCAATATGTATTGATACTTAATATATGAATGCCTATCGTTGATCGCTATTAATATTATCTGTATACCAGACTCACGTATAATATGGGATTCTTTTGCATGATGCTATTCTTTCAAGTTCAACATGGGATTGCTAGTGCAAGTCCCTTGCTAGAAAGCCTACCAATTTGAATTTATGGGCTATCTACGTACTGCACCTATAGCTTGACAAATTGAAATCTTAGTAAAATTCAAATTCATCCAAAACTGGTTAAAAAAACCCAACTCACTACAGACGGAAAATATATAAAATAATTGGTTGTTAAATTTATTACTGTAAACCACTCAGGAGTACGACTAAAGATGGGTCTTCGTAAGACGATTCTCCAACGCTTGGTGGCGGGCGTCACTACCGCTCGTATGTCACGGTTTGTTTATTCTGTGGTAATTATTCATATTCCACTTGTCTGTGGGTACTCGGCGGAGTCACGGCCAGAACTGCATTCTGGACATGTTCACACGTCTGCGATCCTCCAACGACAAGTGGACAATAACGAAAGAGTCATCCCAAAACTGCAAAGCCTGTCAACATCTCGACCAGACGCTGTCGCGAGTCACACGAGTCTGCTCAAGCGTGACGGCCACGACCGTGAGTGAGTAATTTCATCCGACGGTGACATGGAGTTCTACGAAACGTTGCGTGAAGTCTGACCCACATCAGTTGCTGAGCTTTGAGGCGCTGAGCCACAAGACGGAGAACTACATGGACATGATTCCGTCAACAAAGAACTCACTAGAAGCGCCAGTGTTTCGTCATCATCGTCATCTCTAGTAGCAACTACGTGAGAGACATAAAAAGTCGGTGTCGGATGACGATAGGTTACAGTAGAGCGTCAGGGAGATTAACTATCCACTTGACTACAAACTGCTCCGACTCCTGGTGATACGTGCGACTATATAATCGCCTGAGAAGATCAAATGCATAATGCGTTAATATGTACGGCAAACTATTTGTTAGTGGGGCTTGACTACAGTGTGCAATGCCTCCAACTACATGCGCGCTGGCGAAGCGGAAACGCGTATAATATGTTCAAGTGTCGAAAACCGTGCATGAGTGGTAGCTCCTGGGAAGCTATTGACGGATACTCGGCAGGACAAACAGGTATGGACGACACGAGGCTATATTTTCCATCGTATCAATTCTACGGGAAGTATAGCAGTTCCTCTATCTCGTGACCCTAGTTCAGTAATATGTTTACTGCATGAGGAATTTCTCCCGTGTACCCGCACTGAGCTTACTCGTCTGTGACTGGTTGGGTGAATGCTGCTCCGGATAGGAGTCCTAGCGGTCATACTTGGCTCGTGTACGGGGCTTTGGTTGGCTCTGTTTACTAGGAGTTGCATTACTGCGCCAAGCCGTGCACTGGTATGTATACAAAAGATACTGGTGACATCGCGACAAAGACGGTTGCTTCGGTTCACCCAGGTTTTGATGATACAAATGACCACGTGTGGGCATTAGCAAGCGAAAGCACTACAGGTTGTTGCCTGAACAACTATTGTAAAGTTACGGTACTATAACATGGAGTTAATGTGCCCCTATGTTCAGGTTGCAGCTGACATGACTGATGACGAACTTAGGTGGTATACTTAGGTTGACTCAAGATGAGACTCAGTAGTATATTAAGGACCATTCACCGCTCGCAAGCACAACTACGACGCTCAAACAATACTCAGATAGAAGTAACACATCACAGAATTGTAAATCGGTTCATTTGTGGTTTCATTCGCTTAAAAAAATTTTGTCAAT
>JACLAC010003311.1_pt1 | contig 17920 bp, 12 predicted proteins | sample 8027881 | NCBI WGS metagenome assembly JACLAC01 (sample SAMN15725517, study PRJNA655200) | protist metagenome | isolation source: fluorescence activated cell sorting (FACS) single amplified genomes of... | place: Spain: Blaines Bay Microbial Observatory, Mediterranean Sea | collected 2016-01-19 | reverse complement strand
AGCAGGAGATACGATGGAGGGGAATGTGCGTCCCAGCCCTGCCGCCACAGTGCGCCCGCCATCCTTGCCACGCCTGCCCACCGGCCTGCGCAGGTTTACATGGACACGTTCCACGAGGACTCGAAGACACCGCAAACGAATCTCCCGTGCCAAGCCGCGTACTTCAGAGGATCGGGATTCATGCAGGAAGAGGCCGACAAGCTCCGGAGGCAGCTCAAGAAGGTGGCTGCTGCGCACACGGAGCAGCCCAGGGGCAAACCAAAAGACCTGTGCGCAGGCCAAAAGTGCGAAGGGTCGGAGAAGGTGGTACTGAGGGAGACCAGCTTTGGAACCTGCATCGAGGTCGAGCAACCTGCCGATGACGCCGTCGCCGCCGAGCATTACAGTGTCCTCAAGAAGGCGTACAGCCCGGATTACAAGGGGGGCGCTCTACGAGTCTTCCTGAAGGAGCTCGAGGTCGACGGTACTTCACTCAAGCTCCGCGGGGTGCCGGATGGCCGCTTCGTCCCGGGATCTGCCGAGGGTACAGTCCCGCAGGCTGGCCGCGACGCGACGGATACAGACGCGACGGATACAGCCGTCCAGAAAGCCGTCGAGCTGCCGGCAAACTGGCTCTGCAGTGAGAAGTGCACCGCGTTGATCATCAAGGAGATAGAGTCGCGAGAGGAACCGGGATCGGAAAAGCAGGCGCTTGAGGAGTCCGATGTCGAATACGGTAACGCGGTACTTGAAGCCTCAATGGCAACTGCCGGCGACTTGTCGATGTACTCGAATCTCATCCCAGGGATCAACAAGGGGAATCCAAACTCGCTGGGAGGGCTGAACTGGGGGCAGCAGCTCAGTGCGGACGACCGACGGAAGATCAGCAAGTTCAACTCGAACGAGCCGAACGCAGACAGCTCCTCAGACACAGAGAAGACCCGACTCGATGCAATCAAAGAGAGTTACGAGTACAAAAATTCCCAAAGCCAGGAAGATAAGGACGCATTGATCGATAAAGAGAAAAGGCCATCAGAGACGGAGGCGGGGCAGGAGGCGGGCAGGAGTGGCAGGGCGTGGCGAAGGTCGACTTTACGCGCTTCTCGGCGGTGATCAGCCAGACGAAGAGCCCCGGGTTGAAGGTCTTCTTCTCGGCGCTCCAGTGCGCTGCCGGCATCACGACGGGCGCCGCGACGGGCGGCGTCACGGCCATCCACGCGGTCACGAGCTGCGGCTCGCTCCTCTCCTCCATCTTCGGCCTCGTGACGGCAGGAATATTCAAGAACCTCGAGAATGTGCAATTCCCTCCGGAGCTCCTAGCCGAAATTGGGTACGCTATGGAGTACTCGGCGGAGCTGAATCGCGTCCTCAAGTCCGTCACCAAGGGAGGCCGCGAGTGCTACGGCTATCAGACACCTCCTCTGATTGACCGAGCCTACGAGTCTCTTTCGTGCGCCGTGCAAAAGACGCACGAGTACGCGGCGAAGCGTACGGTGAATCAAGAGCAGGTGTTCTTCCAAGACTCGTCGGACCTCGAGAAGGCGGTCGGCGTGCTTCGCAGCTACCGCGAGATGCTGCTGCAGGGTTTACAGCTCGCACAGATCGAGATGAATGCGCAGTGCGTCACGAAACTAAATGGCATTGCGAACATAGCTGCCGCAGTCTGCCCGATAGACCCGAGCATCGTGCCGGCGAATGCCAACCTCGACAAGTGTGGGGACGCGCTCAAGTACGGGGACAGGTGTCAGGTCGAATGCAATTGCGGCTTCAAAGATGAAGTTACTTCGGAAAAGAAGAACGTTGTGTGCACACAATCATCGGTGTCCCCCTTCTACAGTCTGGTGTACCCAAACCAGAACGGCGTCGAGGATATGAAATGCGTCCCGATGGAGGGCGACACGCAGCCGTGCTGCAACCTAAACCCGGGTGAGTACCTCTCGGAGACTCCGAGCGAAGCTGGCACGTGCGAACACACATTTGCGCCACAATTCGAAGGCAAGGTAATCGCGCCCAGCAGCTTCACTGCTAAGCTCGACCACGGCAAAACCTGTACGTTTTCCAAGCCTGATGGAATGGGCCTCGATCACGTATGCGGCTGCGGACAGAAGCCGAGTCCAGAGCTGAAGTGTACGAACGGAAAGCTAGAGGAAGAGAAAAAGGAATGTCCTCCTTGCACGGTGGAGATCTCGTTCGACGCAAATGTGAACCCGGAGAATATTGGCGTTTACTCAACCATGGACATCGAACCGGACAAAAGGTATGCCGGCGCGGAGAAGCTCGCGTATTATGATAGCGACGACAAACTCGAGCTGCGCCCAGATGGATCTGCAACAATCCGGAACGCGATAAAGAACCGAATCTCCGAATTAATTGGTCTTGGCACGAGTGCAGTGGAGGTGAAGGTGCAAGACGATAAGAAGCCGAACGTTCTCGTTACACTCAGTGTGGGCGAGACGATGCGCTTGGAGACGCTGAAGAAGCAGTTCTCGACCGCCGCCAGCACCGATGCCTTTCTGACAGCAGGCAAACTCGTTGAGGCGGACCTCGATAAGTCGAATGAACCCGGCGGCTTTGTAGAAGAGCAAGCTGAAAAGTGCGAAGAGTACCTGCGCCAGCGGAATGCGAATTTCAACCTGGGAACAAAGATGTACAATTACTGTCACTGTGCAGTCAATGTTCTCGGAGAACCGAAGTTCCAGGTGACGAGTGACCCGACTGCTTGATTTCCTGCAACAGCAACGCTCCTCAGATGCGAGACGCAGTCAGATCGACCTGGGCTAAACCCTCATGATACATGAAGCGTCGCCTCTCGAAGGACGGCGCGCCCAACCCACCTCGCCCCGATTCACCGGACACGTGAGCGCAGAGGCCCACTTCATACGCTCGCCGGACCGAGTCGGTGGCCAAGCATGTGCAACGTATCTCCTGAACCAATATAAATAAATATAATATATGATCCACAGCGTGACCGCCGATCTTCACGCTCTCTCGCACTCTAAATCGTTTTAGCGCTGCACGCTCTAACTAGATCTAAGCCCGCACCCGGCACACCGTCGGCGCCTCGGCGCGCACGTAGTCGGCGACGGCGAGCCCGAGCACCGAGAACGTGCGCAGCCCGGCGTTGAAGTTGATCGTGGCGCCCTGCTCCTGCACGCTCGTGTCCATCAGCGTGCGCAGCCCCCACGCGCTCCCAAACGGCGGCACCGCGCCGGGCACGCAGCCAGTGATCTCCAGCACTTCGGCCTCCGTTGCGAAGGAGATCGACTTGGCGCCGAGCGCCTTCTTGCACGCCTTCGAGTCGAGCTTCTGGTCGGCGGCGATCACGACGAGCACAAACTCCGACGCCGACGCGCCCGTCTTGGCGCGGACGAGGATCGCCTTGGCGCCCGACGCCAGCGTCGCGCCGCGCACGGCCGCCGCGTCCTCCGACGTGCGGCACGGCGCGTGCGTGCTCGTGGTGAAGGCGGCGCCCGCGCGCTCGAGGAGCTGCAGCACCTTGCGGTTGGTCGCGGGATCCTCGGCGGCGTCGGCGGCGCTGGCGGCGGCGGCCGGCGCGGCGGCGGCGGCGGCCGGCGCGGGCGCGGCGGCGGCCGCCGCGGCCGGCGGCAGCGCCACACGGACGCCGCCGTCCGCGCGCGCCGTAACCGCGCAAATTTGCGGCAGTGCGGCGCCGCCGAGCGACGGCGGCCCAAGCTGCGCCGTCGGCACGTCGGCGCACAGCGCGCGCAGCCACGCGGCGGCGTGCGAGCCTCCGACGACGACAAAGCTGGCGCGGTCGCCCGCGGCGGCGACGTCAGCGAGGCGGAGGCCCTTTCGCTCGATCGGGAGGAGCAGGTCGGTCAATGCCGACGTCGCGCACGAAATTGGGAGGTCCATAAGCGGCGAGGAAGAATACGAGGTGTGCCGACGGTGGTGCGGGCGCGGCTCGATCATGCGGCGGCGTCGGCGGCGTCGGGGGCGTCGGCGGCGTCGGTTACAATAAGGCGCGTGCATAACAACCGTGCAGGTACAACCGAGACGTCGGCGGCTCCGTGCCGGCCTGCAGCTCTCGCAGGCGGCTGCTCACCGGCCACTCGCGGCCCGCGGCGCCACCCGGAGCCTCCCGCCACCATGCAACGGTGGCTCCTCGCCGCCCTCCTCGCGCCGCCCGCGCACGCCGCGCTCTCGTGCGTCGACGAGGACGGCACGCCGGTCGACTGGTGGTTCCTGTACAAGCAGCCGCGCTGGGCCGACAAGGGGCGGCAGGAGCCGGTGGGCAACGGCGAGGGCGATACGTACGTGTACGCGAGCTCCGCCCGCAACTACGAGTGGAAGGTAGGTGCCACCGTCGTCAACTCGTCGACGTGCATCCTCGGGAAGAACCTCGAGGGCATCTACGACGGCACGACCGAGAACTTTGTCTTTTACAACGACCAGCTGCCGAACGGCAGCTGGACGCGCGATTTCGGGCACTCGAAGGGCTGGTTCGCGTGGGACGGCGACGGCGCCATGTGGGTGCAGCACTCGATCCCAAAGTTCCCCGCCACGAAGGCGGAAGGCTACTCGTACCCGCGCGATCCCGAGCCCGGCGATGACGGGTACGACTTCGGGGCGGGGCAGATGTGGTACGGCCAGCACGCGTTCTGCATGTCGCTCACGCCGGCGCAGCTCAATGACGCGGCGGGGGTGATGCTGTACGCCCACCCGTGGGTGTACGACTGGGCGCAAGGGGCGGCGAGCGACGACGACGACGGCGCGGCGACCCTTCCGAACGTCTCCGCCGTCATCGGAGGAGAGTCGAAGGAGGGGTCGATCACGACGGCGATCACGGCGGGGTGGGGCGAGCTCACGCTCTACGGCAAGTCGGCGTCGCTCGGCGAGGACATGCTGAACAGCCTGATCTCTCCGACGCTCGACGAGACTCTCGACTCGCAGGCGCGCCGCCGCCGCGCCCGCCGCCGGCTTGCCCACATCGCCCGCACCGCCCACGGCTGACCCCGCACCTCCTGCCCCGCCTCCTTCAGTCGTGGCTCAACTCGGGCGGCGGCCCGCTCACCTACTGCCCCAAGTCGGGCGACGACGTCCTTGAGATCGAGCAGGTGGTTCAGCCCCTCCGCCCTCCGCCGCCCGATGCCGCCACCCGCCCACCGGAGGTCCGCCCGCCTCACGCCGCACACACGCCCCCATCCCCTCTCGCGCAGGTGACGCTCCCCGGCAAGAAGGACGGCCACACCGTCCACTACGCCCACGCCACCTACGTCGACCACTCGAAATGGGCTGTCGCCGGTACGATGGGACGCGTCTCGGAAGGGGCGACTCGGTTCGCACACCCGCTCTGCCCCGCAGCTCACCCCGCTCCTCCGTCTACAGGCGACGGACGCTCGACGAACTGGTGCGCCCTCGACAACAACCACGTGGAGTCCCAGCTGAGTCGTTCGGGCCTCGCGGTGTGCTCGCGGGCGAGCGGCATGGCGGCGCTGCTGCGAGGCGCCGCCACCGAGCTCGGCCAGTGCGTGCCGCCGCCGCCGCCGCCGGGGCCGGCAGGAAAGTGCCCGGGGCCGCACTCGTACCCGTGCACCTCCTTCCCCGGGTGTACGTACGTGCACGCCGCCAACATCGACGCGTGCGGCGTGAGCGCCTTCGGGTGCTACGACTGCGCGTCCCTCCCCTCCGCCTGCCCGGACTGCAAGACGAGCGGGGAGGCGCGGCGCACCTCGTCGCCGTCGGCTTCGACGGAGCAGTTGGCGAGGACGCACGAGGCGTAGTCGAGGCCGACGGCGCGGTCGAGCCGCGCCGCCGCCGCCGCCCACGGCACCGCGAGCGGCGCCGGCAATACGTCGCCGGCGTCGTCACTCGTCGCCCCCTCGGGGCGGAGGTAGGCGGTGGCCAGGAAGCCATAGATGAGGAAGATGCGCTCGGCGAGCGCCTCGTCGGCATTGGGCTCGAGCCGGACGACCGGCAGCGCCTCGCACCGCCGCCGCAGGTCGGTCGGGCGGCGGACGAGCACGGGGAGCGCGGCGAAGAGCCGCTCGGCCGGCGCGAGCGCCGCCAGCGACGCCACGACCGGCGCCGTCGGCAGGCAGCCGCGCGACGACGTGATCTCCCAGAGTGACAGGGTGTCGGAGACGTCCGAACGCGGCGACCGCGGCGAGTCGGGGGCGCCGCCCGTCGCGATCGTCGGCGTCGCTGACCGCATCTGCCACATTGCGTCATTGGTGGCGCCGGTGAAGTCCGCGTCGTCATCGTCGCTGGGGTCGCCTCGCCAGCTCCACATGTGTTCGGTCGCGGTTTGAGTGAGCATGTTGAACCGACTCAAGGATTGCGGCGACGAATTGAGCGGGATCCGCAAGGCGACGCGACGCCGACACAGCTCGTCGCACGCCGAAGACTCGATTCCACCAAAGCCAGCATCCCGATCTCGACGCCGAGCTCACGCGCGCCGGCCATGTGGAAGCTCGTCGCGCTCCTCGCCGTGGCGTGTCCTCTCGCGCTCGCCGACCGCCTCGCGGTGCCGCGCCCGGCGCTGCACTGCGTGCGCGCGACCGTCGCGTCGCCGCTGCCGCCGCTGCTGCGCCTTCGCGGCGGCGAGGAGGGCAAGCAGGTGCCGCGCCGCCGTGCTGCAGCAGAAATTGCATTTGCAATTTCCCCGCGCTCGCCGTTGCACAATGCCCACTCACAACGCCGCCTCTCCGCCCGCAGATCTTTGTCAAAACGCTCTCGGGCAAGACGGTGACGGTGGACGTCGAGCCGCACGACACGATCGCCGACGTGAAGGCGAAGATCCAGGACAAAGAGGGCATCCCACCGAAGGAGCAGCGGCTGATCTTCGACGGGAAGCAGCTCGACGACAAAAAGATGATCGGCGACTACAAAATCGAGGACGCGAGCACGATCCACCTCGTGCTCCGGCTGAGGGGAGGCCCCTGGCATTAGGCCCGCGAGCGATCGCGGCAGGACCCACCGCGTGCTCATGTCCCCTAGTCGAGGTGTGTTTTAGACGCAGTTGCTCTCCCCCTACCGACGCAGCCCCCCGGCGAGCACGAGGTTCCGCGGCGTGATCCGGCGGTCGAGCGAGGCGATCTTCTCGGCGCCGTAGGTCGCCGCCATCGCGCCGCACAGCACCGCATACCTTTGCTCATCGCTGAATTTGAGGCTCGACGCCTCGGGCAGGTAGTGCGCCGCCTGAAGGCAGCACGGCAGCACCATCCAGCCGGCGCCCGCGCCGCGCGCGAGGTCGACGGCGACGATGTTCACCTCGTTGCACCCGTGCGTGCACAGCACGAGCGAGCCCTCCTCGACCGTGCCTTCGAGGGACGCGAGATCGCCCGCCTCGAACGCGATGTTTGGCAGCGGCGGCGCGCCCCACGCCTCGTGGAGTGCGTCGAAGGCCGGGCGGCGCTGGAGGTCGATCGAGTGCACCTGAAGCTCGGGGAAGCGGCGCGCGAGCATCTGCCCGACCCAGCCGTGGCCGCACGCGACGTCGTAGACGGCGCCGACGCGCGACGCGCCGCCCGCCCGCACGATCGCCTCCTCCGCGTGGTGGTAGACCGCGACGCTCTCGAGCACTTCCTTGAGGCGCGCAAAGCGCGGGTGCGACTGCTCGAGGGCGACAAACGCGGACGCGAGATCGGGCGAGCCCGGCGTCGCCTCGCGCAGGTGGCGCCACAGCTGCGCCCGCTTCTCGGGCGCGATCGAGCTCAGCGTCACGTGCGGGTCGACGCAGCCGGTGGACGAGCCCGCGCTCAGCGTGGTCGGCCGCCGCGCGCCCTCCGGCAGCCGTTCGCCGACGCGACGGCCGCGGCCGCGCGCGCGCGAGCGCCGCGGCAGCCCAGCGAGGAAGAGGTCGAGGCTGAAGCCCGCCGCCACGGCGTCCGCGGCGCCGTCGGCCGCCCACGGCGTCGTCGCGTAGTCGGCGACCAGCGCGGCGGCGAGCGCGACGTTCTCGGCGTGGCGCTTGCCCGCCTGGTGCTCGACGAGCTGCTTCTGCTTGTCGAAGAAGCGGCTACACACCGGGCAGAAGAGGCGGCCTCTCTCGAGTCGGATGGCGCCGTCCTTCAGGTCGTCGGACGGCGCCGCGCTGGTAGAGGAGGACGCGTCGCTGCGGCGTGCCACTTCAAGCACACGCCGTGACGCAAAGTCGGCGCGCGCGTCGTCGTCAAACCAGCCGGGCTGCAGCGTGCGGACTGGCGGCGCTGCGAGCGGTGGTGCGGTGCTGCGGGTCGTTGGGAGCGAGGAGAGCTTCGCTAGGTCGCGCATTTCAGGTTGAAGGAGGAGTGGCGGATGGGCTGCACGAGCGAGGTGACAACCACGCTCAATCTCGTTCGTCTCAAACATGTCGGCGCTTCCGTTCGGCGACGCGCCGTCGCGGTGTGCGTGCGGGAAGTACCTGGCGTAAGAAAAATTACTCCGCATCCTGCGGGCACCGGCTCTCCTCCTTCCTCGACGCCAACACGCCGCCGAACCACGCCGAAAAGTTCGCCTCGATCGCCTTGAGCACGTCGGGCCGCGCCTGCGGGCCGATGGCCAGATCGTGGCGCTCGCCCAGGTCGGCGTCGAGATCGTAGAGCTGTGGCTGGCGGCAGTCGTCCTTCGTGCACGACACCGAGCCCACCACGAGCTTCCACTTGCCGTACCGGAAGCCGTAGCCCAGCTTCGGATCCGCGACGCAGTGCCGCGGGTCACGGCCCACAAACACCCACCCCACGCCCCGCGCCGCGAGCGGCTCACCGCGGAGCACCGGAAGGATGGACGTGCCGTCGACGGCCCAGCCCGCCTGCGCGGCAGGCCGCATGACGCCGAGTACCTCCATCACGGTGGGCAAGAAGTCGAAGGTGCCGACCGTCGTCCACGACTCGAGATTTCGATCGCCGACGACCGCGGGCCACGCGACGATGCCGGGCACGCGGTGGCCGCCCTCCCAGATATCGCGCTTGCGGCCGCGCAGCGGACCTGCCGAGCCCGGCGCCGCCGTCGGTCGGTGCGGTGCGCCCTCGCAGATGCCCTCCGGATGGCAGTTGACCTCGGGCCCGTTGTCCGTCGTGAACCACACCATCGTGTCGTCGCGATATCCCGCTCCTTCCAGCGTGTCGAGCACCCTTCCGACCGCACCATCCAGCAGCGTCAGGCACGAGTAAAAGTCGAGCTCCGAAAACGTGTACGGCGGCGCGCCCGCCGCCGGCGGCGCGCACGTCTCGCCGCGCGCGCACGCGTCGCGCGTCGCATTGTTGCCGAGGAAGGGGATGTGGCAATTGTGGAACGAGAGCTGGGCGAAGAAGGGCGCGCCGCCGCGGCTCGCCACAAAGTTATGAAAGGCGTCGGAGAGGTGGAGGGAGTCGTCCTCGACGGTCGCGGTCGTCTGGTTCGAGACGCCGTGCGGCGCGTCGGGATCGCCGCGCCAGTAGTTGAAGCAGCAGCCGTCGGGCAGCGACGAGCCGCCCGGGTTTGGGCCGCCCGCGCAGTGGTTGGGCGCGCCGTAGTGCCCGAAATTCGCGTGCGCGTCCCACTCCTTCGTGCACTGCCAGTTGGTCGTCATCGTCGGCGCCACCTCGACCGTCGCGTTCATCTGGTCGAAGCCGTGCGTGAGCGGCGACGACGTGATGCCGCCGTACGCAGACGAGTCATTGTAGAACGATCCGAGGTGCCACTTCCCGGCGAAGAAGGACTCCGAATTCGGCAGCGCGGCGCGCACGGCGTCGCCGACGGTGAAGGTGCGCCGCGGCGCGAACGCCATGGCCGGCACGCACTCGGTCATGTCGCTGCAGTCGTAGACGTAATCCACACAATCACGAAAGTGGTTGCGGCCCGTGAGCACGGTGGCGCGCGTCGGCGAGCAGACGGTGCCGCCGGAGTGGAAATCCTGCAGCAGCACCGAGCCCTTGGCACGGGCCCACGCATCGATGCGCGGCGTGTGCGCCGTGCCGTTATTGTAGCCGAAATCGGCCCAGCCGATGTCGTCCGCCAGCATGAACAGGAAGGAGGGCGAGGCGGGCGCCGTGTGGTTGCTGGCGAGCGCTACGGCTGTCAATGCGAAGGTCATCACGACGGCAGCCTCGAATCAGCTCGGTGTGGCGCGCTGGAGAGCGCCGGCGTCGCACGGCGACGGCTGACATTTTTTTTTTACATCGCGCGATGAGATCGTGAGCTCGATCGACGCAAGCCACCGTCCTGACGCTCCTCCTCGCCGTCGGCGACGCAAATTTCGAGCGGCCTACGACGCTCGTACCGCTACCGCGAACCTCAATTACGACGCACCGATGCCGTCTCGCACCCGCGCGCGCGCCGCGGTGGCCGACCACCAGCACCGCGAGCTCATCTTCGCGTCGCTGGCGTCGACCGACATCCTCTCCTGCTTGCTGCCGCACCTCGCGTTCCCGGCGTTCCTCGCGCTGCGGAGCACGTGCACCGAGCTCCGCGCGGCGACGAACACCGCGTGCAAGGACGTCGCCAAAGTGCTGCGCCACGCCGCCGAGCTCTACGTCTCGCCGCGCTTCCTCGAGGCGCTCCGCCTCGTCGCCGACCACCGGCGGCCGCTGTCGTGGATGCTGCTCACGCCGGCGCTCCCCGTCGTGTACGGCGAGGCGTACGGCGACCTCGTCGCCGCGGCGTACCACCTGCTGCAGGCGCACCTCACCCGCGTGCAGAAGCTGCGGCTGTCGAACCTCCTCCGCCGCGCCGCGCGGCAGTGCATCGGCCCCGAGCACTGCGAGGCGCGCTGCTGGCTCGCGCACCTCGCCGTCCGCCTCGGCATGTTCTCGGAGTGCACGCAGCACCTCACCGAGCTCCACGACGCCGCGCGCGGCGCGCTCACCGACGCCACCGCCCACTTCGCCGCCGCCGCCGCGCCGCCGCCCCTCGTCGCGGCGATCCACTACACGTTGGCCGGCTTCTACACGTGCGCGACGCCGACGCGTCTCCGGCACACCGCGCACGGCCTGCTCCTCACACGCCGCTCCTCGCTCCGCAGGTACCACCACCGGAAGTCGGAGGACTTCAGCGGCGAGGACGGCCCCCACGGCCACACGCTCGAGCGCGCCAACGGCCACCTCAACAAGGCGTTGGAGATTCAGAGCCAGCAGCTCGGAGCGCTCCACATCTCGACGCTGTGCTCGCATTTGGTCAAGGCGCAGGTGCGTGGATATGACGAGGCCACCCATCTTCCGTCCCACGCGTGCCATCCCAGACCTCTCTCACGTCCCACACTTCCCATATGTGTATGCAGGTGCTCTTGATGCGTGACAACGAGGACACGTCCGGCCAGGAGTGCAAAGCCCTGCTGCACGACCAGCTCCGCCTCTGCGAGGCTTCCCTCGGCGCCAACCACCCCCTCGGCGCCAAGATGCTCGCCGTCCTCGCGCGGCTCTCCACTCGGATGGGCGACGACGCGCAGTGCGACGAGCTGCAGACGAGAGTGCTCCAGCTGCGCCGTGATGCTCTCGGCGCGCACCACGAGGACTCGCATCGCTCGGCCATGGTGCGCCGCCGCGCCGCCCTCGCCGCCGTGTGCCCTCGGCGTGACACAGCAGCAGCAAAACTCACCCGGCATCCCCCATCTACAGGACGTGTACTCGCGCCGCCGCCAGAAGGTGCGCCGCTCGATCGGCGACGGCGACGCCGTCCCCGCCTTCTCTCGCGCGGTCGAGACCTGCCTCGACATGGTGACGCATGCAGCGGCGGACGCCGACTCCGAGCGCGCCTTCTGCCTCTCGAAGTCGCTGCAGCTCATGGCCGAATTCCTCGTGCAGGTCCGCCGCGCCAACGCCCACGCCGCCCACATCCCCGCCGACACCTCCTCCCTTCACACCTCGCACTTGCCTCACCACCGCGACCCCTTCTCGCAGGACGTGCCGTCGTTCGCGGCGCGCGGCACCTGGGAGCGCGCCACCACGCTGAGCTACCTGACGACCACCCTCGAGATCGCGACCCGCCTGCCGCTCTTCCCCGAAGAAATGGAAGTCATTCTGAAGGACGACTGGCGCTCGGCCAACCGCGCGCCCGCCGCCGCCGCCGGGCTCACCCTGGGGACCGCCGAGGAGATTGCCAAGGCCGCTGAGGTGCGCAACGCGGCGGACGAGAGGCGCGCCGAAAAGGCGAACGCTATCCGCCAGCTCGTGCACGGCGTCGAGCAAGCGCCGAGCTGGCCGCCCCCGCACGGCTGGCAGCCGCCCGTGAACGAGGCCTGATGTGAACGTGTGCGTAATCCGTCACAATAATTTTTCAGTAAGAATATGAAAAATCGCTCGTCGCTCCACGCGCGCGCGCGGCACAAGCTCAGTTCACGCCACGGCGCGCACGCCCCCCGTCACCACCCCACTCGTCTTGCAGTCCGGGCAGGCGGAGGGGAGGGACGCGCAGTCGTAGCACCCGAAGGCGCTCACGCCGCACGCGTCGATGTTGGCGGCGTGCACGTACGTACACCCGGGGAAGGAGGTGCACGGGTACGAGTGCGGCCCCGGGCACTTTCCTGCCGGCCCCGGCGGCGGCGGCGGCGGCACGCACTGGCCGAGCTCGGTGGCGGCGCCTCGCAGCAGCGCCGCCATGCCGCTCGCCCGCGAGCACACCGCGAGGCCCGAACGACTCAGCTGGGACTCCACGTGGTTGTTGTCGAGGGCGCACCAGTTCGTCGAGCGTCCGTCGCCTGTAGACGGAGGAGCGGGGTGAGCTGCGGGGCAGAGCGGGTGTGCGAACCGAGTCGCCCCTTCCGAGACGCGTCCCATCGTACCGGCGACAGCCCATTTCGAGTGGTCGACGTAGGTGGCGTGGGCGTAGTGGACGGTGTGGCCGTCCTTCTTGCCGGGGAGCGTCACCTGCGCGAGAGGGGATGGGGGCGTGTGTGCGGCGTGAGGCGGGCGGACCTCCGGTGGGCGGGTGGCGGCATCGGGCGGCGGAGGGCGGAGGGGCTGAACCACCTGCTCGATCTCAAGGACGTCGTCGCCCGACTTGGGGCAGTAGGTGAGCGGGCCGCCGCCCGAGTTGAGCCACGACTGAAGGAGGCGGGGCAGGAGGTGCGGGGTCAGCCGTGGGCGGTGCGGGCGATGTGGGCAAGCCGGCGGCGGGCGCGGCGGCGGCGCGCCTGCGAGTCGAGAGTCTCGTCGAGCGTCGGAGAGATCAGGCTGTTCAGCATGTCCTCGCCGAGCGACGCCGACTTGCCGTAGAGCGTGAGCTCGCCCCACCCCGCCGTGATCGCCGTCGTGATCGACCCCTCCTTCGACTCTCCTCCGATGACGGCGGAGACGTTCGGAAGGGTCGCCGCGCCGTCGTCGTCGTCGCTCGCCGCCCCTTGCGCCCAGTCGTACACCCACGGGTGGGCGTACAGCATCACCCCCGCCGCGTCATTGAGCTGCGCCGGCGTGAGCGACATGCAGAACGCGTGCTGGCCGTACCACATCTGCCCCGCCCCGAAGTCGTACCCGTCATCGCCGGGCTCGGGATCGCGCGGGTACGAGTAGCCTTCCGCCTTCGTGGCGGGGAACTTTGGGATCGAGTGCTGCACCCACATGGCGCCGTCGCCGTCCCACGCGAACCAGCCCTTCGAGTGCCCGAAATCGCGCGTCCAGCTGCCGTTCGGCAGCTGGTCGTTGTAAAAGACAAAGTTCTCGGTCGTGCCGTCGTAGATGCCCTCGAGGTTCTTCCCGAGGATGCACGTCGACGAGTTGACGACGGTGGCACCTACCTTCCACTCGTAGTTGCGGGCGGAGCTCGCGTACACGTACGTATCGCCCTCGCCGTTGCCCACCGGCTCCTGCCGCCCCTTGTCGGCCCAGCGCGGCTGCTTGTACAGGAACCACCAGTCGACCGGCGTGCCGTCCTCGTCGACGCACGAGAGCGCGGCGTGCGCGGGCGGCGCGAGGAGGGCGGCGAGGAGCCACCGTTGCATGGTGGCGGGAGGCTCCGGGTGGCGCCGCGGGCCGCGAGTGGCCGGTGAGCAGCCGCCTGCGAGAGCTGCAGGCCGGCACGGAGCCGCCGACGTCTCGGTTGTACCTGCACGGTTGTTATGCACGCGCCTTATTGTAACCGACGCCGCCGACGCCCCCGACGCCGCCGACGCCGCCGCATGATCGAGCCGCGCCCGCACCACCGTCGGCACACCTCGTATTCTTCCTCGCCGCTTATGGACCTCCCAATTTCGTGCGCGACGTCGGCATTGACCGACCTGCTCCTCCCGATCGAGCGAAAGGGCCTCCGCCTCGCTGACGTCGCCGCCGCGGGCGACCGCGCCAGCTTTGTCGTCGTCGGAGGCTCGCACGCCGCCGCGTGGCTGCGCGCGCTGTGCGCCGACGTGCCGACGGCGCAGCTTGGGCCGCCGTCGCTCGGCGGCGCCGCACTGCCGCAAATTTGCGCGGTTACGGCGCGCGCGGACGGCGGCGTCCGTGTGGCGCTGCCGCCGGCCGCGGCGGCCGCCGCCGCGCCCGCGCCGGCCGCCGCCGCCGCCGCGCCGGCCGCCGCCGCCAGCGCCGCCGACGCCGCCGAGGATCCCGCGACCAACCGCAAGGTGCTGCAGCTCCTCGAGCGCGCGGGCGCCGCCTTCACCACGAGCACGCACGCGCCGTGCCGCACGTCGGAGGACGCGGCGGCCGTGCGCGGCGCGACGCTGGCGTCGGGCGCCAAGGCGATCCTCGTCCGCGCCAAGACGGGCGCGTCGGCGTCGGAGTTTGTGCTCGTCGTGATCGCCGCCGACCAGAAGCTCGACTCGAAGGCGTGCAAGAAGGCGCTCGGCGCCAAGTCGATCTCCTTCGCAACGGAGGCCGAAGTGCTGGAGATCACTGGCTGCGTGCCCGGCGCGGTGCCGCCGTTTGGGAGCGCGTGGGGGCTGCGCACGCTGATGGACACGAGCGTGCAGGAGCAGGGCGCCACGATCAACTTCAACGCCGGGCTGCGCACGTTCTCGGTGCTCGGGCTCGCCGTCGCCGACTACGTGCGCGCCGAGGCGCCGACGGTGTGCCGGGTGCGGGCTTAGATCTAGTTAGAGCGTGCAGCGCTAAAACGATTTAGAGTGCGAGAGAGCGTGAAGATCGGCGGTCACGCTGTGGATCATATATTATATTTATTTATATTGGTTCAGGAGATACGTTGCACATGCTTGGCCACCGACTCGGTCCGGCGAGCGTATGAAGTGGGCCTCTGCGCTCACGTGTCCGGTGAATCGGGGCGAGGTGGGTTGGGCGCGCCGTCCTTCGAGAGGCGACGCTTCATGTATCATGAGGGTTTAGCCCAGGTCGATCTGACTGCGTCTCGCATCTGAGGAGCGTTGCTGTTGCAGGAAATCAAGCAGTCGGGTCACTCGTCACCTGGAACTTCGGTTCTCCGAGAACATTGACTGCACAGTGACAGTAATTGTACATCTTTGTTCCCAGGTTGAAATTCGCATTCCGCTGGCGCAGGTACTCTTCGCACTTTTCAGCTTGCTCTTCTACAAAGCCGCCGGGTTCATTCGACTTATCGAGGTCCGCCTCAACGAGTTTGCCTGCTGTCAGAAAGGCATCGGTGCTGGCGGCGGTCGAGAACTGCTTCTTCAGCGTCTCCAAGCGCATCGTCTCGCCCACACTGAGTGTAACGAGAACGTTCGGCTTCTTATCGTCTTGCACCTTCACCTCCACTGCACTCGTGCCAAGACCAATTAATTCGGAGATTCGGTTCTTTATCGCGTTCCGGATTGTTGCAGATCCATCTGGGCGCAGCTCGAGTTTGTCGTCGCTATCATAATACGCGAGCTTCTCCGCGCCGGCATACCTTTTGTCCGGTTCGATGTCCATGGTTGAGTAAACGCCAATATTCTCCGGGTTCACATTTGCGTCGAACGAGATCTCCACCGTGCAAGGAGGACATTCCTTTTTCTCTTCCTCTAGCTTTCCGTTCGTACACTTCAGCTCTGGACTCGGCTTCTGTCCGCAGCCGCATACGTGATCGAGGCCCATTCCATCAGGCTTGGAAAACGTACAGGTTTTGCCGTGGTCGAGCTTAGCAGTGAAGCTGCTGGGCGCGATTACCTTGCCTTCGAATTGTGGCGCAAATGTGTGTTCGCACGTGCCAGCTTCGCTCGGAGTCTCCGAGAGGTACTCACCCGGGTTTAGGTTGCAGCACGGCTGCGTGTCGCCCTCCATCGGGACGCATTTCATATCCTCGACGCCGTTCTGGTTTGGGTACACCAGACTGTAGAAGGGGGACACCGATGATTGTGTGCACACAACGTTCTTCTTTTCCGAAGTAACTTCATCTTTGAAGCCGCAATTGCATTCGACCTGACACCTGTCCCCGTACTTGAGCGCGTCCCCACACTTGTCGAGGTTGGCATTCGCCGGCACGATGCTCGGGTCTATCGGGCAGACTGCGGCAGCTATGTTCGCAATGCCATTTAGTTTCGTGACGCACTGCGCATTCATCTCGATCTGTGCGAGCTGTAAACCCTGCAGCAGCATCTCGCGGTAGCTGCGAAGCACGCCGACCGCCTTCTCGAGGTCCGACGAGTCTTGGAAGAACACCTGCTCTTGATTCACCGTACGCTTCGCCGCGTACTCGTGCGTCTTTTGCACGGCGCACGAAAGAGACTCGTAGGCTCGGTCAATCAGAGGAGGTGTCTGATAGCCGTAGCACTCGCGGCCTCCCTTGGTGACGGACTTGAGGACGCGATTCAGCTCCGCCGAGTACTCCATAGCGTACCCAATTTCGGCTAGGAGCTCCGGAGGGAATTGCACATTCTCGAGGTTCTTGAATATTCCTGCCGTCACGAGGCCGAAGATGGAGGAGAGGAGCGAGCCGCAGCTCGTGACCGCGTGGATGGCCGTGACGCCGCCCGTCGCGGCGCCCGTCGTGATGCCGGCAGCGCACTGGAGCGCCGAGAAGAAGACCTTCAACCCGGGGCTCTTCGTCTGGCTGATCACCGCCGAGAAGCGCGTAAAGTCGACCTTCGCCACGCCCTGCCACTCCTGCCCGCCTCCTGCCCCGCCTCCGTCTCTGATGGCCTTTTCTCTTTATCGATCAATGCGTCCTTATCTTCCTGGCTTTGGGAATTTTTGTACTCGTAACTCTCTTTGATTGCATCGAGTCGGGTCTTCTCTGTGTCTGAGGAGCTGTCTGCGTTCGGCTCGTTCGAGTTGAACTTGCTGATCTTCCGTCGGTCGTCCGCACTGAGCTGCTGCCCCCAGTTCAGCCCTCCCAGCGAGTTTGGATTCCCCTTGTTGATCCCTGGGATGAGATTCGAGTACATCGACAAGTCGCCGGCAGTTGCCATTGAGGCTTCAAGTACCGCGTTACCGTATTCGACATCGGACTCCTCAAGCGCCTGCTTTTCCGATCCCGGTTCCTCTCGCGACTCTATCTCCTTGATGATCAACGCGGTGCACTTCTCACTGCAGAGCCAGTTTGCCGGCAGCTCGACGGCTTTCTGGACGGCTGTATCCGTCGCGTCTGTATCCGTCGCGTCGCGGCCAGCCTGCGGGACTGTACCCTCGGCAGATCCCGGGACGAAGCGGCCATCCGGCACCCCGCGGAGCTTGAGTGAAGTACCGTCGACCTCGAGCTCCTTCAGGAAGACTCGTAGAGCGCCCCCCTTGTAATCCGGGCTGTACGCCTTCTTGAGGACACTGTAATGCTCGGCGGCGACGGCGTCATCGGCAGGTTGCTCGACCTCGATGCAGGTTCCAAAGCTGGTCTCCCTCAGTACCACCTTCTCCGACCCTTCGCACTTTTGGCCTGCGCACAGGTCTTTTGGTTTGCCCCTGGGCTGCTCCGTGTGCGCAGCAGCCACCTTCTTGAGCTGCCTCCGGAGCTTGTCGGCCTCTTCCTGCATGAATCCCGATCCTCTGAAGTACGCGGCTTGGCACGGGAGATTCGTTTGCGGTGTCTTCGAGTCCTCGTGGAACGTGTCCATGTAAACCTGCGCAGGCCGGTGGGCAGGCGTGGCAAGGATGGCGGGCGCACTGTGGCGGCAGGGCTGGGACGCACATTCCCCTCCATCGTATCTCCTGCT
>JACLAC010004421.1_pt1 | contig 17925 bp, 13 predicted proteins | sample 8027881 | NCBI WGS metagenome assembly JACLAC01 (sample SAMN15725517, study PRJNA655200) | protist metagenome | isolation source: fluorescence activated cell sorting (FACS) single amplified genomes of... | place: Spain: Blaines Bay Microbial Observatory, Mediterranean Sea | collected 2016-01-19 | reverse complement strand
CCCCCTCTTCCTATCTCTCTCTCTCTCCCTCTCTCTCTCTCCTCTGTTGTGTAATTTTGTACACCTTGAAGACACAATTAGGCTCGAAGCTCCCTCTCCCTTAAGGTGAACGGCATTAGATGATTTGCGACGCAGCAGTGATGCGAAGCATGTCTCCGCTTCGAATACCCACCTCCGTCACTCCCATAGAAAAAAGCAACAACTCGTTAGAACTAGTAGGCTTATTAGCTGTAGGCTCGGACTGATTATGCTGTTGCTGTGAGCGCATGTGAGAGTGCAAGTTCTGAGCAGGATGTCCGTATGTCACGTCGAAGATGAATGTGTCCTCAACCCCACTCTCCCGAAGTTTGAGGGCGATGCATGCTAAAAGGCTTCCCACTGTGCTGCTCTTGTTAATGTCCACTCGAACTGGTGCTCCAGATGGCAGTTGCAGCTTCAGCTTCACTCTCTCACCACCTTCATCACCACTGGTACTACCACTGGTGGAAAGACACGTGCTGACAGCGAATCCAGTGGATGATGCAGATTCTTGTGAAGCAGATGCAGCAGCGTCGCAATCGAGCTTCCTTTTACCCGTAACATGCGCTGGTGCTGCTGTATCTGCTGCTGCTATTGGTGCTGATAGTGCTGCTGATGGTGCAGTATCTGGCTGCTGCTGCTGCTGTTGTTGTTGCTGCTGTTGTTGCTGTTGTTGCTGTGTATGATGCTCCACCGACATAGCCAGTGCCTTCGCGAGCTCGGCATCTTCAGCTGACTCGCGAGCAACGGTAGTGGCAGCGGGGGGAGGAGGCAGTGCTTTGCTGCTGCAGCTGCTGCTGCTGCTGCTACTGCTGCTACTGCTGCTGCTGCTGCTGCTGCTGCTGCTGCTGCCTCTGGGGGAACCCGATCCGGGAGTGGGCCGAGTGCATACAAATGTAGTCAATTGCTCCAATAGGTCCTGCACGGGGACACTGTTCGCAGGGCTCGAGCCATCTGACTTGCCGTTTTTCTTAGTGCGATGAACCCACTTCCACACCTCTCCCCCAGTGCGAGGGTCCACAATGCCTATGTAAGGAAATGCTCCTTCGGGTATCTTGTAGCGCGCCACATAGGTGGCTGCCTCTGATGTGGAGCCACTGCCGCTGCCGCTGCCGCTGCCGCCTCTTTGCGCCAGCTGTTGCCAGAAGATGAAAGAAGTGCGAACAACGTCTTTCATCATCTCATTGCCCCAGCAGTCCCTGTTTAACAGATGAGATGACCACTCTTCGTTGCACTGGATGTTCACTAGTAACCACTTGGAGCCACCGTCAGGGCCCCAGTCTGGCTCTGCTGTTCCTGCTGCTGTTGCTGTAGCTGCTGACGATGATGACGACGATGACGACGATGACGACGATGACGATGACGGTGGCCTGCACAGAGCCTTGGCTGAGTCGAAGTCAGTGTCGCACAGTAAATCGTGCGGTGGCGCGTACATTTTTTGCAGTGTGAGTTCCTTCTCACTCAGACCTCTTGTGTTGGTGTTGGTATTACTATTGGTACGTGCACTGATACTACCTGTATCACCACCTGCATATGAGCCAGCGCTGATGCTGTTGGCGCCAGAGTCAATAGGATGTCCGCTACTGCTGCTGCTACTGCTGGCAGGTGCCGAGTAGAAGATGCTCTGAGGAGTGCGCGCAGCCATAGACCTGTCAGTACTGCCCCTAGTGTCTCTCTCACTACGTCTGAGACTACCATATCCTCCTCCCCCATGAGTCATGTCGTGTGAGGGCAGCAGGCGCTGGCGCTTGATTGTGTCTGCATGGCGCACGCCGTCTTCGTCGTAGGTTGTGTTTTTTTTGCCACTGTTGCTGCTCGTGTTGTTGTTGCTATCACCTGCCCCACTCCTGGCACTACCATCGAATCCTTCTAAGAGGTGCGCAGGAATTCCGGCCAATAGAGCGGCTTCGTAGGCGCTCGCGCCCCCACCTCCACTGACATTGTCGCCACTGTGATAGGCTCCGCCACTAGAAGCAGACGCAGGAACGCTATCCATAGCTCCACTGAGATGAAGGCCTACGGCAGCCTGGAGGTCGAAGCCTGAAGCTTCAAGGGTGTAAAGCGCCACGGCTGAGTCCGTAACGCCTGTGACGTCCTTAAACTGTTCCACCAAAGCCGAGGAGGCCATTTTGTCTTGTCGACGAGTCCTGTAGTGTCCTGTAGCCCTTCAAAGGTGATCCTTCTTCCATCGACAGCGCCAGGGATCAGGTGACCAGATTTCGATAATTATGGCTTTTTGTCAAGCACAAACGAAGGCTGTGTGTGTGTTGCAAAGCACGTAAGCGATAGCGACGATGCTGTCGGTGCGAGCAGTGGTCTCTGGTGTCAACACCGCTAGAGACTCTGTTGCAAAGCTATCATCACACCCATACCAAAGGAGGATGTTCTTTGACAAAGTCAAGGCGGCTGCTGCTGCCTTCCTGCAAGACCCGACGTCCGCCATGCCCAACAAGGGCGTGAAAGAGAGCGAAAGGACTCACGCTGGAGCTCCACGCAGCGCTGCTGCTGACCCAAGTGGAAGCAAGGGTGGAATCTTCGGTACTGGTATTGGTAGTGGAAACTGGAGTCTTGCTGGGACTATAATGAAGTTTGCTTTGAAGAGAATAGACAAAATGATGGCAGTAAATCGTGCAGAAATCAATGATATACTTTTCTCGAGTGCACAATTGCTTGAATCAGATTCCAGAATTGTACGTATCTTTGGTCCTTTCGTCAAGGTGCAACCAGTGGGCAATCCTCTGGAAATGGCGCGCGAGGCTGCTGCCAATAATGGCTCTCCAACTGGAACTAGTGGTTCAGTGCATGTGATGCAAGTGGGTGGCCCACAGGGGACACAAACTGTATACCAGATCACTACTGCTGTCAGCGGCAGTGGTGGTGCTGGTGGTAGTAGCGGTGCGAGAGAAGTGTGGGATGCGAGCGGCGTTACAGGCACAATGAGCCTCACTGCCTCTGTGTCCAGCGAAGGCAGAAGCAAAGGAGGAGGCATAGAAATCACTTCCTTACAAGTGCAAGGACCCGACGGCAGAATGATCAATATACTCGATGATGGTAGCGGCAGTGTTGGCGACTTCAAAAAGCGGCCTGGCCCGGCTCACCGTGTTGAGAATGTCACCACAATCGATGTTGAAGGCAAGTAAAAAATGAAAACATATTGTGTAAATCGTAAATTGCTTGTATATATCATCTTCAGTGCTCTCCAGCCAGTTCATGACCTTGAATAATAATAATATCGATAATCGGTTAACCCTAATTTACAAAACAAGGGCAAGTCATGAAATTTTTACCAAAATACCCAAGTTAGATTTAATTTTCCTTTTCCAGGTAACAGTGCTTCATTCTCTTAACACACAGTCCTACAGAAGAGTTTGTAGCAACCACACGTCACTATCATCGTGTGCCATCAGCATAGCAGCCGCCTACTTGCAATCAACTTGAAACGTAAGCGTAGGATAAAAGCAAATAGAGATAGGGTGTTGTTGCAAAGATGGGCGCACGCATTAGTCACATGAACTTGTATGCTCTTAGCACGCTTGTCATGGCTGACGAGAGCGATTTAGAGAATCTCTTGCGCAACTTCGAAGGTAAGAAAAACACGTACCCAAAAGTGTTACATAAAGGGAAAGAAGTAGAGAACGTACCTATTCGAGCAAACAGGCAAGAAGAGCAGTATATCGTAGACGAAATGGAAGTTGTATTAGAGCGACAAGAAGCAGAGGCCAAGGCCAAAGCTGATGCACTGCAGGCAATAAAAGACGAAGAAGAAGCCAAAATACGGAGGGAAAGAGAAGCCAAATTCGCAGCTAAGAATGCACGTGCTGCAGGCAAACTAGGCAAAAAAGAACTAGAAGAGCTTAAACTGCAAGAAATAGCAGATGCCAAGGCAGCAGAGGAGAAGCGCACACAAGAAAAGGAAGAAGCTTATGCCAGACCAGCAACCATGCTTGCCGACATACTTCCTGATACCGTTCTGACGAGACCGAGTGCTGGTGACGAGAAGAATACTTTTGCTGATGCATATGAAGCAGAGCTAGAAGCAGGAAAGGCGCCTGAAAAGGACGAGTTCTTCAACCAAGTAGACTCTGCTAGTGACGTGAAAGGGGGCTCCCCTCTGAGTGCGGGCAATGCATTGGGTAGTGATGAAAAATTACAAACTGACTTTCGCTTTGGTTTGGATTTGGAGCCGGGTTCAGTTATGGGTGAAAGAGGTGGTGGTGGTGGCGGTATGACTGGTGGGTCCTTTGTGGGAGATGATTCTGTTCGCGTTGATGATGGTGCATCTCTAGCCTCGGTCCAGCAAGAAGGGTTAGGTGATGGAGTGTCTCTATTAGACGAGAACGACTTGCTTTCTCTTGGCGGTGAACAGGCTAGTGTACACTTTGACTTGAATAACAACAGTAATAATAATGGTGTTATGCCAACACTACCCGGTGGATTAGCTGGTGCAGAACTTGGGGAAGATATTGATGATGCCATTTCAGCACTTGCAGAGAGAGATGATCAATTCAACATTGACGCACCTGGTAGTTTGGTCAGTGTTGCAGGCGGCGGATCTATTCATAGCACGACAAGTGTGACGTCTGAGATGGTTGATGTGAATAGTAAAGTTACATCCTTTTATACGGAAATGCCACTTAGTGAACCAAAAGGTTCTAATCTGCCCGAAAGTTATTTAATACATATTGAAAAAATGTTAGCAATGACACGTTTAGCTGGTTTCGATGAAAGCGACGTAGATCTCATGGAAGCAATGTTTCGTCTAGTTGATCAACGTGGGTTTGAAGAAGCTGATATAAGGCACGTGCTAGTACCGATGGCTTTGGCAGTTGGTTGCAAAAATGGGAGTATAAGTAACGCTATCAAACTCATTTTTACTATATTTGATCGGGCTTGTACTGATATTGTGAGCAAACAAGAGATGTTGCAAATATTCAATTTGGTCAATGAGGGTATCCTATATATCGGAGATAAGCCTTTAGATGCCAATTATATCGTTGATTTGACTGATTCGATCTTCACTGAAGCTGGTCGTATTGATGGCTACGTGCAATGGATAGAATACGTAGAATTAATAGCCGAACATCCTATCATAGAAATGCTCATAGCGCCACAATATCAAGGTCTCGCCCGTGATAAAGTGTTCGATGAGGAAACTTTACTTAACGTTGATGTATGTGTAGGTGTTGACTACACAGAGAAGAAGGGGAACAACATCAAGTAGTGAAGAAGAAGGCATGATAATGCAGGTAGTGGGTTGTTGTTGTTGTTGTAGTAATAGTTTTAGAGTAGAGTTTAAATTGTTGTAATTATTGTCAACTTTTTCATTACTTCTACAAAACTACCAGAGCTATTTTTCTAAGCATTCAAGCCTGACCACTTCAATTGTTTCAATCCCAATTCTGCATCAGCCTCGCATTTGATAGCGTGATACAATTTATTTTCTTCGATTCCTCTAAAATGGGCTAAATAAGATAAATTCATTTTTGTATTTTGCTCAGAGCCAAAATAGGGCGGCCAATGTCCAGGTACCATTAAACCTTGATGAGGTAACTCTGAAACACTGAATTTGTTTCTGTTTTCTTTGCTGAACACAAAGGGAGCAAGCAAGGCTGTTTATTATAGAGGTGTAGATGTAGATATAGATGTAGATGCAGATGTAGATGTAGATATAGATGTAGATATAGATGTAGATATAGATGTAGATATAGATGTAGATAGAAGGGGGTTAGTTTGAGACACAGAGACACACATAGCAGAGACGCACATAGCAGAGGCACACATAGCACACACATAGCACACACTAACCTTCATGAAAACCATAAGTTTTGTGCCCAAAGATGTCATTAGTTATAGCATCAGCGAATGCACCAAGGAAATTTGCTGAAAATCTTGCCATGAACCATTTTGCAGATAAAGGTAATTCGCTGGCAACACACTTTTTCCCAAAAATCCAACAGTATTCATGCCATGTCCATTTGTTGGGAGTTCTGGTCAGCTTTATCATGACATCAGTCCTCACATCAACAGCATTCTCCTCCTTTGATTCGTTGTTAGTAGGGCGAATTGGACTCGGCAGCATTTCCGGTTGATCCTTCATATTAAAATATGTTTCATACTGAGGAGGCAGGGTAACATTAAAGAATGTATCTCGTTCATCAGTTATAAAATGTTCTAGTTTTTGTAAGCCATCGTTAATGTTGATGTTGTTTTCAGGAGAATGCGTTTCTGCGAATAGCTTTTCCCAGCTTCCTGTGTAAAATATATCATCTTCCATTGACCAATAGTATTTGTATTGCCCAAGGCGTGATTTCACAAACTGAATCCTCGCATCTTCATCAGTAAACTTTCGACCAATAGGTCCTTGACTTTCATTGTATGCGTGTGGATTCACTGTAAATGCAAGAAAAGAGTTTTTGACACAGCTTTGGTACAAACTTTTGCAGTTGACTACATCAATGAAATTGCCATAATTTCCTTTCGCTTGGGGTGCGACGAATAAATTCGGTATTTCCATCACATTTTGCAAAGACTGTTTGTAGGCCCGTTCATATTTCTTTAGGTGGTCTTTTGTCCAAAAAGTGAGGTTGAAATTGGGTCCTGCATTCTCTTGACTCTCTCTTTTCCAACCATGTCCTATTTTCTCTTTAGGAAAACCCGCTCTATTCCCATCATCCCAATTATTGATGAGTCTTCTTCTAGCAGATTTGGCACGATTGAAAGCACGATTGAAAGGATTTGAAGATGCGTCATTGGCCTTTTCCCTGAGTATATTAGGAACGGCGGCTCTTGCACGCCAGAGCCGCTTCAAGTTGGTTTCTTTCAAGTTGTGAAAAGCATATTTGTAACTCGAGATTGAGACATGATCATGTAAAAACCACACGTCTCTCTTGGCACTTGCAACCAAAGCAGTCAGTCTCTTCATGCGGCAGTCATCCAGAAAGCGACCCGTGTAGATGATAGCTTCGTCGTGCACATAGTCTGGCGGATACGCCGACATGGACTGGTCAAATGCAGCCGACGCAGCACCGCCTGGCTGCTTCGGAGCCATGCGATCGGATTCTACTCGGCACAGAAGCAGCAGCAGCAGCAGCACTATTGTGACCCCGAAATGCAAAAATAACATTGCACCAAAGTCTCCCTGTCTCCAGTCAAGGTGTGTGCACGGCCTGTGAGAAGAGAGAGGGCCTCTTAAAAACAAGAGGCCACAAATGTCCTCTCGATTCTCTTTTTCTGCCCAGCTGGATTAAATTTTTGCTTCCCTTCTTGTAACACTTTTGCACAAAAAGTGTAGGTGTTCTTTCCCCATCTTTTTGTACATAAGGAACTAAAAAAGGAAAGGCTTTGGATCGGAGGAGAGGAATGATTCTGCAGCAGGCATGGGCATCACTCTTACCGCCGCCGCCACCGTCTTCTTCGCAGAGATGTTCTGGACACCAGGGTCCCTCATACAGGCAGAGGATCGCGCACATCGCATTGGCCAAACGTCCCGTGTGCAAATCAAGTATTTCCACGCACACGGCACGGTTGACGAGATGCTGTGGCCGCTGGTGAAGGAGAAGATGAAGGCCTTGGGCGAGATCGTAGAAGGCGAGGCTGCAAGCTTGAACGCGATTGAGGATACCAGCACTGCCAAGGTTGGTAGCAGTACTGTTAATAGCAGCAGCAGCAGCAGCAGCAGCAGCAGCAGACGAGACAGCCCAGCAGAAGCTCGGCCCATGTGCGAGACGAAGACGGACTCAGAGGCGGAGGCGGAGATAGAGGCGGGGGCGCATGCGGATGTGTCACAAGGTGCGTTGGACAAAGACATGGTGCAAGAATTAGCCATCTCCGAGGTGCGCCAGAATCACAACCAGAACAAGAGTAGGGCGCGCACGTCGGTGGAAGATGGTGCTGTCGCAGAAGGAGACGCAGAGGGAGATGAGGACGAAGACGATGCAGAGGCTGATGCAGCTGCTATGAGCGAGTCGGACGATGAGGAGCCGCAGCCGTGCCCTCTCGCCAGAGCTTATCTTGAAGAGCAGCGTGTCAGCAAGCGCAAGCGCAAGCACGCGGAGATGCAAGCCGCTGCCTAACCCTACCTGCCAAAAGCCGAGTGTGAGGATCTTAAATTAGATCCCTCCGACCGTCAGTGCGTATAAGTGTCCCATCGTAACTCCTTCTCTTCTGTAATTCTAATCTTAACCAGTATACCCCCAGTAGCGCTTACACCGTCCCATCACCCATTTTGTGTGTACAAAAAGTGATAAGACTACAGAGGAGGGCATTGCATGACCACGTGCAAGTGCAGTGTGGTCCATGTTCAGTTACTGACCTTTTGCGTAATTTTACTTAGGATAGGAGAGAAAAAAGAAAGAGAGAAAAAAGAGGAAAAGGAAATTATGTTACGAAAGATGAAACTCTCTCTCTCTCTCTCTCTCTCTCTCCCTCTCTCTCTTTCTTTCTTTCTTATTTTTCCAAAAGTTTTTAGCATTTCTCTCCCTCTCCCCTTTTTGTGCAAAAAAGTTTTGCAAATTTTATAAGCTTAGTGCAAACAAAAAAAATTGCCTTTTTGTTTTAGATATAACAACACCGTACAACGAAGAAAGGTCCCTCTTCAGGAGCAACCCTACGATGATACCCTTCTGGGGCACCATCATCAGAACAGATACACTTCCGGTGCACCTGTGGGCACAACCCCTTCTGGGAGCCGTGCAACCCACCCCAAAAATGGTGATGTCTGACTTCGCATACAACTGTGATGAATCCTCCCTTAAAAAAAGCAAAGCCTCCTGTGGGACTCGACTGTGGCACAACCCCTTTTTCTGGGACGTATACCCACCACCTTACGCTTACTAAGCGTATGCTCTAACCAGATGAGCTAAGGAGGCCTTTACGGCATATTCCAAAGTTCTGTAAGGAATTTTTGGGGCTTTCGATATTTGCTTGACGCCAAAATCATTTTATGTATACATTAATTTATTGAAAATTTTTCGCTGTTACTACTTTCCACTTTCATGACAAACATGAAACTAATATGATACACTTCTTGCTCAATCATCCCAGTGAACCACTCGCTTCCAAATACATGCCTGCAAAAAAGTCTTTTCAGAAGGCGGCTTCTTCGCCCCTGAAACGGCTTTTTTGCATGGGCACCAGAGATGTAAAGCTCTATCGATAGATAATGCAGCAATCCAAATGGAAGTATCGATATACTATGCCCATCTTGAACTTATTTTAAAGTATCGATATACTATGCCCACCTTGAACTTATTTTAGACGCTAGGGCAAGAATCATGGCTACCAGGCGTGGGGTGGCGGCTTGCAACGCTCAAATGCCTTTGAGGCGAGGGCGGGCGCGAGGAAGAAGAGGGGCGGCGAGCTGACGCATCTCGCGACTCAAGACGCCACCATTCTTCAGTTCTTGGAGTTCACGATGGCCCTGCAGAGTTAAGAGCGAAAGAGAAGGAGGAGGAGGAGGAGGAGAACGTAAGTGCAGACATCATCCGCGGTCCAACACGCAGATATCTGCGCCACAGCAGATGCAGCCACAATGCGATCAGCGTCGGCCTGCACTGCGAGCTATTTTTTTAGCTATAACTAGACTCCTTCTTTGTTGGCGGCTTCCTCTTTCTGCGATATCACATGGGCGTCTACAGCTGCTTTTAAGGTCATGCGCATTTATATCAACTACAACTACAAAACACAATCATTTCAGTAACACACCTCCTACCCCTCCCTCCCTCAAGCTGCTGCATCAATCTCCTCGATAATCTTCACAATGTACTTGAGACGTACCGCGGTTGCACTCAGAGTCACGAGAGTCTCTTCACGACCACCACCACCACCAAGTAATTCATGGAAATTTTGCATCAAATCCCTCTGCTGCGATGCCATCTCTGCACGAAAGGCAGACAACCCATCAGCACCAGCAGCACCGTCATCAAGCAAATCTTGCAATTCTTCTCGTAATTCGAAGATTTCCATAGCTAATGCACCATTGCCTCCGGCATCATACGTTCCACTGTCTTCAGAAAGTACATTGCAATCATAGTAGTGAAGTAAAATGTAAGCCGCACGATCAATAGGAGACTTCAACACTTGATAGGCCTGATTGATAAAACTACTATTTTCAGCAGAAATGTTTTGTTCTGATTGTATTTGACCAGTACCCATTAGAGGTCCACATACTGCCAATTTATCATATTTTGATGCAGCATACAAATCAGGATGATTCAATCTTTGAAGGGCTTTGAAATTCTTGTCTAATTCTTTCAAGTCAAGCAAAAAGCTTGATTTGTCCAAATCAAACAAAGCAAAATAGTCAGTTCTCTGATCTCTCAATGGCTGCAACACACGCCCACTACTACCATCAGTATTACTATGAGCGGAAGATTCACAAAATAACGAAAACTCACCGCCATTTGCCGTGGAGGCATTTGTACTATTGTTGTGGGCCTGCAAGGGTTCCCCACAGTGCCAGCACTCCTGCGTAGGCGCATGCGAAGGTGTAGAGGCAGAGCCAGAGGCAGAGCCAGAGGCAGAGGCAGAGGCAGAGGCAGAGGCAGAGGCAGAACTTGTTGATATTTGTCTCAGCTGCTGCCGCTGTGGTGCAGTCTGCTGCGACGACAACTCCCGCACAAAATCTTTGCCACTACTACTATTACTACTCCTACAACCCCGGCTCGAGACCGAGCCTACAGCTGGACCCACTGTACTGGGCAGTACAGGCACAGTAGTCGCATCACGAACGTCGCACGCGTGTGCACTCCACTGCAGCCTCAGATCGCAGCCGGAGTCATGTATCATATTAGCCACAGGGCAGCGTCTCTCTACTTGGCGTGCCAGCTCGAGTATTTGCTCTGTGTATTATGTATTGGTGGATGAAGAGAGAGAGAGAGAGAGAGAGAGAGAGAGAGAGAGAGAGAGAGAGAGAGAAGGGGGAGAGGGGGTTAGTGTATATAGTGTGAGTGAGACAGGAAGATAAAGGCACAGATATAGGCACAGATATACACACACACGTACCGGGGGTAGGTATGGGATGGTTGTCCTTAGAATACACCCTGACTGTGCCAGTAATCTTTTGCAAGCGCGACACGGGCATATGTGCCCCCACATCTACATCAATACCGATATCAATATCAACATCATCGTCAATGCTGGCTAGTGGCAGAGTGATGGCACCACGCTGATCTCGTTCAGCTGACAGCTCGAAGGCTATGTGCCCCAGATACAGACGTGGCTTCATGTGCCTGGCTACGAACTGTAGGTGTAAGTGTGGGGTGCGGGTGTGAGTGTGGGTGAAGAGGTTAGATAGGGTTACTGTGCAAGACTAGCAGATATACACAGAGATACAGAGATACAGCACAGAAACACGCACAGACACGTACGCACGTACCTGTGCAGTGGCTTGCTTACAGCTCACCAAAGATGCTAACAGTAGTTCCACTGGCTGTGGCGCAGTGTTCTTACCACCTTGTAAAAGTGGCAAATCTGCGTTGATTGTGAAGTGTGTGTCTGTGGTGGTGACGCATTGAGGGCCTTCTCCCACTGCCGTGAGATGGTAGGACTTCATCTTGGGTTGAGCACTATTACTGGTACTGGTAATGGTACTGGTACTGGTACTGGTACTGGTGGATATGCGAGCTGCTGAAGTCCACGACCACCCAGTAGTAGTAGTAGCCAGACTGCCCCTTGCACTACTGCTACTACTACTCCTTGGATGCCTGCTGAGCACGAGAGTGAGAGGGGCACCCTTAGCCTTCCTCCTCCACAGCGAAGCACAAAGAACAGAAGCCGACCACATACTTTTGCCGGATACTGTAGAGATACTGAATGATGTTTGTGGGGCTCTGTTTCTCCCTTGTCTCTTCCTTTTTTCCTCTTTTGGGCTATTTTACCCGACTTTTTATTCGACACTGGCTTTATCGAGTGTTTCCGCGGCCCACATTGGTACGCCGCCAATTTGTAAACTTCTAAAGTTTACATGTAAACTTCTAACGTAACGTAACTAAAGTTTACAAATTGGCGGCGTACCAATGTGGGCCGCGGAAACACTCGCAGTCATGCAATGACTGAACACGGTATTCGCGAGGCTGCACGGAACTTCACCCACCAGCTTTGACAGTAAAACACATTGCAGCAATGAAGCTTTCTCTCTCTCTCGCAGCATTAGCTTGCGGCCTCTCTATCGCGCAGGGGGCCGACGACCAGTGCTCTAGCGTATCGAGCTACGACAAGGTGGACTGTGGCTTCGTAGGTGTGACGCAGCAACAGTGCGAGACCAGCGGCTGCTGCTGGGTAGAGCAAGGCGCGGACAGCACCACCCCCTGGTGCTTCCACGCCCCCACTGATTACTCTCTCACCACCATGGCGAAAACCTCCACGGGATTTGAAGGAATTCTCAAGTTTTCAACAAAAGAGGGGGAACCCGCTCCTGCAAGTACTACAATTCAGAACTTGAAAGTGCAGTTCTTGTACGAAACCGTAGACACTTTCCGTGTGCGTGTTGTGAATGCTGATTCCAGTGAGACTGACGCGAATAGAGGTGGAACATGGGAAATTCCTCAGGATGTCATTTCACGTCCTACTGCTGAACAGGTGCCAGAGATTCAGAATGTGGATGATCTCAACTACTCTGTAGAATACCAGGAAAGACCCTTCCGCTTCCAAGTCATCCGTAAAAGCGACAAGCAAGTCTTATTTGACCTATCCAAAGGCCTGACCTATCAAGACCAATATATCAGCCTAACTACCAAGATGGCTGACAGTGATCATATCTACGGTGTAGGTGAGAGCACTCGCTTGAACCAGGCGCTTGACTCTGGTATTTATACCCTTTGGGCTGCAGATATTCCAGCTGCAAGCTTCAATAACAACCTATACGGCGCATACCCGTATTATCTCGCCATGACTGACTCTGGCTCCGCCCACGGTGCTTTGCTGCTGAACTCCAATGGAATGGATGTGATCCTCGATAAGGACCCCAACACTGGCACCAGCATTACTTTCAAGACAATTGGCGGTGTGATTGACTTATACGTCTTTAGTGGTAGCACACCTAAAGCAGTAGTGAAACAGTACACCCAAGTTATAGGTAATCCTATGATGGTGCCCTACTGGTCACTCGGGTTTCACAACTGTAAATATGGGTACACCAACCTGACAGAAGTGGAAGATGTAGTCAGTAAGTACCAAGCTGCAGACATTCCATTAGATACACAGTGGATGGATATTGATTATATGCAAAATTTCCGTGATTGGCAATGGGACGCGAGCAACTTCCCACAGAAAAATGTTGCTTCATTTGTTGATGGTTTGCACGACCAAGGCATGCATTTCGTTCCTATTGTAGATCCTGGGATCATGGTGTATGCTGGCTATGAGGCTTATGAGAACGGTGTCAAAGAAGGTGTGTTTGTCAAGGATGTGACACAAGAAAATTTCTATCTGGGACAGGTTTGGCCAGGCCCCGTACATTTTCCTGATTTTTTGCACCCTTCAACACAAAGCTATTGGACTGATAGCATCAAGCAATTCCATGCTGATGTCAAGGTTGACGGTCTATGGATTGATATGAATGAAGTTTCTAATTTCTGTAATGGTGATGGTACGGGACAGACCTGCACGAACCCTGACCCTGTTAACTGTCCTACTGGCAGTCTGGATACACAAACGACATGCTGTTTACAGTGTGAAACCCCTGATGAAAGCAACAAATATGACTTCCCCACTCAGTATCGCATTCATAACGGCCAAAACAATGGCAACTTAGGAGCCAAAACCATGTCCCCCAGTAGTTGGCACTACGGGAATGTATCCAGTTACAACATGCATAATTTGTATGGTTTGACTGAACAGATTGCAACGAACGAAGCATTGACATCTGTCCGTGGGGAGAGGCCATTCTTGCTTACCCGCTCCTCTTTCGTTTCTTCAGGAAAGCACACCATGAAATGGACGGGTGATAATGCTGCGACATGGGAAGATTTGAAAAGCAGCATTATATCTGTACTCGATTTCAATTTGTTTGGAGTACCCATGATTGGTGCTGATATATGTGGGTTTCTCGATGCAACAACAGAAGAACTTTGTGCTCGCTGGATCGAAGTGGGTGCTTTCTACCCATTTGTGCGAAACCACAATTCTCTCGGCGAGCCACCTCAAGAATTCTATCTGTGGGAGTCAGTGACTCAAGCTGCTCAGAATGCTCTAGGTATTCGTTATCAGATTCTTCCCTATCTCTACACGCTGTTTTACCAAGCGCATACTGCTGGTGAAACTGTCGCTAGATCACTTTGGTTGAATTTCCCTAGTGACACTGCAACATATGACATTGTTGGACAATTCATGCTCGGTGATGGGCTCATGGTCTCTCCCGTCACTGATGAAGGTGTGACTTCTGTCAATGCTTACTTCCCTCAAGGTTTGTGGTATGACTTCCAGACACATGCGTTGGCTATGGATGCTAGTGCTGGTGCACAGTACATGCAAATTGATACTCCTTTAACAAGTGTCAATGTGCATATTTACGGCGGTACAGTCATGCCTCAGCAAAACGCTGCTATGACAACGACTGTAGCGCGCACAACCCCTTATACTCTCGTCGTGGCGCTGTGCCCTGAAGGTGGAGCATACGGCGAACTTTTTGTAGACGATGGAGTGCAAGTAGATGGCAGTATTCCCATGAACTTATTGCACGCTACTTACAAGGCTTCTAATAGTAACTCGCTCGTAGGTACTATTGTTAGCAATTCTTACAAGGGTCCCGAGGCGAAGTTGCCTCTGCAGTCTGTGCAGGTACTAGGTGTCAAACAGAGTCCTTCGAGTGCAACTTTGAATGGAAATGATGTCAGCTTTGAATATGATGCCACTATCCAGCAGCTGACTTTCACTGTTGGTATTGCTATTAACGAAGCTTTCGACCTTAAGTGGCAGTAGGGTAATAAGTAGTGAGAAGTATTATGAGTTAGATTTGACTCAAGAGGTGACATATCTTTCCTAGATCTAATTAAGGTCAGATGATTGGAGGTCTTTTCTCGGTCACAATGTATATAATAAAAATGGCAGTACTTAAATATTCTCATTATCAAACATTAGAACAACTCTCCTTTCCCTTCTGTTAACTACTGGAACTCGGCGTGCATATCACTCGAATGTATCACATTACACAATTTGCACCGCCGGGAAGTAAATGCTTTACTGTGCACTGTCTGTTCTGTATAGTCGTACTGGGGTGGATACTTGCTTGGAGATGACACGAATGCTGTTTCAATATAAGCATCAGCTAGACATCGCTCTGCAGGGTATATCAAACCTTCTGATTTATAAGATGGCTTTCGTGGAAAACAATCAAAAACAATTATTTGCTTCCGACCTGATATACACACAGGCATTGCACACACATGGTGGCCTCTTCCAGGTGCCAACAAAGGAGGCTTGTGGGGGCTTGTGTTCTCGAATACACTGCCGCTTACATTTGCCAGTGGCACTCCTTTCTTTCCGCCAACATCCACTATAAAAGGATTTCCGACCGGAGCACCAGCATCTAAACCTTTCAAATGAGAGGATAAGGAGAAGCAATGAGTAGTTAAACCCGCCCCTGTGTCGTGCACACTGGATTTGCCATCTGCCCGTGTGCTCATGCTCTTGCTGCCGGTTAAAGAGTAGTCCCCATGCTCTCTCACTTTACTTGTTTCAACGAAAACTGTACTACCAAAAAACGCCCTTTGTTGAATTATGGCTGCTCTTTGTTCTTCTGCACCGTTGAATCCAGTGGAAGTGGGCTGGCTGAAATGCTGTGGCTCTTGTTTGGAGGAGCGCAGTATAGACACATTGCTACCTGCAAACCCCATCATGTGGGTGAGAGCATACGTCATGTCAGCTTCACTCATGGGAGCAGTGATGTACTCGGATAGATCCAAGCGGTCACTGTACTTACCCGCTGTACCATTTGCACCTACTCCTCCCTTCGATTTGTGCTCTTTGCTTGCCTCGCATACAGACTCTGGTATAAAGTCTCTCCTGTGCGTGTTGTAGTAGTTCAGTCTCCTTTCCTTGACCATAGCTATCATACGGGCTACACTATCAGCAAGAGTAGCAGTAGCTACTTGCCCCAGTTCTTTGACTAATTCAGCCATTTCCGTTACATTCGTAGGCTTTTTCCTCATAGACAAGTGCGTTGCAAGCACTACGGCAATATAACCGCCAAGATCTTCATGTGAAATGCCAGCTTTGGCTGCTACACGTACCAGTTCCCCGGAGGTCTGGTCGGCTACATTGTACACACGTACGGTGTTGTTATCCTCGGTGGTCATCTGCAGTGCAACAAAAAAGGGCACTGCTACCTGATCTAGTGTAAAAATCAGCAAAAAGTGCGACTATTGATGCACTGAGGGTGGATCTTTGGCAAAGTTGATCGATGCAACGCCGACCCAGGAACGACTGCCTGTGCCCAAATTGGAAAAACGTGGGTTCTTTTTCCGAGAAGAGATCTCTTCTCTCGGGAAGTACCCTCACCGCAACGGCTTGCGAACCATTGCGTGACAGGAGTCCAACATCTTGCATGTAGAGTCCTGTGCTCATCTTTTAGTGAACCCTCTGCAAAAGACACAGTCGAACAAGTAACAAGTGTGAGTGATCATGAGTAGCACCCCTGGCCCGGATGATTCCCCCATGCAGCATGAGACTGCCATCCTGAAGCGGGAGAAGGTCATGCGGCGCTTTGAGGATGAGATCGGGGACGACATTTTCAATGACGATGGTACTGTCACCAATGCCTTCGACAAGTCTACTTGGACTACTGCTATGGAAGATGAAGAAAACAGCATGCTCTCTATATTTAACACATTGATTGAAACAAATAAACAAACTGCTATCTTAGCGGCTGAAAGCGCAGGTGTCGTGGCTGAGATGAAGAGGGAGAAACCTGACGAAAAGCCCAAAATGAACAGTTCTGAAGCAGCTGTTTTCTTCAGTCGTATCTCTCATAGTAATTTCTTTGTCAAAGCAAATAAACCGAAAGTTCTCAAGCCGGATGACGTAAAGGAACTATTGCATTTGTGCTTGCCAACCTCGGATATGAAGTTCACTTACGACGCGCTAAGTGCCGCATGTTATGCTTGGCGTTCTACTAGTAGTGCACAATTACCTGGAGAAGACCCCTATGATATTGAACTAGAAAGAGAATTGAAGCTCAGCAAAGATGAGGAATTCCGATTCCGGGTAGCGTTTAGTGTAATAGCGGGTAAAGAAGACATTTCCCCGCATGATATGATTGAAGAAGATAGTTTAGTCGATGTGTTTTCTGCTCAAGGCTATTCGATGCAACCTGCTGATGTGGAATATATACAAAATTTGTGTGAAATAGGCGAGGATGGAATGATTAACGTAGACAGTGCTTTGCAAGCTTATGAGTCGTGGAGAGAAGATCAACTGCAGCTAACTACCCTCAAAGCTATCTTTAACACACTGGTTGCTGACGAGAAGCTACATAAAGGTATCCCAGATGGTTATAAAAACAAGGTTGTAGGTAGAACAGAATTGTCTATTGGTGCATTGCGACGGATTCTGAACTCAGTCCTTAATAATAGTGGTGCAGATAAATTAACAAATGATGAAGTTTTCGATATTGCTGGTGAAATCTCTTCTAGCATTAATCGTACTGTTACATTGCAAGACTTTGTGCGACTGTTTAATACGCATTACAGGCAGCGGGAAATAGCGCATATGTAACTAGGGAAGTATCAGTGGCGGAATTATACATGGACTCCGAGAGGAATATCCACAGCACTAGATCCAACACGTACACTACGGGCTTGCTTATCATGCTTATCATGCTTATCATGCCAATAACATCGGCACATATATGCAGCCCCTTCAATGGGTAGTACACAGAGGCAGCATGCTTGCAACTCTTACGTAGACAGAGAA
>JACLAC010008321.1_pt1 | contig 17928 bp, 12 predicted proteins | sample 8027881 | NCBI WGS metagenome assembly JACLAC01 (sample SAMN15725517, study PRJNA655200) | protist metagenome | isolation source: fluorescence activated cell sorting (FACS) single amplified genomes of... | place: Spain: Blaines Bay Microbial Observatory, Mediterranean Sea | collected 2016-01-19 | reverse complement strand
AAAACCTATAAAAACTTCTTGGTTAATTTTAAATGAAATATCTGTAGCTACTTTACAAACATAGGTGTTGTTTGTCGTCTTGGCATATAAAAGTTGCTCAGCGCCTAAATGTTCAATTAAATCAATTTTAGCTTTAAAATTAACTTCCGTGGAAAGGCCTGATAAAGAAATTTTAACTTTTTCGGGTCTTATTCCTAAAGATAACTCATTAGAAGTAAGTTGATTTAGAATAGATTTTGGTATTTCTAAAGAAAAGTTAGATTCATTAAAGATGTTTTCTTTAAGTTGCCCCTTTATAATATTCATAGCAGGTGTTCCTATAAAACTAGCTACAAATAAGTTTTTAGGCTTATCATAAATGTCTTTTGGACTAGAAACCTGTTGAATAACTCCTTGGTTCATAACACAGATTCTTGTCCCTAAAGTCATAGCTTCAACTTGATCATGTGTGACATAAATCATGGTAGTTTGTGATGTTTGATGAAGTTTAGACACTTCTCGTCGCATCTCGACCCTTAGAAGAGCATCTAAATTTGAAAGAGGCTCATCAAACAAAAAGACTTTAGGGTTTCGAATAATAGCTCTCCCCAAAGCAACTCTTTGTCTTTGACCTCCAGATAAGGCTTTAGGCTTACGTTTTAAAACTTCATTTAACCCAAGACTCTGAGCAACTTGTAGGACCCTTTGTTTTATTTCTGCTTTAGGAGTTTTTCTCATTTTTAACCCAAAGGCCATGTTATCAAAAACATTCATATGTGGGTATAAGGCATAGCTTTGAAAAACCATGGAGATATCTCTATCTTTGGGCTCTATCTGATTAACATTTTTTTCTGCTATTAGAATTTTGCCAGAATCTTCTTTTTCTAATCCCGCGATAATTCGGAGTGTTGTCGATTTTCCACAGCCAGAAGGGCCAAGTAATACCATTAGTTCACCATCATGAACTTCTAAATTAGAATTATCAACAGCTAAAACTTTTTGATCGTAGCTTTTATTGATTCCTTCTAATTTAATGGAGGCCATATTGGTCTGTGATCATACTTGATCTAGAAGACCTAATCTTAATAAGTTTTAACTAGAAGCTAGTTAAGGAAGAAATATTATTGAATATATCCGCTTACTTGTTCTGTTTCTAATTTTATCTTATATTGCCTAGGAGTGATGCCCATCACTAAGCGAAACTCTTTCGTAAAATAACTTTGATCACAAAAGCCAGTTTCAAAAGCAGCTTCTTGAATGCTTTGGCCTTGTCTCAACATTTCACATGCTTTTTCAATTCGTAGTCTTTTAATATATTGGCTTGGTGTATTACCAAAATGTCTTTTAAATTTTCTTTCAAAGGTAGAAAGCGACATAGAGCAACGTTTAGCTAAATCTTTTACCTGAATTGGTTTCATATAGTTTTGTTGTAAAAAGTCTATACACAAGCGAAATTCGCTGTAAGGCTCAATGCTATCTTTAGTAAGTCGAACATCTCTCGTGATACCTTCAATACCAACTATTTGATTGTTGAAGTTTCTTAAGGGAGCTTTAGTCGTTACAAACCAATTAACATTGCCAGTTCCATCATCTACAATTTCTAACTTATTACGAATAGCTTCACCTGATTTTATAATAGATTCATCATCTATTCTATATTTTTTGGCTAAATCTTCTCTTAAAATTTCAAAGTCAGTCTTTCCTATGATATCTTTTCCAGATGTCATATGAAAATAATCCAATAAAAGTCGGTTCACAAAAACAAATTGGCCTTGAAGATCTTTTGCAAAATAGAAAGAGTCTGTTTGAGCTTCAAATAATTGACTAGGTTTTTGGCAATTCTCTTGCTTATAGAAATCAAGATCGTATAAGTGTGATTCTTCCATTTTTTGTCCCTTCGTTAACTATATTATGTTCACTGAATTGATTAAATCAATATCAATAACATCTCATTTACGGAAGAGTTACAAAAAATAAAGTGCTGTTATGGTTAATGATATTTACAAGATATTGAATTACAATAATTTAATATTTTTAGCGTTAATTCGTCAGCTATTGTGTTGATGAAATAGTAATAAAAATTGACCATTCCGTTCTAAATAAATTAATATGACAAATAGACTATTTTGTATTAAACCACCTGTCCATTGTATTAAATTACTTTAAAACAAAAAATGATTGATTTCTTCTATAATTTATGAATAATGTAGTGAATGAATACTATTTAAAAGACTGACTTATGACTCATCGACATTTTACACGTGCTGAATACTTAATATTTTTTGTAACTTGTTTAGCTAGCTTATTACAAGCCGAAAAGAACAGTTCTCCAAATATTGTATTTTTGCTTTCTGATGATCAGTCTTATACAGATTATTCATTTATGGGGCATGATATCATTAAAACTCCGTATTTAGATAAATTAGCCAAACAAAGTGTTGTTTTCAAAAGAGGGTATGTACCAATTGCATTATGTAGACCTTCTATTATGAGTATGGTAACTGGGCATTACCCGCATACACATTTAGTCACTGGAAATGACCCATCAGCTAAGTATTTCGAAGATAGAGATGCTGCTAAAGCTAAAATGATTGAAAATGTAGATCGTTTTAGAATTATTCCAAGAATTTTAGTCGAAGAAAAAGGTTACCTGGCTCATCAAAGTGGAAAATGGTGGGAAGGTAGTTACCAAAGAGGTGGCTTTACACATGGGATGACCAGAGGTTTTCCTGAAAAGGGTGGTCGTCATGGTGATGATGGCTTAAAAATTGGCAGAGATGGTTTAAAAGAAGTTGAAGACTTTTTAGATTTAGCTCAAAAAGAGGATAAACCTTTTTTCTTATTTTATGCTCCATTTTTACCCCATACACCTCATAACCCTCCTGATGAATATTTAAATAAGTATAAAGATAAAGTTGAGTCAATTCATGTCGCTAAGTACTACGCTATGGTCGAATGGTTTGATAAAACATGTGGCGATGTTGTAAATAGTATTGAGAAAAGAGGCTTGAAAAAGGATACCATTTTTGTTTATCTGACTGATAATGGTTGGATCCAAAATGAAGAGAGTAAAAAGTTTGCTCCTAGATCAAAACAATCCGCCAATGAGGGTGGGACCAGAACACCCATCTTTTTTACATGGGAAGGGCAATGGGAGCCACAAGATAGGCCAGAGTTAATGACTAGTTTAGATATTTACCCAACCTTATTAGATGTCTTAGGCATTGAAACGAAAGAAGACTTACCTGGTTTAAGTTTGGTCAAAAATATAGAAAAGAAAACCAAAATTAAACGAGATACTATTTTTGGTGAGTCATTTGCCCATGATGTCGTAGACTTAAACGACCCTGAAAAATCATTGCTTTACCGTTGGGTTATTCAAGGTGACTGGAAATTATTATTGTGTTATGATGGAATAAATCTTAAGTACACGGATTTTCATAAAAAAGATAGGAAAGGCCCTCAATTATATAACTTAAAAAATGACCCTAATGAACATGAAAATATAGCTAAAAAGTACCCTAATAAAGTTAAAAAGTTAAGAAAAGAACTCAACGATTGGTATTTAGTTCAAAACACAAAAACTTTATAAAAGATCATCTCTAAAGAGCTTTCAGAAGTGAGGCTAGTAGTTATCCTAGCCTCGCTTTATTTTGGAGATATTTTATTATGAATAAATGGATGTTTTTAATGGTTATTGCTGTTATGGCAATGGTCGGTTGTGGTGATGATGATCATGCAGGTCACGATCACGGAGATCATGCAGGTCATGATCATGGAGATCACGAAAAAGATGCTACTAAAGAAAAAGCAAAAGATGGTTCAGGTTCTCATGCTCACGAAGGTTCACATAAACAAATGGATCAAGCTGTATTTTTTAAAGCACCAGCTAATGGAGCAAAAGTAAAAAGCCCTTTCAAGGTTGTTTTCGGTATTAAAGGCATGGAAGTTAAGCCAGCTGGAGCCATTGTTGAAAATACAGGTCACCATCACTTACTTATTAACAAAATGCACATGAATGAAGGTGAAGTTATACCTGCAGACGATAAGCATATTCACTTTGGTAAAGGCCAAACGGAATATGAGTTATCTTTAGAGCCAGGTGAATATGTTTTAACCATGCAATTTGCTAATGGTGCACACCAGTCTTATGGACCTTTGATGTCTTCTACAATTAAAGTAACTGTAGAAAAATAAGATCATTTTTTATTTATCTAAAAGGGAGAGCTTTTCTGAAGCTCTCCCTTTTTTTTATTAACTTAAAATACCTTTGATAACATGTCTTTTTTCTACACCTGTTAATCGTAAGTCTAAGCCTTGGTGTTTGTAGCTAAATTTTTCATGGTCTATTCCCAATAAATGTAAGACCGTGGCATTAAAATCGTTAATGTGAACTGGATCTTTCACAATGTTATAAGTGTAATCATCCGTTTCACCATATTCATGACCTTTTTTGACACCACCTCCAGCCATCCAGTAAGTAAAACAACGGCCATGATGATCTCTTCCATGATTATCTTTGGTTAATTTCCCTTGTGAATAGATGGTTCGGCCAAATTCTCCACCCCAAATCACCAAAGTATCTTCTAATAAGCCTCTTTGCTTAAGATCCATCAATAAGCCTGCAGAGGGTTGGTCAGTTTTCTCACACTGTTTTCTAATCGCTTTAGGTAAATTGCTATGCGTATCCCAAGAGCGATGAAACACTTGAATAAAAGGTACACCTGATTCAGCTAATTTTCTAGCTCTAATACAGTTATTGGCAAATGTTTTAGGTTTTAAAACATCTGGTCCATACAAATCTAAGGTGGATTGTTTTTCATTTGAAAGATCAATCGCATCTGGAACAGAGGTTTGCATTCGGTAGGCCATTTCATATTGAGCTGTTCTACTCAAAGTTTCAGGATCATTAAATTGATTGTAGGTATCTTGATTGATCGACTTTAAAACATCGAGCATTTTTCTACGTTCATTTCTTGAAACTCCTGGTGGGTTTTCTAAAAATAAAACAGATTCATTTCCACTACGGAACTTAACACCTTGATGCTTAGATGGCAATACGCCACTTCCCCAGAGTCGTGAGTAGAGTGCTTGAGTTTGTCCTTCTCCTGTGGAAGTTAAAACAACATAAGAAGGAAGATTGCTATTTTCACTCCCTAATCCATAACTTAACCAAGCGCCCATACTAGGGTGACCAACAATTTGTGTCCCTGTATTAATGTAAGTGATAGCTGGATCATGGTTCACAGCTTCAGTATTCATAGTTTTGATAATCGTCATTTCGTCGACCATTTTTGCCGTATGCGGTAAGAGTTCACTCACCCAAGTTCCGGCTTGTCCATGTCTTTTAAAGTCGAACATAGGAGCAACACAGGGGAAAGAGCTTTGTCCGCTGGTCATCCCCGTTAAGCGCTGTCCATTTCTAACAGAATCCGGCAATTCTTTACCGTGAAACTTTCTCATTTCGGGGTGATAATCAAATAGATCTATTGTTGAAGGGCCACCAGCCTGAAATAAATAAATGACACGCTTTACTTTAGCATTTGGCAGTTTGTAGTGTGGGCTTGCATGACTAGAACCAGCTGCATTTAAATCTTTATTGAGTAAGCTATTTAAAGCTATACCTCCTAATCCCATACCTGATTGAAGTAGGGAACGACGATCAAAATTATTAGGGGTGTGGATCATGTTCTTAACCTTTCGTAAGGGTTTCATCTAAATTAAAAAGTAAGCTTGAAATGATAGCCCATGCAGCTTGAGCTGCTGGGTTTAAAGCTTCGTCGTTTTCTATCGAACCAACAGACAAATAGTCTTTGGTTTTTTCAGGGTTCGATTTAAAAACTTCTAATTGGTCTTTATAAAGAGCGACTATTTTTTGTCGTAATTCATCAGTAGGTTTATGTGAGGTCACCCATGTGTAAGCATAGTCAACTTTTGACTCAATCGTTTTGCCACCTTCTTTAATAATTCTCTCTGCAAAAGCTCTAGAGGCTTCTGTGAATTGCGGGTCATTTAAAGTTACCAATGCTTGTAGGGGTGTGTTGGTTCGTGCTCTTTTTATAACACACTTCTCTCTCGTTGGTGCATCAAACGTTCTCATGTTCGGAGGAGGGGCACTGCGTTTCCAATAAGTATATAAACTTCTTCTATAGTTTTTATCACCTTTGTCTTGGACGAACTGAATGCCTTTCGCACCCAAAGCAACTTCTCGCCATAGTCCAGCTGGTTGATAAGGTTTTACCCCTTCGCCACCAATTTTGTTTAGCCAAAGACCACTCGCTTTTAAAGCTAAGTCTCTAATGAAATCTCCTTGGAGCCTAAAGCGAGCCCCTCTTGATAATAAGGTATTAGCAGGGTCTTTTCCAAAACTCAATTCTGAAGCAACACTGCTTTGTCTGTAGGTAGCTGACATCATAATTTTCTTTAAAATGCCTTTCACATTCCAATTCTTTTTCACAAACTCAACAGCTAGCCAATCCAGTAATTTAGGGTGCGAAGGCCATGTCCCTTGTGAACCAAAATCGGTCACGCTTTTTACTAATCCTTCACCAAAAAGCATACTCCAGTAGCGATTAACGGTAACTCGACTCGTCAAAGGGTTTTGCGGGTCAAGTATCCATTGAGCAAGACCTAATCTGTTTTTAGGGTAATCCTCTTTCATAGGTGGGAAAATAGAAGGAGTTCCCATAAAAATCTCTTCGTCTTTTTTCGGTGAGTCGTACTGCCCTCTATCAAGAACATAAGTTTTTCTCATGCCAGGTAAATCACGCATTACCATAACGTTCTTCGAGTCCAATGTTTTTATAGCATTGACCTGATTGTTAAAGTTATTCTTGATTTTGATATAATCTTTATCAATGGAATTAAAGTAATGGTTCTCTATTGTTTTAACTCCAACTTTAGAGTCAATTTTATGCGCGGCTAATAGTGTATCGATTGAATTAAAATTCATCACCGCTTTTACTTCTTTAGCAGTTAATGTTTTTGAATAAATTCTAATATCATCTAATTCATTTTTATAGGGATGGCCCACTTCTCGCTTACCAATTCTAAAAGGAGTTTTTGATTTTGTCGTTTGTGACAAATTGTTATTGTTAACAGTTATTTCTACTTCTTTTGCATTGAGGTATAACTTTACACCTTCTGCTTTATTACTACCATCATAAGTGACAAATAAGTGAACCCATTGTTTCGTAGGAAATTTTTCTTTACTTTGAACTTTAATACAATTACTTGGCCATGTATTAATTAAATGCATCCCAAACTTTCCTCCAGAATGAAATAAATCGAATCCTCTATAACTATTTTTTGAATCCATCTTTGCAAAGGGAACTTGAAAGCCCGATGGGTCGTTCACCTTTACCCAAACTCCATAACTAAATGGAGTGTTGTTATCTATAAATTCTCCAACCTGGCCAAATTTAAAGTTGGTTTTTCCATCTAAACGAATTCCTTTATGTTTATCACGTGAGTTTGTTTTTAAAAACTTACCTTCTAGTTTCCCAATAGTACTTGGGTGAATAGGGTCTTTAATACCTTTCCCACCAGTTTCATCTAAAGGGAAATAGTGTTTTAAATTTTCAGCTAATGCTTTATTTTTTTGATTTTTTTGAATCCATTCAGTCACTTTTGTCGGATGGTTTTTCTTAAAATCATCCATGCTTTTCTGATGTTTCTCTTTTTGTGATTGAAAAAATGACTTTCTTTGACTCTCTTCCATGGTTAATTTAGCAGGTACGGTAGGCACAGCATTACCTCGTCTAGTTTGCATGCCTTTATCTGAACTGGCATTAAAAAATGCATACATTTGGAAAAACTCTTTTTGAGAAATAGGGTCATATTTATGATCGTGACATTGAGCACACTCCATTGTTAAACCTAACCATACTTGAGAGACTGTCGACAATCGATCGACGACATACTCAACTCGGTATTCCTCATCAAAAGCACCTCCTTCATCTGTGGTACCATTGTTTCTTAGAAACGCTGTGGCGAATTCTTCGGGGTCTGCTTTTGGGTTTTTATAATAATCTCCAGCTATTTGAAGCTTAGTAAATTCATTAAAAGGTAGATTGTTATTATAAGAGTCTATCACCCAGTCTCTCCAAGGCCACATGGTTCTAGGGCCATCAGCATGATAAACACTAGTGTCACCATATCTTGATATATCCATCCAAGACTGTGCCATTCTCTCCCCATAATGAGGAGAATCAAAATACTTATTTAACATAATTTCATACGAATTTTCTCGTTTGTCGTTTATGAATTGATTTACTTCATTGGGGGAGGGAGGTAGTCCTGTTAAGTCTAAACTGACTCTTCTGATAAGTTCATGCTTTTTAGCTTCTTGTTGTGGTTCTAAACCAGATTTCTCTAGTTTAGATAAAACAAAATGATCAATTTCATTTTTTGCCCATGCTTTCTTTTTAACAGCTGGTAATTTATTTTGATTAGGTTTAGAAAAAGACCAATGTGACTCCCAATTGGCTCCTTGTAAAATCCAATTTTTAATAAGTTCTTTCTCTTTATCGCTTAAAGGTACTTTGTGAGAATCGAGAGGTGGCATCACATCATCTTCATCATCTGTGATAATTCGGTACCAAAGTTCACTTTTTTCTAGATCTTTAGGCTTAATAGAGATAGACCCTTTATTTTCTCTAAATGCTCCATCTGGTCCATGAGGTACATCTAACCTTAACTTACCTTTTCTATCATGTGCATCTGGTCCATGACAGTGAAAACAGCGGTCAGATAAGATCGGCCTTATATCTTTACTAAAATCTACTTTTTTACTGCTTTCTGCAGAAAGAGATGTACCTAAAAAAGCACCAGATAAAAGAAAAGCTTTCCAAAGATTTTTCAAATCAAAGTCCTATCAAAAAAAGCGGTCACTAGAATAACATGTGACTTAATAAATAATAGTATTTTTTTAGGGATTAAATTGGACTAAGAAAGTTCAATTTAATCGATTGTTTTAAATTGGACTCGTCTAAGGGGTTGTATTTCAGTCTTTTAATATAATTGTTTCGTAACTTTTTGTTACTAAATAGTAAAATGTGGGCATATAAATGTTAAGGAATTAAGTATAAGTTTAAATGAGTTTACTCTTCAAACCACTCAGAAACTTCAGATGAATCTAAAATTCTGTCATAAACTCTTAACTCATCGATATAAAAATCTTCTTTTAAGGATAAAGTTAACCCAGTTGTATTCGAAAGGGTGTTACCACTACCCGTGTCATACGTTCTTGTCGAGCTTTGCGCACCATCTACATAAAACGTAATATTCCCTTCACCTGCGGTGTAAACCACATGCTTCCAAGTGTCGTCAAAGACATCAATAAAAAAATCAATTTTTTCATTCTATAAGTTTATCCTTTTCAATATCGTTTAAAGCACAATAATCATCTTGTTATTTAATTATTTTTCAAATATGTTTGATTTAATTGTTATTGGTTCTGGGCCTATCGGAATAGCAACGGCTAGAGAAGCAGCTCATAACAAGCTTAAAGTAGCTCTCATTGATAAAGGTCCTTTATCAGGTGCCATGTATCGTTACCCAACTCATATGACTTTCTTTTCTACTTCTGAAAATATCAGCATATGTGGAATTCCATTTCCATGTAAAGACGCTCGACCAAGTCGATTTGATGCCTTAGAGTATTACCGGCTTGTAGCAACACACCCAAATATTGAATGGTTTTTATATAATGAGGTAACCGATATTCAAGGATGCAAAGGTGACTTTACTATTCAAACTAAAAAGAAATCGTTAAAAGCCAAAGTTGTTGTCGTAGCGACTGGCTTTTTTGATCATTCTCAAAATTTACAAGTTCCTGGTGAAGACCAACAACATGTCACCCATTTCTTTACAGATGGACATGCTTATGCTGGCTTAAAAACTTTAATTATTGGAGGAGCAAATTCTGCTGTTATAGCAGCATTAGAATGCTGGAGACATGGAGCAGATGTTACGCTAGTTCATCGCAGAAATAATTTCAGAGATGATATTAAATATTGGTTAAGACCAGATATAGAAAATAGAATAAAAGAGGGGTCCATCAAGGTTCATTGGAATACAGAGGTTTCTGAAATTAAGGGAAAAGAAGTTGTTTTAAAAAGTGATGAAAAAATGATTAAGTTAGAGATAGATAATGTCATAGCTTTAACAGGTTATCGTTCTAACTTCAAATGGTTATTAGATAATGGCATAGATTTAAATGAACTTCACCAACCTTTATTAAATGTAAATAGTTTTGAATCCGCTTCAAGACAAGGTGTTTATTTAGCAGGCTGTGTTTTATGCGGTGATATCACAAACGATTTATTCATAGAAAATGGACGAGATCATGTGCAATCTATCATTAAAGAAATTGTTTGATCTAAATCAAACAAGAGTTATTATAAATTTATGACAGATCTTCATTTTAATATAGATGAACAGGTAACTTTTCTTCTTGAAAATGCCAAAGGTCTTGATCGAAAAATATTAAATGTATCTGAACTGAAAGAAATTGACTATATAACAGGAATAAAAGAAGTTATAAAGTTTCTAAATTTAATTTCAGGTTATCAACAAAAACTAACCCCTAGCTTAATCGTTGATTTAATTTGGCATGAATTGATTTTATTTACTGAATGTTACACAAATTTTTGTCAAAAGTATTATTCAAAATATATTCATCATCACCCCGGTGGAGATGAATCATCAAATCAACGTCAGTATCAACAAACTTTAAAATTGCTCACCCTAACATATGGCCAAAACTCAGACCACTTTTGGCCAGGTAGTCATAAAATCAATCACCAATGTGGAAGTTGTTCTTAATAGGAAATAATCATGTATTTTAATAGTGAAATTAAATTTGATCCAAGTAGTGATACAAGTATTAATATTGTTCCACCAACAAAGGCTTTTGCAAAAGTTCTTCATTTTCTAACTGCTGGGAAAATGAGTGAAAAAGAAGAACACGAAACTTATACAGCTATTTCAATACTTCAACAACTCAATATCTCATTAAGAAAAATGGGCATAAATAATATCGTTAGGTTATCAAAAGATAAAATAGATTTTTATTTAGATCATGAAGGTAAAGAGAACGATTTAAAGGAAGCCTTAGACCATTTCGACTTAAAAGTTGATTTAGTTGAAGCTGGTGTTTTTAATGATATCGAATTAATATTAGAACATGAAGATAATAACTTTGCCTATTTGATAGAAGTTAAGATATCACGAATTCACCCAGTAGGTGAGTATCCTATTTCGTTTAAAGTTAATGGACTTTTAAAAGACTTTAGGTCATCAACAAGTGACACGGAACAATTAAAGAAGAATTTAGAAGAAACCGTTTTTAAAGATAATGAATCTCATGAAGCCTACTTAAAATCTAAGTACGGTTATTTTGATGCATTTGTAAAGAATTTCGAATGGGAGATAAAAAAAGTACTAAGATGTGATGATGTGATTACTGAAACTAAACAAAACTTATTAAAACCTAAAAAAGACCACAATATTCAAGATGGAATTCAGCATGATAGAGAAGGTTCAGCCATGTATCATGGTTATCATGGTTTTGACAGTTATTTCTTATATGCTTGGATGTGGTCTGACTTAGCTTATAGTCATAATATTCACTGTCATAGCTGCACGATTGTCGATGATCATGGTTCAGCTTTAATGGATGTTGGAGCGGAAGGTTTTGATGCAGGAGAATCAGATATTCTAGACCCTGATGTAGAACTAAATGCAGATGATTCTTTTAGTGACCAAGGTGAAATAACAGATGCCACAGAAGATTCTAGTGGCTTTTTCGATTCTGTCTTCGATAGTTCAGATTCATCCTCCGATGACTCAGGCAGTAGCTGCTCTTCGTGTAGTAGTTGCAGTAGCTGTGGGGGAGGATGTGGTGGTGACTAAACTTAATTTACTAGAAGAACCCTCCATTGCATAATTCATTCAACTTTATAATTAATTTCAATATGCACCTGTAGCTCAGCTGGATAGAGCACCGGTCTTCGGAACCGGGTGTCAGGGGTTCGAATCCTCTCAGGTGTATTTTTAAAAAATTAAGTATAAAGTTTACCTTTTTGAATAAATTAATCAGTTTTAGATTATTTTCTTTTAACTTTGATATTCATTCTTGCATCTAGCTTTCTTAATATGAATAAAAAAAATATGTTGAACCTGATAGCATTCTAATAATATCATTTTTGACAAGCATGGCCACGTCATGATTTTTCTGTAAATTACCCGTGAAGACCTCAGGTAATTTCTTATATTTAAATGATAATTTAAAAAATTAGTTTTAAACCCTCAATTCGAAAATTTACTGCAACAGAAATGCATATCAGTATTCTTATTGGATACGCAAGGTAGGATCCAAAGGGAATTTACTCCCCCCAAACCAGGACATGAGGGAGAAAGCGTAATATATAACGATTCATCTTCCTCCCTCACATCCTGAGCAAATCCCCTACCAACCTTGCTAAAGCCTTTATTCAGTCACTCTAATTGTAGATATACATTTCCTGCTTCCCATTCCTCACTCATTTCTCTGAGCATAGCAGATGTAACTCTTAGAACCGAATCTTTATTAGGGAAAATCCCTATAACATTAACTCTCCTTTCAATTTCAAGATTAGTTCTTTCTGCCCAATTAGAGGTTCTTAGTCTCTTTCTTATGCTGATCGGGAAATGAAATATTGTTAATCCTTCACATAAGTTCTTTTCTAACCATACAGACAATTCAGATGCTGTTTTTTTATACTTTTCGATAATCTTATTTAAACGATATTCCGCCTCTTCTAAATCTAATGAATTATATACCGAACGTATATCATGTGCGACAATAGATTTCATTTCTTGCTTAGGAACATATGACTGAGCATTTCTTTGAAGGTGAAACTGACACCTTTGCCAAGGAACTCCATTAAATTCTGTTTTTAAAGCTGCCTTTAAACCTGAATGATCATCACTTGTGATGCTTTGTAAGCCACGTAAACCACGGTCTTTTAAACTGCGTAAAAATGTCCTCCAATGTATCTCTGCCTCACTTAATGATACGCTAATTCCTAGAGCCGTTCTTTTCCCATCATCTGTCACTCCTAAAGCAATTAAAATGGCACAAGATCTAACTAAGCCATCCACTCTAACTTTAACATATTTGGCATCAATCACCATATGAGGAACTTTGCTAAGTTCACGGATCCTCCATTTTTCTAATTCTTCGTCTAGCTCTTTAGCAACCTGACTTACTTTCTGTCTTGATATCCCCTCTCCACAAAGCTCTTTAACAATTGGCTCTACTTTTCTCGTTGAAACCCCATGGATATACATCTCAGCAATAGCTACATTAAGTGCTCTTTCTGACCTAAGTCCTTTTTCTAAGCAGTTTGGGTAAAAATCTGTTCCTCTAGTTTGAGGAACTTTGAGGTCCAACGCTCCAACCCTCGTCTTTACTCTTTTCGGTTTAAAACCATTTGCATATCCTCTGCGATCATCGGTTCTTTCGTAAGGATTAGCTTCTAAATGATTTGCTCTTTCAACTTTCATAGCTGAATTTAATAGAATTGCGAGACTGTCAGCGACACCCTCAAAACCATTTTCTATTAAAAGCTCTACAGCTTGGGTGTACTCGTTATGATGATTCTCGTGGGTCATCGGTTCTCCTTAATATTGGTAAAATTGGATTACCGGAGATCCACACTTTTCAAGCCCTAGAAAGACTTGATTAAATTTACAGAAGAATCATGACACTAGCACAAGCATTACGTTGTTGATGTTCAGTCTTATTAGATTTTCATTCCTATTCATCTGGAGCATGTCATAGTGTCTCAACAAACGTCAGGTAAAATTAAGATTACCTTTTCTCAGGCCATGAAAATGCTTCTTCCTTGGATGAAAGAGCGAGTCCTAGATCAGGTCAAAGCCGTCTGGCTTATCGTTGTTTATTTGGTTCTATTCCAAACCGTCATCTTGGGCATGCCGATTGTCGATGCTTCTGTCATTACTTTGGGCTTGGCTCTTGTTATTACAGGCTTAACCTTTTTTATGGAAGGTCTTTTATTGGGCCTCATGCCACTTGGAGAAGTCGTGGGGGTGAAGCTTCCACAAAAATCTAATATTGTTGTAATTCTTCTCTTTTCTATCGGCTTGGGATTTTTAGCAACTTTGGCCGAACCTGCCATTGGAGTACTACAGGCAGCAGGTAGTTCTGTTCGACCTTGGGAGGCTCCTCTTCTTTATCATTTATTAAATAATGCCTCGGGAGTTTTAGTTAATTCCGTTGGTTTTGGTGTTGGTATTGCTGTCATGTTCGGGATGCTTCGCTTTATTTATAATTGGTCTTTGAAACCCTTTATCTATGTCATGGTGGGTGGTTTATCAGTGGTCACTTTTCTGTTGTGTTCAGGCTCAGATAACTTTTTACATTTGGCTGGATTAGCCTGGGACTGTGGAGCTGTTACGACAGGCCCGGTGACGGTTCCTCTAGTTTTAGCTTTAGGAATAGGCATTTCTAGAATGGTAGGGGACTCTGAAGGAGGAGCCTCTGGCTTTGGAGTGGTGACACTCGCATCTCTTTTTCCTATTGTTACGGTACTAATTTTAGGTAGTTTATATATGTCATCTGTACCTGACCCTGTTTATTTAAATGATTCTCAAGGTGTTGTTATTACAGACCATTCAGGTAAAAAAATAGCTGATCCTATAGCTTTTTATGAAAACGAAAAGGCCTTGACTTTATTTGGAACCCCTGAGCTTTCACCTCAAGAGGATCTAGATTTTTACATTGCTAAATACGTCAATGAATATCCAGAGAAAAGACCTTATTTTGCTGTTTTAGAGACGAAAATTATGGCAGCTGAAAAGAAACACGCCGATGCTTTCAATCAGGGCGCAGGTGAGGGAATTGATTATATTTCCATGTTTAAAGCTAATATGGGTTTGGGCATTCAAGCTATTTGTTTGCTAGGTATTCCAATTTTACTTGTTCTTTGGGTCGTTCTAAGAGAAAAACTCCCTAAAGCCGATGAAACCTTTCTAGGATTAGCTTTTGCTATCGTGGGTATGGGGATTTTCTCAATGGGAATTGAGTTAGGTTTAACAAAGCTTGGTGATCAAATTGGCTCCAAAGTACCTGCCTCCTATAAAAATATATCTTTAGATAAAAGTCAGGAAACAAAAATCATTGGCTTTAATCCTGCTATTGTTCAAAAAGCGACAAATGTTGATGGAAATGTGGAAGAGTTCTTTGTTGTTAATGATGAAGGAACTTATAAAACGATTCCATATGAAAAAGAGAATCTTAAAGATGGAACCTACTCATATTTACCGACAATTGGACCTTTGTTTGGCCAAGAAGGAGGCATAACTGGTATTATTGTTATTTTGATTTTTGCCTTTATTTTAGGTTACGGTGCAACATTAGCCGAACCAGCCCTAAATGCCTTAGGTGTAACGGTCGAGGATCTCACCGTGGGTACATTTAAAAAGTCATTATTAATGCAAGCTGTTGCTCTTGGAGTAGGGTTCGGAATTGCCTTAGGTGTGGCTAAAATTATGTTTAGCATACCCCTGATATGGATGTGCGGACCACCCTACCTTTTACTTTTAATTATCACAAAGTTTTCAACAGAAGAATTTGTTAATATTGGCTGGGATAGTGCTGGTGTAACCACTGGCCCAATAACGGTTCCACTTGTTTTAGCAATGGGGCTTGGCATTGGCAGTCAGGTAGGTGTTGTGGAAGGATTCGGAATTTTATCGATGGCTTCTGTTTGCCCGATTCTTTCAGTTTTAACTGTTGGCATGGTAGTAACAGCCAAGCGTAATGCCGCTGTTCAAACCAGTGCAGATGACAATTCTACTGAATCAGCAGCTAACTAAGGGAGATTTAAATGAGTATTTCAAGAATAACCATCAACATTTTCCGTACCCTAGCTAAAGATATGATTAAAGCTCTATCTGAAGTTGGGATTGAAAATTTAACAGAGTTATCAGGGCGAGCCCCTGTTATTCACGAACCTAAAGGCTTTCTAGATATGCTTTCGGGTAGTACAGGACTAACGGATGATCCGAGTGAATTACTTTCATTCCTAGTGCCTTCGGAAAGAGAGGATGATATGGTCAATTACATTGTCGAGAAAGGTCAATTAGACTTACCTGGTCGTGGCTCTGTTTATGCAGAAAAAATAGAAATACCGAAAGGGCAAGAGCTATGTCGTGTTAATTCTCCATCTTCATTTGAAGTGAAGAGTTATCAGACCCTAAGAGAAGCAACAGGGATTTGTTGTATCGTACAAAGAGGGCAGGGAAACAAAGTTGCTAAAGTAATTTTAGAAACAGGAGCAGGTGTCCCCAATATTACCTATGGAACGGGTTTAGGTGTTCGTGATAAAATGGGATTGTTGCGTATTACTATTCCTGCTGATAAAGAGCTGATCTGGGTTGCGACAAGTAATTTTGATGCCGATATCGTGATGAATGCAGTGATTGAAGTTGGAAAACTGGACCAACCTGGGAAAGGGTTTATTTATACATTCCCGCTAAGCCAAGCTCTTTTAAATATGCAAGTAACAAGAGATTCTGGCCGTTCAGCTGCAAGTATGGAACAGGTCATTGCAGCCATTGATGGAATTAAAGGCGACATCGATTGGAGGCGACGAGCTGCAACTGTAGATGATAAAAACCGCACCTATCTTCATGGATTGGTGGAATTAACTTTGGTCTGTGATGAAGGTGGTGGGGATGATCTTGTTGCAGCAGCTATGACAGCTGGCGCAGCTGGTGCTTCAATCAGTAAGCTAAAGCAACATGCCTCGGAAGTTGGAGCGACAGGAAATTGTATCTCTAAATCACGTGAGAGTTGCTATATGATTATCAGTGAAGTTGCACTTCCAGATATTATTAAAGCTTTAGAAGAAGCGGGAGCTTTTGGAACGGACCATCATGGTTTGACCATGTCACACTCAACTCATAAAGCATTTACTTACTTGCCACCAAAAAGTGATGAGTAGTTAGTTTAGAACACGACTTCGTTATAAAGTTATATGAAGTCGTGTTCATTATTTATGAAAAACTTGATTTTAAAATGGGTTGTGATTTATTAAAATTAGAGTTACAGTTTTAGCTGAAAGTCATCTATCAAAGCACCTGGAATATAACTACTATTCGTGGAGCGCTTAGAGTAAGTAGAAGGGTCGATCAATAAATCACGCTCTTGTGTAAAATCTATCAAGTTTTTACCTAACATGTTATAAGCACTGTCATCGAACCTCATGACATTTAAAGGAGCTTTTATTTTACCATTTTCTACCCAGAAAGAAGCAAACCTTGTCATACCCGTCATTCTACATTGACTGCGATCAGAATAATTTAAATACCATAGATTATTAATATATAAACCTGTATCTAGTTGTTTTAGGACTTCATTTTGAGATAGGGTTCCAGGGCTTACTTCAATAGAAGTGGGGGACTCAGAATTATCTGCCCCATTGTGGTCTATAGAATATTCTACGGATGACCTAGGCGAGATCATACTTCCCTCATGTTTCCCATTTTTTATTAGAGGAGTCACGGTAGGCTTAATAAAGCCAGATGCTTGAAACTTCGGAGAAAGTCCATTTTCTAAATTATTAAAAAGTGTTAATTTTACATGGAATGATTTCTCTTTTTCTAGTAGTTTTAATAAGGATGAGCCTTTTGTTTGTTGTTCTTTATAGCTAAACCCTCCCCAGCAAAGCAGTTCTATCACTTCATTAAGTGCAGCTGGAGCTAAATATGTTTTATATGATCCAGGTGTAAGTGAGATAGGTGGGAGCTTTAAATAACTCAATTGTTCTTTCGACCATTCCATCTTTTCATCGAATGTTTTTGAATCCCAAACATTACCTGCATACGAAGCTTTAACGGCTTTATCTTTTTCGTGATAGAGACTCCAATCGAAATTAA
>JACLAC010002580.1_pt1 | contig 17936 bp, 6 predicted proteins | sample 8027881 | NCBI WGS metagenome assembly JACLAC01 (sample SAMN15725517, study PRJNA655200) | protist metagenome | isolation source: fluorescence activated cell sorting (FACS) single amplified genomes of... | place: Spain: Blaines Bay Microbial Observatory, Mediterranean Sea | collected 2016-01-19 | reverse complement strand
AGTACGAAGGTCCCAGAACGAACGCCAGAGGGCCCAAGATGCCCGGTCCCACGCAAGTCGTGGCGATCGAAATATCAAAAGCTTCGACAAAACCACGAAGGCGGTGAAGAATTATGCTTGGCAAGACGACGGGGGCGACATCTTTGCCGACCCGAACAGTGGCTTTGACGAGGACTTGAACAACATCTTGGAATTCCACCCACCCATGCCGAAGGGAGACTCTTCGGCCTTGAACAAAGAGCTCAGTGCGCTGGGACTTGATGGGCTTCAGGACGACCAGTTCTTTGCAAAGCAGAAGGCAGCGCCGAAGCGGCGGGGGAACGAGCGGGCGGGGAGTGGGGGAAAGCGCAGGCCGCAGCGGAAGTTGATGCAGCTGAACGAGGTCGGGTCGTACGAGTATGGGGCCCATGGGGCCCTGGTCCCGGAGGGCACGGTGCAGGAGACGCCTCTGTCGCCCCTCTCCCGGTTCATAAAGCACAGCGACTCCCAGGAGTTCAAAGCGTACCAGCAGAGCCAGGCGGTGGCGGACGATTACCCGAACATGTCGCCCGCGCCGATCACCCGGTACAGGAGAGGGAACCAGCAGCAACCCCACCGAGGGGGGGGGGGTCGAAACAGCGAGCTGAACCGGGTCACCGCAGCGGAGCAAAAGATAATGCAAGAGCTTGCTGGCCTGGACCAAAAGCTCGAAGTAAACCGGCGAAAGAACCTGAAGAGTACGCACAGCGAGCCCGCGAGGCGTTCTAGGCCACGGATGGTCCAACGGTCCGTTCCAGTAGCCACCGCCTCTATGGGAAAACGACCACAGGGAGGTATGTACGGTGGTGTTGGTTTCGGCGGTGCCCCGTCCTCGCAGATGATGACCCAGAGCCCAGGCGGGAAATGGTACCAGGGGCAGTTTTCCCAGCACCCCCCGCAGCAGCAGCAGCAATACCCTTACCATCGCAAGGGTGCTCCCGCGCCTTACAACCCCCCGAAAGCCGGGGTCCAGAACCCCACTGCCAGCGCCATGGCGAACAATATGTACGGCTACGTTCCTTCCTACGGGAATGGCCCGACGGCCCCCGTGTTTCACGAGGGCGTCGCGTATTACTACCCGCCACAGCAGCAGCAGCAGCCGCCAGGAATTGGCGGAGGGGGTGTTCCCTACCCCCAATTCGGGGGCAACAACAATCCCAACGGGCAATCATTTTTCGGGCAGGCCGCGTCGCGTAACCTTGCCCAGCCCAAGCAGCAGTTTTCCAGCGCGAGGACGAATCAAGTGTACCTGGGTAACCAACCCGGTGGAGGGATGGGTGGGGGGCAGTACTGAGGACTGAGGGCAGAGGGAAAGCATTGCAGATTACGCAGGGTAAGAGTACCGAATAACATTTTTACTAGATTTTGCATTGTCATATCACTGAAGAGTTATCTTACAATTCCGACATGATTATTTACACGCACTCGCATCACACCTCCGGTTGTAAGCCGCTTCCTCCTTTCCTCCCCCATTTTTATCTTTCACTTCATTCGGGCTTTGCTTCAGGCTTCGCTTCCCCCAGCTTCGCGCCAGCGAAAACGACTAGGACCACGGACATGTTGTCCTTGCTTCCGAGCTCCAGGCACTCGTCGATAAGGAGTTCGCACAATTTCCCAACATCCGACACGCCCGAGGTGATCTTGTTGCGAATGAAATCGCAGGCCTGTTGGTTGGACATGACGTCCCAGATCCCATCGCACGCAAATATCAGAAACTCATCTCCCGACGACCGGGCGACGGTTTTCATTTCTGGCTCAATCGAAACGGCCTGCTTCTCCGGGGGAAGCTGCGCTTGTTTGTACATAAAGTCGCCAAACGCTCGAGAGACAGCAAGGTCGCCGTTCACGCGTTTCATGGAAACGTGCCCCCCGGACTCCACGATCCGCCGCTCCTCCCCAGGGTTTGTTGGCTTATGGTCGTAGGACATGGGTTCCGCTTGGCCGCCTTCCCGGCAGAGTACAGACCGCGAGTCGCCGCAGTTCGCAATGACGATATCCTTCGGGGTCACGAAGCCGCAGATTCCTGTCGAGCCACTGGTGTCCCCGCTCATCATGCGTGGGTGGCACTTGAGCTTTCTGTCCATGGTGAAGTGGGCTAGGGACAGTGCCTTGGACAACGGCGTCGTCTCCAGGGCGCTTGTCACGCTTTTGAACGGTTCCTCTTCGCTGATCGTTTGCGCAAGGTTGTCCCCGACATATTTCGACGTCATGTCCCCACCATGCCCATCAAACACACCAAACAAACACAACTTGTCAAAACCACCTACACCTATTTGGGCAATGTCAGCATCTTCCATGTGAACACGCCAGCCTTGCATCGCTGAGCTTCCCCACTGCATACCGTGGGCCGCACCCGTATGGGTACTCTTGTCAGTCAACGGTTTGTCCAGAAACGAACCCATCTTCTTCTTATTTTACTTCTTCATCATCATCGTATCATCATCATCATTCTTCTATCTTTCTTCATCAACAAAAAAAAATTAAAAGAAAGAGAAAGAGAAAGAAGAATATTATTATTGTAATTATTAAATTAAAATTCAACACATCTATTTGCTGGTAACTCTTACTAAACGCTCAAAGTTGATTACTACCGGTAACCTAACCTTTACATTATTTTCTTCGACCTCTTCCATTTTCGCAAAACACTGTTTCACGTTTAGATAACCCTCGAGGAGATATAGGTCTATCCTTTTTGCCATGACGCTGTTTCATGTTTTTGAGCACCTGGGGCTTTGCACACTTGTTTTGTGCTTGGCATTGTTGTCTGCAGAGTCGAGGCGAAGTTCACCGAAAGCTTTGAAGACAAACGTAAAAATTCACCATGTTGAGAACGTAGTGGAACATTCCTCTCGTCACGTAGCGGCATTTTTTGTATATTTTGACCAGCCCATATATTACAAACAGCCAATGTGTAAGGGCCATATATTTCCGGTAGGTTCTTCGAGGTACGGATTCCGCAAAAATATCGGTAATCTGCACGCGTACTTGCGGTGCTCTGGGGTAAGCAGTGTGGTGTCTAATCCAGAAAAGCAACATTTAAGCTTTACGCCTTTGCCCTCGAATGACCTTGCGGCGCTAACCAAGTGGTCGGTTCCTGTTATCGACCAACATGTACAAAACTTAGAAGGAAATATGCTTGTGTTTGTGTCTGAAATCAACGACGCGTTGCACATAGACAGCCCGGAAGACTTGGGCAGTTGCACGTTAAATTTGAGGGGTTGCGCCGCCTCAATAGGAATGCCTGGGGGTGGAATTGCCAATTTTCACGGCGACGAAACCGTGGGAATAATTAACTTCCCCACCGAGGACACATCATTTGGGCAGCGGTTGATAATCATGGACCGGGATCTATTTTCTGTAAATAGCGAAGAGCACGCATTGGCGGAGTTGAAGACCTTGTCTGCGATTCATGGTGCAAATTTGATAGATAAAGTCCATAAAGGAACGTTGCAGAACGCAGCAGATGGCTGGATGGATCATATGAAGACAATAATCACCCAGACAGTATGCCGCGTCAGCTTCAAACTCGTGGGCCCCCAAGGATGCGGCTTACGGGGCGGGGTGTACGCCGACCCTGTATTTATAGCGTCCGACCTAGCCGGAGAAGGTTTCAGAAAAGCAAATATGGTAGGGAAATCAGCCAAAATGTCGGCAGATAAAATGTCCCATAAAAGTAAACTTCTGGCTTCCCAAGAGGTTGCAAGCCAAGCAGCATTTCTAGAAACAGGTTTGGGGAGCAAGTGGAATATTTCCGGGTTTAATAGTACAGGTCAAGTCAATAGTCTCCTTACTGGGCTGAAGAAAACGATGGAGAGTTCCGAGGGACGATTAGATAAAGTGTTAAGCTGCCTCGAAGACGGCGCGGCGTCTATGACAAAGTGGTCGAACATTCTTATCGATTCCAACAGACTGTACCATGGGTATGGAGTGGCGACTGACAAATACACTCGATTGGTCGACAAAGGGCAGTACTGGAACCAAGAAGCGTTAGACGCTGTCGAAAAAGCAATGTATGGATTTGAGAGCACCGTGAATGCCATCGAGGAGGCTTTAAGTAAAGCGGAGAAACGCCTCCACGCTTGCAAAGGCACTCTGCCCACCGAACGGTTCCTATTCCACAAGGTTGCTGAAAGTGCAAAACGCTTCAGGAAAAATAGCGTGTCAGATACAAGGAAAATCGAAGAAATAGTAGAGATGGAGAGCAAGCTTATAAAAAAGTGGAAAAAGGCGAACGCCATTGCCGAATGGGACAGAGCAGCAGTGCGGTCGTATCAGCAAGATGCGTCTCCACCCATTACCCTGATGCAGTTAACGGATTCTGCGGGAATAGCGGCCTCTTTGGCGATCAACGCCAAAACGGCCTTAGCAATGCACACTCTCGTACAAGAAAGGGAGGAGTTGCACGCAAAAGGACTGGCAGAAGAGCGGGTAGAGAGCGACCAGTGGCAGGAGCTGCAGGAACAAAAGATAAATGTGCCCGGGGCCCCCAACCCCTTGGGGGCAGAACAAAAGAAACTGGTAAAAGTTTTGTCACACACCCTAACGTTCGAGTTGGCAGAGCTGTTAACCCGGAAGATAGTGCCCCAATTAAATTCCGAATTGACCCAGGAACTAATCGACAAAATTGCCCGTATAGTACCAAAGAAAGTGGCCCACGACATTACAAGTGGGTTAACAGTAGGATTAGAAACCACGGTATCGGCCCTGGTCCCCACAGTGACGAACCGGCTGCTGCCTATCGCGGCCTCGGCATCGATATTCAAAGGGCTTGTAAATATTTTGACAAGGGGCCTGACTCACACGTTAGCCCCGACGCTAACATACACCCTTTCTATGTCAAATGACGAGCGTGTGTACTGCCACCACTGTTATCATTTTGGAAACGGGTGCGAGCACTGTAAGCACACATCCCAACTCGACCGCAATTCGTTCTCAGCCCTGAACTATTACGCTAGTTATTACAGTGACTACTATTCCAGCTATTTTGCGGATAGAGACATGGGCCATCAAGGGCCCAAGGATGGTTCAGGCGTGGTGCCCAACTTGCCCTGAAGTGTGCGGTGGGCGTTGCTTGCACAAACGAGACCGTGCTGAGGGGGATCGTGTGTGTGTCATAAAACAATCCATACTTATTATTGGACGTATTAAGAAAGGTGATACAAAATATCTAGATTCTTTAAAATATCGATTTTTGCAATTTTAGCTCTGTTTCACTTTAAGACCTTTATATATTTTTGGCCATGTATTTCGTGTACAGTTCCATGTTTCGCTTCAACAGTTCCGACACGGGGCCCATGACTCGCATGAACGTTTTTCTTCGGATGCACAGTACTTTGCAGTCCCCGACTGACACGACGGAAGCCGCACGCGGGCGGTTTGTGAGTAGTGCAATTTCGCCGAAGTAATCCCCACTCCCTAAGGTGCACAGCTCCACTGGCTCCGACCCAGCGCTCGGCTGTTGCACACATTTAACTTGCCCTTTCTCGATAAGATAGAAAGTGTTTCCTGAATCGCCTTCCTTGATGATGAGGTCCCCATCTTTGTATTGTTGTTGCTCTAACGCTTCCGCAACCTCCATTCGCTCGTTATCTTTCAGGCTCTGCAGTATGGGAACGTTCTCCAAAAAGGCGGCATACTTCTCACGTTTCTCCGTAAAGGTTTGCATCAAAATGTATTTGAATGCCACCCGGTCCAGCGCCCACAGCCTACACGGCGTTGCGGCAACTACCGTTGCCGCTCTTGGAGCATTGTACATGAGCGCCAGCTCACCAAATGCATTGTGTTCTTCGGAGGTGCACGTCGCCACGTGATTCTCTTCTTCCCCCTTTTTGATAAATACATCGCACTTTCCCTCCTCGATCAGATAAAAATTGTCTCCTTCGGCTCCTTGTTTGATCAAGACGTCCCCAGCCGGAACGTCGACTTGAAATATTTCAAACAGCAACTTGTCAATCTGGGTGCTATCCAAATGAAGAAACAACACGTTTCGATCTAAAACATCTAGTATACGCTTTTTTTCGTCGGCGGACTTCTTGGTACCCTGTGATTTTCTGTTCTGAAAGGCCAGCTGGGCTTTCTCGATTCCACCAGCAGCTGCACTGACGGACACCCGGCGACTTCGAGCCACGGGCATGGCTTTCGGTGGGAGTTCGACTAGTTCCCCAAAGTCGTCGTCCTCTTCGTCGCTGTCTAAATCGTCTTCGAAGTCCAAATCCGCTTTTGCTTCCTCCATGGAGAATTGTCCCGATGTGCTGACCCCGCCAGTCTCTTCTGGGTACTGTTTCAACAAGTACTCGACAACATGTTTGATGGGATTGTCCGGTTTGTCCAAGAGCAGATTTTCGACAATCTTTATAAACAAAGTGTTGATACCCTTTTTGTTCAGGTACTCCTGTAACTCAGCCTGGACGTCTTGTGCCCCTTGCGCCATTGTTTTTCTTTCGTAGTGTCAAGGTTTTTACACTTGTGTACGATTCGTACAAAATAGATTTGGGTTTTTATGTGTATAAATCGTGACAACCAGCTATCTATTGCTTATTTCCCCAATTTTTACCACACTTACCTTTCCCCCGTAACGGGCCAACAGATGAAATGTGTACACATAGATTTCATTAGATGATAAAGATGATTGGGGAGAAGGAGTTTGTTGTTGTTATTGTTGTTATGTTGTTTCATCATTATTAGTAGACGACTATTTGGCACTACTATTAGCCTAATTAATAATTAAAAACAAAAATAGATTGCTGGAATAGCATGGGTTTACAATAACGAAGAAGGAAAAACGGGTCCATTTAAAAAAGTACTTCCATGTGAGAAAAGAATAATAGCCAAGTTGGTAGGTGGTAGGTACCTATTATACCTGTATTAATACCGGTAGCTGTACAACAATTATTAATTTATTTTTAGATAAAAAATAATAAATTTATAAATAAATGGTTTCACAGAAGTCAAGGCCGGTACCCCGGCACAGCAGGGGCACACAATAAGAAGATAAAGTAGAAATAAAAGCAACGGACTATTTTCCCTCTTTCTCTTTCCAAAAAAAAAACCAACAAAAATAAAATGAAAAACTGGTATTTAGGTATTTGTTGAGCGAGCAGTTTATAGACGCCAATATTTTAAGAATACTGTGTCACTTTGTTCGTTTCATTCTGCCTCGTCATTCGTCTACGAGGTAATTAGCTACTGTACCTACCTACCTACCTTACGGTAAGGAGATGGTGGTCTTCGTAGTACATCTAATGTAATAAAGATCGTTAATATAAATAATATATTAAAATAAGAGAAGGAGTACGAGTAAAAATTGCTTTTTGCTCGAAAGACTTCAGACTTCAGACTTCCATCTATTGTAATGGTACGTCCTCGTACTCATCGTATTTCCTCTTTTGTTGTGTGGATTTTTTTATTTGCTTCTTCCTTGTACTGTAGTTAATTCGATCTTCCTATATAAAAATTAAGTAAAATAATATAAAATATATTCATTTTACCGTATGCATATTTTTATCATTTATTAAAAATAAACAAATTATATCATTTATTAATGGATTGACTTTGACGTTTTTTTAGTAGGGTTGTACCACTGGTTGTGGCCTTGGAACGTGGGTTTGATCCTTGGCACTTGGCGCCCAAGCAACAAGTTCGAAAATTCACTGTAACCCAACTGACCATTGTTGTCAGCATCGTAGGCCTTGAAAAGCGCGTCAGCGTCGCTGTTGCGATAGTTCAAATTGGCAAGAGCAGCACGGAACTCGGACAAAGACAGAAACCCGCTCCCGTCCGTGTCGTAGCGTTTCATAAGTTTTTCAAGTTCTCTACTTTTGCGGTTGATGCTGGTGGAAAAGTTGGCCATGCTTTCTACTTTATTCCGCAAACTTTCTTCTAGGACCATGAGATTCCCGTTGGTATCGCCCCGGGTCGCCTCCTCGATCGCACTCTGCATGCTCGCGCCACTGGCGTTCCCCCTCGCGCCGGTCTCGGGGGCCCTTCCCTGCCCATCCCCATACACTGCCGCGATAAATTCGTCTATGGAAATCTTTCCATCCGAGCTCGAGTCAAACCTTTCAAAGAGCATGTCGCAGTCGGCGCCGAAGCAAGCGAAGCTCCCCATGGCGGTAAAAAACTCATCCTTCGAAATGAACCCACTTTTGTCAAGGTCATAACCTGAAAACATATGTTTCAGCGCACGCTGTTGGTCCCTCATGGTGCCGTAGTTGGACGCCGTCTCGATCTTTCGGCGAATCCCTTCTTGCAACCGGAGGAGTCGCTCCTGGGGGTTGGTGTACTTGTGCCCCGGCTGGTCTGAGGCTTCGCCGCGCCGGTTGGCGGGGTTGGGCTTCTGCTCGATGCTCAGCACCTTTGCGTAGTAGCCTCGGGTAAAATCGTTACAGGCAACAATGCCCACTTCCCTGCCAAACATAACGAGCGTGTTCCCTACCAACAGGTCCCGCGGCCCGTAGAACTTGGCGGGGGCGCTGGTGAAAGACGCCACGCCGGAGCCGTGCTGCGCTTCTGGGACCGCAAGCCTTCCGCGGTTGATGCGGAACCTCGAGGTGAGGTCTCTCCCCGAGTTCATCCCCGTCATTTCGTTCACTTCAATGGTGTCGTCTACAAGAAAGTACTTTATCTTTAGTTTCCTAACCCCCCCTTGCAAATCGGAGTTGTCGTCCCACGCGCCGATGAACTCTAGTACCTTCCCGTCCATGTTCAAGAATTGGCTGTGGTCCGCCCGCTCGCCCCGGCCTTTTTTCTGGACAGGGCGAACGAGGTCGTTCCCCATGCCCGGCTCGAAGGCGCGGCGAGCCGGGACGTTAGGGAGTTTCATCGGCTGGGCCATGATAATGTCCGAGAACTCGTTCGCAAAGTACTCGCGGGTTGCCCTTTCCGCGTCGTTGATGACGAACTGGCGACCGTTCACCCTCATCCTCTTGCCCACGGCAAAGTCCCCGGGCATGTAGCATTCTCCCGTGCTCTTCAGCAGTTTCGTGCGCTTCATGAAGCAGCCTTGGGGGGTGCCACTGTTCTGGGTCCTGATCTCAATGATCTCCACCGATTTATCCTGCATGTAGTATGAGATGACAAACTTTCGAATGTCGAAGCCTTCGCCTTCGGAGTCGAACCAGGGCTCTTTGAAGTATGCGTTGAACCTCAGCACGATCTTGTCGTACTTCAGCCAGGTTGGGACAGCCGCCGGGACGGCGGCTTTCCTCGGCCCGAACCGCTGCACCTTCATGGTGTCGCTTACGTCGGTCGATTTTAGCGCGGCCGGGGCGTTGCTCCCGAGTTGATTGCTCATCTTGTCGTTTTGCAGCTGAAGCTCCTTCAGCTGGTTGTCCAGCTCCAAGCGCTTTCGTAGGGCGGCCTCGCGTTCACGCTCGTACTTTAGCAGCCGCTCCCTCTCTTGAATTTCCTTGGTGATGTCGTCCATTTCCTGCTCTGGCTTGGGCCGGGAGGCCAAAACCTTTTGTTGATGCTCCATCTTTTTCTTCAAATCGAGCAAATCTGAACCGACCAGCGTGGACGCGCCCATACGACGACCCTCGGCAACGCGGCCCGAACTGTAACGGCCGCGGACGGGGGGGGGCAGGCCCACCGATATTGGCAGCGTTGGCAGCGTTCATGTTCTTTTACTTTTGGGTACGCACGTGTTTATAAAAAGTAAAGGCTGGAATGTCTTTCTCTGCGTTTAATAATGTCTATCTATGTGTATGTTCGCAATTGAGTGAATGACACTCTTTTGTGATATTTCCCCCCTTGTGTTGTCATTCTATTTCATTTGGATGACGTGCATATATATTCGTTTTTTCTTTTTTTTTGAAAAAATGGAAGAGAAGAAGAAAAACATAAAATAATAATAATATAGAAATAACATTGAAACCGTTAATAATTTTCAATTTTATTTTTATCTATATTATTATTTTATTTTATTATTGTACAGTATATTATTATTTATTATTATTATTATGGAAGGAAGATGACAATTGTAATAAGTATAAAATAAGAATACATAACTAAATAGAACAAACATATATCAAAGTCTCCAATTGCTGCTTTTACTACAGTTCTTGATCGCACTGCATTTCCTAGACTACGCCAATGGAAGTGCGGACAGTCTAAATTCAGTTATAAATTATGAAAGCCCAAAAAAATATTCAGTCTCTGTTCTCTGTTCTCTGTCTTATTTTGCTCATTTTGGACATTTGCCCGTACAGATATTTTATTTAATTGTAATTTGATGTTATAAGCTAACTATATAGATAATAATAATATTAATGGCCAATTTAAGTTACAAAATGTACATCTCATCGCCAAATGCAGAAGCTGTTTTTTTTTTAGCAGCTTCTTCCATAGTACCTCATCATATTTTCTGTTGATACAATTTAAGAAATAATATTTGTATTTATATATCTTAAATTAGTATACTTTAAAGTATTTTATTTATTTATTCAAGTCTTTTTGTATTGTACTGTACTGTAGTATACTTTATTCTAGTGGGTAGAGGCTAGAGATAGATTTCGCGGAATCAAATGTAATCTCAAATCTCAAATCTCTTACTTCTTTCTCCCTTCCTCCCGGCCGTAATCCTTGATAGGTCATATTCACTTTCAATACTACATTTCTGTATTTGTTGTTTTTTTTGTGGTGGTTGTTGGTTGTCGTTGTAGATTCTCAGTAAAAAGAATGAGGAAGGGAATGCTGAAATAATAAGCCCTACCTAGATTGTATTTATAAAGGAATTTAGATACTAGAAGTGATCATAACCCAACTCTTTCGGACCAAATAAGCCACCTACAATTAAGGATATATATTTATAGAGATAACGAAAGGAGACCCGTTGTAATGATAATTCTATATTTATGTACAGATGTATACTTTCATATTTATAATACCTAAATAGAATTAAAAAAGTGATATAAAATATACATATGTACATATACATAGCATATTTAATCATATAAACACATATATATCCTTAATTATAGATGGATTATTTTGTCCAGCCCTAAAAGTTAAATTAATTTTAGCCATTCATAAGAAGATGCTAAGCGCTAAAGCAACTAACAAAAAAATACCGGTATTACACCTGGGTACCATGCCACCTCACAACCACGCAAAATTTTATAATAATAAATAATATTTTAGCTTCTACACCACACCAGGGCGGAGGGAGGAGGGGGGGGTCAAATGGCGGCGGATGGATTTATCCTGTCCTGAGAGAGTGAACGGTGAGCAAATAAAAGAGGACAGAAGAAAAAGAAAGGCTGTTCACAATAATTTTAGACAGTTTGGAATAATTGTTTCTCGCTTTCTTTGTTGATTTCTTTTTCCTGTACAAAAAAAACCAACACCATATTATCGCTAGTAGTATGAAATTTACAGCTACTCTTCTTCTTGCCATCTGCTTGGTCGGCCTTGTCGCCACCACCACTGCGGAAGGGCAACCAAAGTCCATGTTGAAGACTCAGCAAGGCGTAAGTTCCCCGACGGTGGCGCCAAAGAACAACACCAAGAAGAAAAAGGACGCCGATGACCATTCGAGCAAAGCCTCGGCATTCATCTTCACCACTGGTGCCGTTGGTATCGTTTTCGCCCTGTACTTGAACAGCGTCGTGTCCAGCATCAAGTTGGAGCTGACACCGACCAAGTCGGGGAAATCCGTCAACCGGGCGGGCGGATCCCAGGCGACCTACAGCATGCTTGCCGGATCCGACAGCAGCAGTGCGGAGGAGATAGCAGCAAAGTCCGAAGAGTTGAAGGAAATCTACAACACTATCCGCGTCGGTGCGAAGGCCTTCTTGTGGGCCGAGTACAAGATCTGCTTCTTGTTCATCACAGTGTTCGGCCTTATCGTGTTCGTCCTCGTGTCGCACGTAAGCGCAGACGAATGGGACTGGCAGTCTGGCGGCCTCACCGCGCTATCGTTCGTCGTAGGCGGAATGACCTCCATCATCTCCGGTTACATCGGCATGATGGTCGCCGTCAACAGCAACGCACGTTGCACGGTATCCGCGAACAAGCTGGGTGCAGAGGGCTGGAGGGAGAGTTTCAACGCCGCCTTCCGCGCCGGTGGGGTCATGGGATTTTCACTGTGTGGCATTTCTTTGATCACTCTGTACGTCCTCTGCCTTATCTACCAGGGAGTATTTGGCAAGGACTACAACAAACTCTTCGAGTGCATCGCGGGCTACGGCCTTGGCGGTAGCTCCATTGCCATGTTCGGGCGCGTTGGTGGGGGAATCTTCACCAAGGCTGCCGATGTTGGTGCCGACCTTGCAGGGAAAGTCATTGGCGTCGACGGCGTCAAGCTCGATGAGGACTCCCCATACAACCCGGCCGTTATTGCCGACAACGTTGGCGACAACGTTGGCGACGTTGCCGGCATGGGAAGCGATCTGTTCGGATCTTTCGGTGAAGCAAGTTGCGCCGCCCTTCTTGTCGGCGCCTCGTGCGCTCAAATCGCGACGGAATGGGACTACTTGATGTTCCCGCTGTTCATCAGTGGTGCCGGCATCATTGTCTGCCTCTTGGTGTCTTTTGTTGCCACGAACATATGGACCGTCGGAACGGAAGAGGCGGTGGAGACTGTCTTGAAAGTGCAGCTCCTTCTTACCTCTATCGGCATGTCCATCGCCTGCTACCCGTTGGCCACCAACTTTTTGCCCAAAGACGGAATGACCATCGGTAATGTCGAGGGAATTACGCAGACCACCTGCTACTTCTGCGTCATTGCGGGCCTTTGGGGCGGCTGCGCCATCGGGTTCATCACGGAGTACTACACCTCGGCCTCGTACCAGCCCGTTCGCGACGTTGCCCGCTCCACTGAAACCGGGGCGGCCACCAACATCATCTACGGCCTTGCATTGGGCTACAAGTCGGCCATCTTGCCAGTAATCATCATCAGCGCCATCATCTACCTTGGCCTGAAGACTGCCGGTATGTACGGTGTCGCGTTGGGCGCCCTCGGTATGCTTTCGACCCTTGCCACGTGCCTGTCCATCGACGTCTACGGCCCCGTATGCGACAATGCTGGCGGAATCGCCGAAATGTGCGAGTTAGAAGACCACGTCCGCGAAAAGACCGACGCCCTGGACGCCGCCGGGAACACCACCGCCGCGATCGGAAAAGGGTTCGCCATCGGCAGTGCCGCCCTGGTGTCCCTCGCCTTGTTCGGCGCCTTCGTCACCCGCGTGTCCGTCACCGCCTTCGGCGACAAGGGCAAGGTGTTCACCATCGACTTGCTCCGACCGGTAGTCTTCGCGTTCCTCGTTCTGGGCGCCATGATCCCGTACTGGTTCTCCGCCCTTACCATGCGAAGCGTTGGCGAAGCGGCCAACGCCATGGTCAAGGAAGTTGCCCGTCAGTTTGCCACAATCGAAGGCCTCGGCCGTGCCGCCACCATGACCGTCGACGAGCGCATTGCCGTCAAACGCCAGGGCGGAAAGGTGGTAAAGCCAGAGTACCAGCTGTGCATCGACATTGCGACCAACGCCTCGTTGTACGAGATGATTGCCCCCGGCCTTTTGGTAATCGCCTCCCCGATCCTTTGCGGAACCTTCTTTGGCGTTGAGGCCGTCTCCGGCCTTCTCGCCGGAGCCCTTGCCTCCTCCGTACAGCTTGCCATTTCCATGAGCAACACCGGTGGCGCGTGGGACAACGCCAAGAAATACTGCGAGAAAGGAGAACTGAACGGTTGGTTGCCCTACCACGGCGGAGGCGTGACCAGCGAGAAATTCTTCGAGCTTGCCGCCCGCGAGAACGGGACCGGAAACCTCTGCATGACGCAAAAAGACGCCGCCGGGAACAACATTGGAATCAAAGCGTTCCTTGAAAACTTGTCCAAGGCCGACCCAGAAAAGTACCGCCGAGTCATGGAAGGGGAAGAGCCCGTGGAATGCTTGGACCGAAGGCTATGCGTATACGCGGGCAAAAAGTCCGCCGCGCACGCCGCCTGCGTCGTGGGTGACACCGTGGGCGATCCATTGAAAGACACTAGTGGCCCAGCCCTTAACATCGTCATGAAGCTCATGGCCATTATCTCAGTTGTTTTCGCGAGCTTCTTCATGTCCGTCAACTGCGGGAGAGGTGTCTTTAACACCGGTGAGATCAAGTGGGACAATGGAGCGTGCAGTAAACTGTAAGCCAGCCTGCGCTGGGATTCCTTTCCATGCAAAGAATGTCCAATGAATGGATGGGGGCGAGATGAGGAGGAAGAAACGGGGTAGGAGAAGAGGAGAGACTGGAGAACCTCCCACTGGAGAACCTCCTCAATTCTTATTTTAATTAAAGATACCTCTAAAAAATTGTTTACCTGTCTCCCTTTTATTATAACTTTTTGATGAATAATTTTTTAAGTAACCGTTTCCAGTCCCTTCATATCATATGAACATTTTGCTTTTTAACCTTTTACTTTAATACGTGTGTATAATTTAGATAAACACTGAATTACGAAAAGTAGGGGGTTTTTTTTTACTTTAAAGCAAGCGCTCCCAATCTCTGGTGAAAAATAAACATAAACTAAAAAAAATTATTAACATATTTTAATCCATCATGGACATATGATGATGATAATACTCTAACACTACGCAGAACACTTCTTTTTGTTAAAAAATAAAGAATACAAATTCGGTTGTTGGTTCACTACCTCTTCTATCACCGTTGCTATTTATTATGTGTTTTAATTAATCTGATCGATCCCATAGTGTTACGGAATGGTATTAATATTGTAATACCATACCATAGAGACTCCACTCCACATAATCTAAAATATACATTTAGTAAAGTAGAACAAACGAACGACAAAACACTTTTACTTCCGAAGCAAAGAAAGAGAAAAGAAAGTCCGTCCGGATGATATCTTTTAATTATAAACTATTTTTAATAATTGATAGGTATATATATTAATAAGTTTTGAATCAATATATAATATAAATACTATTATTTAATAAATCTATTTAATATATAAATAGAGTAATATTTTTATATAAGTATAATAAAATAGTAGAATAATAATATTCAAAATCATTTTTTTTGTATTTTTACTTTGTTTTAATTTTAGTACTGTTCTGTGCGTGAATAATGTACATTTCTAATAGAGAGAAGAGGAGAGAAGAAGAATGAATAATATTTACAACACACTCTCATTATGACTCTATATATCTATCATCATCTATTAAATAATTAATAAAAAAATAATAGTTATTGCTTACACGTCCCCTTTCTTCTTTCTCTTTTACCGGTAGTATTTATTATTTCTTTTTTTCTTCTTCGTGTGGTGCGTACCACCGTATAGTTGGTATTGAGTATTGAAATTGAAATGAAATTGAATCAACTCAACAATAAAAAATGCAAAAGAATTGAAGATAAGTGAACATTGTCGGCTACAAAAAAATAGAAATTATACAAATGTTTTATGTATTAATATATATCTATACACACACGTTGTTTATCAGTACCATTTATTTGGGTTTTGAATATAGCAAGAAGAAGTAAAATAAGAAGAAGATGGGTTCGTTTCTGGACAAACCGTTGACTGACAAGAGTACCCATACGGGTGCGGCCCACGGTATGCAGTGGGGAAGCTCAGCGATGCAAGGCTGGCGTGTTCACATGGAAGATGCTGACATTGCCCAAATAGGTGTAGGTGGTTTTGACAAGTTGTGTTTGTTTGGTGTGTTTGATGGGCATGGTGGGGACATGACGTCGAAATATGTCGGGGACAACCTTGCGCAAACGATCAGCGAAGAGGAACCGTTCAAAAGCGTGACAAGCGCCCTGGAGACGACGCCGTTGTCCAAGGCACTGTCCCTAGCCCACTTCACCATGGACAGAAAGCTCAAGTGCCACCCACGCATGATGAGCGGGGACACCAGTGGCTCGACAGGAATCTGCGGCTTCGTGACCCCGAAGGATATCGTCATTGCGAACTGCGGCGACTCGCGGTCTGTACTCTGCCGGGAAGGCGGCCAAGCGGAACCCATGTCCTACGACCATAAGCCAACAAACCCTGGGGAGGAGCGGCGGATCGTGGAGTCCGGGGGGCACGTTTCCATGAAACGCGTGAACGGCGACCTTGCTGTCTCTCGAGCGTTTGGCGACTTTATGTACAAACAAGCGCAGCTTCCCCCGGAGAAGCAGGCCGTTTCGATTGAGCCAGAAATGAAAACCGTCGCCCGGTCGTCGGGAGATGAGTTTCTGATATTTGCGTGCGATGGGATCTGGGACGTCATGTCCAACCAACAGGCCTGCGATTTCATTCGCAACAAGATCACCTCGGGCGTGTCGGATGTTGGGAAATTGTGCGAACTCCTTATCGACGAGTGCCTGGAGCTCGGAAGCAAGGACAACATGTCCGTGGTCCTAGTCGTTTTCGCTGGCGCGAAGCTGGGGGAAGCGAAGCCTGAAGCAAAGCCCGAATGAAGTGAAAGATAAAAATGGGGGAGGAAAGGAGGAAGCGGCTTACAACCGGAGGTGTGATGCGAGTGCGTGTAAATAATCATGTCGGAATTGTAAGATAACTCTTCAGTGATATGACAATGCAAAATCTAGTAAAAATGTTATTCGGTACTCTTACCCTGCGTAATCTGCAATGCTTTCCCTCTGCCCTCAGTCCTCAGTACTGCCCCCCACCCATCCCTCCACCGGGTTGGTTACCCAGGTACACTTGATTCGTCCTCGCGCTGGAAAACTGCTGCTTGGGCTGGGCAAGGTTACGCGACGCGGCCTGCCCGAAAAATGATTGCCCGTTGGGATTGTTGTTGCCCCCGAATTGGGGGTAGGGAACACCCCCTCCGCCAATTCCTGGCGGCTGCTGCTGCTGCTGTGGCGGGTAGTAATACGCGACGCCCTCGTGAAACACGGGGGCCGTCGGGCCATTCCCGTAGGAAGGAACGTAGCCGTACATATTGTTCGCCATGGCGCTGGCAGTGGGGTTCTGGACCCCGGCTTTCGGGGGGTTGTAAGGCGCGGGAGCACCCTTGCGATGGTAAGGGTATTGCTGCTGCTGCTGCGGGGGGTGCTGGGAAAACTGCCCCTGGTACCATTTCCCGCCTGGGCTCTGGGTCATCATCTGCGAGGACGGGGCACCGCCGAAACCAACACCACCGTACATACCTCCCTGTGGTCGTTTTCCCATAGAGGCGGTGGCTACTGGAACGGACCGTTGGACCATCCGTGGCCTAGAACGCCTCGCGGGCTCGCTGTGCGTACTCTTCAGGTTCTTTCGCCGGTTTACTTCGAGCTTTTGGTCCAGGCCAGCAAGCTCTTGCATTATCTTTTGCTCCGCTGCGGTGACCCGGTTCAGCTCGCTGTTTCGACCCCCCCCCCCTCGGTGGGGTTGCTGCTGGTTCCCTCTCCTGTACCGGGTGATCGGCGCGGGCGACATGTTCGGGTAATCGTCCGCCACCGCCTGGCTCTGCTGGTACGCTTTGAACTCCTGGGAGTCGCTGTGCTTTATGAACCGGGAGAGGGGCGACAGAGGCGTCTCCTGCACCGTGCCCTCCGGGACCAGGGCCCCATGGGCCCCATACTCGTACGACCCGACCTCGTTCAGCTGCATCAACTTCCGCTGCGGCCTGCGCTTTCCCCCACTCCCCGCCCGCTCGTTCCCCCGCCGCTTCGGCGCTGCCTTCTGCTTTGCAAAGAACTGGTCGTCCTGAAGCCCATCAAGTCCCAGCGCACTGAGCTCTTTGTTCAAGGCCGAAGAGTCTCCCTTCGGCATGGGTGGGTGGAATTCCAAGATGTTGTTCAAGTCCTCGTCAAAGCCACTGTTCGGGTCGGCAAAGATGTCGCCCCCGTCGTCTTGCCAAGCATAATTCTTCACCGCCTTCGTGGTTTTGTCGAAGCTTTTGATATTTCGATCGCCACGACTTGCGTGGGACCGGGCATCTTGGGCCCTCTGGCGTTCGTTCTGGGACCTTCGTACT
>JACLAC010020278.1_pt1 | contig 17939 bp, 12 predicted proteins | sample 8027881 | NCBI WGS metagenome assembly JACLAC01 (sample SAMN15725517, study PRJNA655200) | protist metagenome | isolation source: fluorescence activated cell sorting (FACS) single amplified genomes of... | place: Spain: Blaines Bay Microbial Observatory, Mediterranean Sea | collected 2016-01-19 | reverse complement strand
ATTTATACGAGTTTCGGGTATTTATGCGAAACTTGGGTTAGGCGGCCACTTCTTCCTCGGTCAGGGCCTGTGTGGCGGATTCTGCCCTGGCACCGAGCAGGATGGCCGGGAGCAGGGTTCCGTCGGTGATCAGGGCCGTGGACAATACAATGGCTGTTAGAATCCCGAAATTGACATTGGGCACGAAGGAGGCAAAGACAAAGGAAGCAAAACCCACAACCAGGATCATGGTAGTCACTAGCAGGGCGGGACCCGTGTGGGTGATGACGTGGGCCACCGCGATGACCGGGCTGGATCCCAGCTTCCGCCACCGGTTGTAGTTGCTGAGGAAATGGATGGTATCGTCCACGGCAATGCCCAGGCAGGTACTCGCCACCAGGACGGTGCCTATATCCAACGATTTGCCCAGTAACATCATGAATGCGCCACCAAAGATGAGGGGAACGGTGTTGGGAATCATGGAGAGCAGGCCCAAACGCCAGGAGCGGAAAACCAGGATCATGAGCAGGGACAACAAAATCAATGCCATGGAAATGGAAGTGAAAAAGGCGCTGACCACATAAGGGTTCATGTTCTGGTAGAGGGGGAGCTTGCCCGTGATATGGGCATCCAGCCCCATTTCGGCGGCTTTTGCTTCGATTCGGGCAAATTCATCCAGGCACTTCTTGGAATCGTGAAGGTCGGACATGGCGGTGAGCCGGATCATGTCGTTGTCCAGGGTCATGCGATTGTTGAGGTCCATGCCCTGGGGTAGGCTCATGGTGTAGAGGAACAGCTCCTGGGCGATGAGTTCCTGGTTTTCAGGAATAACATAGGCATCGGGATCTTCGCCGTTCAAGGCCCGGTTGGTTTGTTTGATTATGTCGGTTACGGCAACGGTTTTGGTGATATGGGACAAGGTTTCGAGCCAGTTCTGGAATTGGGTTACCCGGTCCAGGAAATCCGGGTCCTTGATCCCGTCCGTCCGGCCGCTATCGATCGTTATCTCGAAACCAAGCATGCCGCCGATCTTTTCTTCCGCAAACTCATTGGCGATTCGGGTGTGTACGGAGGGGGCAAAGTATTTGAAAGGATTGGAGTTGATTTCGTTCTGGAGACCGATGAAGGCGGCAAAGGCGATGGCAATGGCAAAAAAAGTGATCATGGGCAAACGGCGCCGTTGGAGCCATTGGGCATAACGTATGGCAAGTGGGTGAGGCTGGTCGTGTTTAGCCAGGGACTGGCGGAAGGGGACCCGAATGGGGGTATAGGCCAGGATGGGTGTCAGCATGAAAATAGTGATAAACCAGGCGATCAGGGTACCGGTACCGGCCAGGATGCCCATATAAACGATGGGTACAAGTTTGGCACTTGCAAAACTGAAGAATCCGATGGCCGTTGAAATACTGGTCAGCAAGGTGGGTTGCAGGTTTTTGATCAGGGTTTTGTGGGTGGCCTCCCTGGGATCCAGTCCCGAGCCACGGAACTGGAAGAAGGTAACCAGGATATGGACCGCGTCTGCCACACAGATTGCGATCAAGATGTGGGGGACGATGGCGGTTAGATTGTTGAAGTGAATGTCGAGCCAGCCCGCGGCACCCAGGGTCATGGAAATACTCATGATGATTACCAGGAATGGCAGCAGGATACCTGAAATACGCCGGAATGAAATCAAGAGGAAAAAAACGATTGTGCCCATCAGCACAGGGACCATGATCTTCAGGTCTGCCTGAGTGACTTCCCGGAAGGTATAACTCACCGCCGAGGGTCCAGTAATATAGAGCTTGTGATCACCCGGACCGGGGTAGATTTCGCCGCCAAGGGGATCGATCGCACCGGGTGCATACTTTTGAAAGGTCAAACGCGTCTCCCGGATGACCTTATCAAAGTCGGGCGCCCCCCCAATGGCGGGTTTCAATTGGGCATAGATAACCGCTGCGGTTCCGTCCGAACTGACCAGGTAACCCGGAATGACTTCGTGACCCAAGGCCACGGCCTTTCGTTCCGCCAGGAATTCCGGTGTCAACTCTGTTTCCTCTTCCCCAAGCAGCGGTTCTACAATCAAATCGTCTCCTACCGCGTGGGTCCAATTGTAATTTGTCAGGGAATCGACCCGAATGATTTCGGGTACCTGCCAGAGATCTTCGGTCAGGTTTTGTAAAAAAACCACCGAGTCACGATCAAAAACGCCACTGGGGCTGTGGACGATGATGGCCGTCATCTCGTCATTGCCGAAACGTCGCTCGAAAGCATCGAAACGAGCCAACAGGGGATCCGACTCCCGGAACCAGATGCGGTAGGTGAAGTTTGTCTTCAAATACATAATGCCCGGAATCAGCAACATTGCCAGGAAAATGCCGCACAACAAGGATTGAAAGGGGTGGTCGATCAGATAAGCCGCAAAGCGACTGGCGGGAGTTTTTTGTTCATAAAGGCTCATGCAAGACTCCATCTGGTTTCAAAATCCGGGAATAGAATTCCCGTTGGGCCGAGCGACCCGGTTTTGGCGATCGTTTACTGTCCGATCAGAAGAAACGGGTGAGGGTGAAGAAGACCTGATTACTCTCGTCCAGGACCTCCAGGCCGAGAGGCCGTTCTCCTTTGGGGGGGGCATCCACCCAACGCAGCCCGGTTCGCATACTCCAGGTGTCCGAAAGCCGCTGGCTGTAGCGGAAGTTAAGCAGGTATTCGTGGTTGCGTTCCATATCGAAGATAAGAGTGAGTATGAACTCTTTGCTCGAGGTATCGTTCCAAGCATGGCGGAGGCCGGCCAGGATATCCTGCTGGAAGGCAGTCAGGGCCGCTCTTTCTTCTTCAGTAGTACCCAAAACAGCCTGGCCTTCGAGGAGGAGGGTAGTCTCGGAACCGCTGGTATTGGCCCAACCATACTCAAACCCTATGGCTGCCTGTTGGTGGTCGGTCTGGTTGAGTGCCGCGGTCAACCCGGTCTGGTCTTCGAAATCCTTATGGGCGTATTCAAGCTTGAAAATCAGGGAACCGAGGATGTGGAGATAGGTTGCGCCCAGGTCCCGGACACGAAGGTAGGCGGGATGGAGGAAACCGGTTGCCGGGTCAGGGTTTCCAAAAACCGGAAACTGACGATCCATGTGATCCAGGAAGTGAATGCTCAAATCCGCGTCCCCGAGGGTTTGGGTAAAGCGGGCGCCCCACTGGTGTCCGTACCCATCGGATGAAATATCCCCATCACCCTCCAACCATATGGGCCGACCCAGCTCTAAACCCGCGGGTACAAAACTGAGCCGGGAGGAGGGCCCGGGCAGCTTGGGTTCTTCGTAGCGGGGCAGGTAGTAAAGGGTCAACCCTCCATCTCGAATGGTTCGACGCAGGGACACCATCAACTCACCCAGCTTTTCCGGGTTCTCGATATCACTGTCCAGGTTACGACTGTTGATGATGTCCGCGGGATGGAATGCCTCCGTTGCCGTCCAGTTCACCATTTGGAAGCCGGTCCGCAGGTCCCACGGACCTTTTCTCAAACCGAACCAGCCTTCCTCGAACGCGGTCAAATCCCGAGTGCCGTCCTCATGGTCCACACGGCCAAAGGCCCGCAACCGCAAACGAAGAACGCCCTTCCGGTAACCGGTTTCCAAGCGGGTGAAAAGGCCCAGGTTCCCGTCCTGGGTGAAGGCCGACTGGTCATCGGTGAACAAGCGGCCTTCCGCTGCAATCTCGCCCTTGCTCTGCCACTCACCCCCCTGGAGGAGAAGGGCCGAAAGGATTAAACAGAAGATACGGATTCGGCATTTCATGCTTCTTCTTCCTGTTGTCTTTGGCTTGACTTTGGGTGTCTTCCACATGGGGGCAGCATACAAAGCCCAGTTTTTGTTGTCCGGTTGAGGCTATGGTCACCCCAATTGGTTTGTCACCATAACCGGCCATGGGCTCAATCCACCAGGTAATCGCTGGAGAACTGATCCGGATTAAATGTCTTGCCCAACTCCCGTTTCTTCCAGGTGATCACCGATTTCTTCCTGGTCTGAACGTTTTTCATGCGAATCTCATCGGCACGCCACCACTTGTCGTATTTGGTGTAGCCATGGAAGGTACCTACCTTGAGCAACTCACCCTTGCGGTCGTAGTATTCGATCTTTAGAGGGTTCATGTATTCCTTATCGAACCAAACGATTTCCTTGCTGTAACCGCTCCTTTTACTCACGGGATCCCGTTCAACCCGCCAACAGGAGCGGCCTTCCCAGGAGGCGTCATCCAAGTACTTGTAGGTGTATTCCTCCACTTCCTGACTGCCCAGGTCTTCATAGGAAAACTCGCTTCCCATAAAGGATCCCGACTTGTTGCGCGAACTGATCCGTTTCACACGTTTGAGCGCGGGAAGGTAGAGCCATTGATCGTCATCCCCGCTTTTATGGGACCAGGTCAACATGCGTGTGCCCTTTACATCCGCGGGCCACAAAAACGTACTGATGGAACGGTCCCCGTCCCCTTCCTTTTCCATGCTTTCGTTGAGAAGCTTGCGCACGGTATGGTCACCGTGGGCATTGATGAGTACCATCTCCATTTCGGAATACTCACCCTTAAACCCGTTGTTGGCTTTATCGACCTCTAGGGCTATTCGGAGCCCTTCTTCCTCCGCCTCACCCCCAAAGACCAGGGCTGGACAAAATATGAGAAACACGAGATATTTGGTCATGATAACCTCCGACTTTTGAATTTTATGCTTGGTGGCCCTTGGCTAGTTTATTCGTGAAAGCGTTCAATTCCTCCAGGTTGTAGTAGGCTTGAATAGCATGGTCTGTCAGGCCCATGCCCCTCAGAGAAAAGCGTACCGCCTGGTCCAATAATTTTTCACGAGCAACACCATAACGAATCACGGGCTCCACCGGCAGGTTCAGGAGCCCCAAAGCTGCACCGATATGATGGGCGAACCACCAGCGACATCTAGGCTGGATCCAATCTGCCAGCATGTCACCGGATGCAATGGCCGCTTCAATGCATTCCTCGAGAAAAGGCAACCAGATCTTGATGTTCTCGTCGAGGAACATGCGGGCAAAGTTCCCGTCCTCCAAGTAACTGTTGGCCATGAGCCTGTGCATGTCCTCGTGAGTGAGGCCTTCTCCCTCATCGTGGCCCACACCCATGGCGATTGCTGAAATCAAATAGTGGACGATCCGAACCAGAGTGACCGTTGATGGGGTTAAACCCAGTGCCATGCGATCTTCTTTCTTCCGGCAACACAACTCTTTGAGGGCATGATACAGGGACTCTTTGCTGGGGAAGTGCCGGTAGAGCAATGCCTCGGAGACTTGGGCAGCTCGAGCGATTTGTTTGGTTGTCGTTCCATTAAAGCCGTTTTTTGCAAAAAGTGGAATAGCGGCGATGAGAATGGATAACCTTCTTTCTTCGGCCGACAAACGAGAACTCTTGCGCATTTCCAACCTCCCTGCACAAGTTAGTGATTACTTACTTATTTGTCAAGCTGAAGTTTCATTTTTTACACTTTTTCTTGCCAGCCAGATTCATCATCATGGTCCCACATGTTGATCGACAATTAAAAGCTCCGGAACGGGGAAAACCCGGGGGAAAGGATCCCCCGGGCATGATGAGGCAAAAGGATATGGGGCTGGATCTTAAGGGGAATATTCCTCATCCAGGGACATTCCTACCAACGTCCCTGATGATTTGTAGACGAGATTGAAAGGAATCAACTCGTGATGGGTAAAGGCCTCCTCACCAAAAGTACGCCGATTGGAGAACGATCCTTCCAGAACTATGTGCCCCGAATAGGTTTCACTCATGGTAACCAGGTCATCATCGCCACTGCCTCCAATTTGTTTCGCCCAGGACAGTGTGCCTGTACTGGTATAACGGGCAAGCAGCACATCGTAGCCGCCAAGGCTCACCAGTTCACGGCCCCCGAGTGACAATTCATTTGAGAACAATCCGGTGAGTGTGATGCCACCCTCTGTGTCCAAAAGGAAGTCGAAGGCATGGTCATCCCCGGTGCTCCCAATCCCAAGAGCCCAGAGGAGCCGATCCCAAGGATCGAATACTGCCAGGAAAAGGTCGGTCTCACCCCGGCTTACAAGTGTGATTTCACCAATTGTCAATGTTTCACGGAACGTTCCGAGGAACCAGGTATTGCCCCCATCATCTACAAGAGTACTCACGACACGGTAACTATCCTCCGAACCATCGGATTGGCCGGGATCATCGGGACCACCGCCACCGGTATCACCAGTAGAGCCATCGGGAACGCCTACGGGGGAGGGATTAAGTCTGGTGCCGTCGCTGATCCGGTTGCCCCAGCCTTCTACGCCATTCAGGATAAACCCACCCGGGCCGGATGGGCCGGGATCATCGGGACCACCGCCACCGGTATCACCAGTAGAGCCATCGGGAACGCCTACGGGGGAGGGATTAAGTCCGGTGCCGTCGCTGATCCGGTTGCCCCAGCCTTCTACGCCATTCAGGATAAATCCACCCGGGCCGGATGGGCCGGGATCACCGGGACCACCGCCACCGGTATCACCAGTAGAGCCACCGGGAACGCCTACGGGGGAGGGATTATCTCCGGTGCCTTCACTTACCCGGTACCCGTTCCCTTTATCATCCTTCGGGATAAACTTACCCGACCCGTTCCCATGTACGTCCTGAGCCACTGCGGTTATTCCCACCAGCAGCAATCCAAATACCAGCAAACCAATTACTTGGAATAGAGACTGACACTTTTCTTTATCGATACTCATAGAATCCAAAATCGTCCATTGATCAAACACTTTTTAATCTCCTCTGAAACATTAAAATAGGTTTTTTCCATATACTACAGCTACATTTCCACCCTTTCTCATGATCAATTGCGGTACTAACTCCCGTATTCCTCTAAATCAAGAGGTTTGCGGTTTTTATAAACGCATAAAGTATCACAAGAACAATGTAGATTAGTTTAACCCTATGGGAAAAAAGAACCTATGTTTGTGCGTTCCTGTAGTTTATTGATAGCTTTGGTGACTAACTCAATACCTGGTCAGTACCATTGATTAAAGCGAAGGTCCCTATTGTTATTGATGAATTGATAATCGGAAAGTAATCAAGGACTCATTCGTTTTCTTTATCCGTTTGCCCTACTATATTAATGCGTAAAAGAGAGTCGAATTGGCTCACTCAACACCAAAATAATTGCAGGCCATCAAGCCTACCCCGCCTCAGGACTGCATTTCAGCGCATGCCTCCCCGAGAAATGGGAAACAATTGGTTAAGGTCTGACCGGGAAAAACTCACGCTCGAGACGTAGGCCGGAGCGGTTGGGAAGGAAACAGCAGGGTCTCATTCCCGTGAATCCCCAGCTAATTCCCGAGTGCAAGGTGGCTAGGGGCAATCGCAGAAAAAAAACCATTTCTCTTTGAACATTTACTTGATAAGACGCATGATGTTTTTATAAAATTTAGGAGAATAAACTTAAATTGGGGGAGAGACATATTGTTTACTTTTGACCATCAGACACAGACAGCTTTTTTATTCCTTTTTTTTTGGTTACCTCTATCGGTTCCGGCCCTATTTGCCGGAGGCGTTGATTTCCACGATATTGCTGCCGGTGACGGGGCCGGGATCGATTACCGGCGCACCCGTTCCGCTCGGGACGAAAGCTATGAGTTCATACGCAATGACCCACAACCCGCCGGCGGAGTATTCTCCCGTATCCCCATGAAAGCTCGGGGTATTCCGGGTATCGCCGTTTTCGATTATGACAATGATGGCGACTTGGATATATACGTCACCAACGGGCCCGGTACCGCCAATAGCCTTTATGTCAATCAGCTGAAGGAAAGCGGCGAGACGGTTTTTGAAGATGTAGGAGAGGTTTCGGGCGCGGGTGCTGCCGACCAGGACAGCTCGGGTGTGTGTTTCGGCGATATAGACAATGACGGTGATCACGATCTCTACGTCTTGGGAACAGGTGAGCCCAATCGCTTGTTCCGCAATAATGGGGATGGTACATTTACCGATATTACCGAAGCGGCAAATGCTTCGACCGGCCCGGCATGGTCCAGCTCGGCGAGTATGGGTGATGTAAACGGGGATGGCCTACTCGACATTTTTATTGGGAACATGGGCGATATCAATACCTCTTTTATCCTTTTCGTCGAGCCTTTCAGTTTAAATGACCATAACCATTTACTGTTGAACATGGGCGGAAATCGTTTCGAGGATGTGAGCGAGACATCGGGGATCCGGGTACATGCCGGTTTCCTCTCGCAATTCGCCAACCTGCCCGGTCCCACTCACGCCGTTGCCATGGTAGATTACGATCTGGACGGCGACACGGATATCATTACCGCTGACGACCAGGCCGGTATCACACCCCAGGCTTACGGCGGGTTGGACCGGGGTCTCATTCACCTGTTCCAAAATGACGGTACGGGCCATTTCACTGATGTGGCTGTCGAAGAAGGCACTAGTGACGCGGGTTCCTGGATGGGTCTTTCTTTCGGTGACTACAACAGTGACGGTTACATGGATTTCTTTGCCACCAATTTGGGGATGTACAACGGTGCGCCTCCCGAGTTGGAACGGAACGAAATCCAAAATGCTTCGATCTGGTATCTGGGGGGCGAGCAGGGGTTCACCAGACCCGGTCTGGGCGATGTGGGTGCGACGCCCTTCGGTTGGGGCACCTCTGGTGCTGATTACGATAATGACGGGGATACGGACATCATTTTCTACGGTGGTTTGGATCTGGCCGGCATGCTGATGCTCTCAAATCCGGGTGTCCTGCTGGAAAACGATGGTAAGGCCCATTTCAGTTATGACCGGGATGTTCTGGCTATGTCCACCGACCACACCCGCCGTGTCGTTAATGGCTTCGCTGTAGCCGACCTCGACCAAAACGGGTTTGTCGACTTGCTTTCCGTTTCCAATTTCGATATTCCACCATCCCTGCCCCTGGAGACCTGGCCCGATTACAACGGGGACTTTGACGGCATTGCCCGTTTCCTGCCCACTTTTGGTAATTTTGGGGATCCGGCCTCCTTCCGCTACAATCCCGCCCTGCCCGACTTTCCTGACGGTACCCTTTCCATTGAACTCAACAGTGGTGATAACGGCAACAACAGTGTGGAGATCCGCTTGATGGGAACCCGGGGGCTCACCTCCGCGGGTAAAGTGAACCGGGATGCGTTCGGCGCTGTGGCTTTCTTTACACCCAAGGGTGGAAAAAGCGTCATGAAACCAATTATCGGTGGTTCCAGTTATGCCTCTCAGGATTCCATCCACGCCAACTTCGGGCTCGGAACCGCCGAGTATGGCACCCTCGAGGTGCTCTGGCCCGGAGGAGTCCGTACCCGACTGAACAAGGTTCGGGCCGGGGAACGTATCCTCGTCCCCGAACTCCCACTCTCCTACGATGAGGAAGGTATCAGGTACGGCCAGTACAAGTACCGCATCGAGAAGGCGTTAGGCGAACTGGTCGACAGGGGCCTACTAACCAGGGCGGAAGCGACGCGTATAGCAGGCAGTGCCAAATTCGAGTTCCTCTCCCGGGACTGCCTTTTCTAGAGGAAAAGATAGGAAACAGGATCTCTTGCCCTCTTTTGCCCTATTGGTAGTATTTTTGAATCTATTGGAGAAAGTATTATGAAGATATGGATTCTTTTTATTTTGGTTCTCTCTTTGCCGGGATGGGGTTCTCCATGGTCCGGGGACGGCGTGCGTTTTCACGATATCGCGGCCGGTGACGGGGCCGGAATCACCTATCGGCGCACTCCTTCGCAACGAGAATCGATCTACGAACCGGTCCGTGAATTAGAGGACTTCGGCATGACCTTCCCCATCATTCCCGTCAAAGGTCGGGGCATTCCCGGGGTAGCTTTACTGGATTACGACAACGACGGGGATCTGGATCTCTATGTCACCAACGGCCCCGGCACTCCCAACAGCTTATACGCGAATCAATTGGAGGAGATGGGAGAACTTGGTTTTATAGATGTGGCCGTGACTGCGAATGTGGCTGCCACGGGCCAGGACAGTTCCGGCGTCTGCTTCGGCGACATCGATAACGATGGGGATGAAGATATTTACGTATTGGGTACCGGTGAAGCCAATATCCTGTTCCGCAATAACGGGAACGGTACTTTTACGGATATCACCTCATCGGCGGAGGTCGGCGGTGGGCCGGCCTGGTCCAGCTCTGCCTCCATGGGCGATGTCAACGGTGACGGCCTGTTGGATATCTTTGTCGGAAACTTTGGCGACTTTCGGAATTCCGAAATCCTGTTTCTCGTTCCTTTCGCTTTGAACGACCACAACCATCTGTTCCTCAACATGGGCGGCAACCGTTTCCGGGACGTTAGCGAGACATCGGGTATCCGTGATTTAGGGGGTTTTCAGCCGCAACACCGGGGCAATCCCGGGCCCACCCACGCGGTTGCCATGGTTGACTTTGATCTGGACGGTGACTTGGACATCTTTACCGCCGACGATCAGGCCGGGGTCCCCTCCAGGGCCAACGGTAATGTGGATCGCGGTCTGATCCACGTCTTTCGCAACGATGGTACCGGCTTTTTCGAAGACATCAATACGAGTTTGGGCGTCAATCATACCGGAGCATGGATGGGCCTTTCCCTCGGCGATTACAACCATGACGGCCGGATGGACTTCTTTGTCACCAACTTCGGCATTTACAACGGTGCTTTGTTTTCAGAAGGAAACCTGAATCAAAATGCTTCCCGCTGGTACCTGGGCAACGCTGCTGAGGGATTCGATCGACCACCGCTAGGCGGCCTGCTTGGCACACCCTTCGGTTGGAGCACCTCCAGTAGCGATTATGACAATGACGGCGATACGGACATCATCTTCTATGGTGGACTCGATTCCGGCGGCTTTATCGACCTGACCAACCCGGGCGTTTTCCTCGTCAACGACGGCAATGGTTCTTTTGATTACGATAACCAGGCCCTATCCGAATCCACCAATCACAGCAGGCGAGTCATCCATGGCCTGGCTACCGGCGACCTGAACAACGACGGCTTCATCGATATCGTTTCCGCCTCTAATTTCAATATCCCCGATTGGCTGCCCTTGGAAAAACGGTCCCCCATTGGTGGACCTTTTGACGACACTGCTTTTTTCCTGACAACCTTCGGGCTTTTCGGCAACCCGCCGGCCTTCCGTTACAATCCTGGTCTGCCTGACTTTCCCAACGGAACACTATCCATTGAAATCAGCGATGGGGGGAACGACAATAACTGGGTGGAAATCAGCTTGCTTGGTGCCCGGGGCCTAACCCCGGCAGGCCGGGTCAATCGTGATGGGATCGGGGCCGTCATTACCTTCCGGCCCCATGGCAGGCAAACGGCCCTAAAACCTGTAATTGGGGGTTCCGGTTACGCCTCTCAACACACGATTCGCACCCATTTCGGCATGGGCAGGGCCCGTTGGGGCACCTTGGAGGTACTCTGGCCCGGTGGCGTGCGTACCATCGTCTACAAGGTCCTCCCGGGTGAACGTCTGCTCGTTCCCGAATTACCCGTCAGTTATGACGAAAACATTACTTTTTCCGAGTACCGCCGGCGGATCGATCGGGTCCTGGACGATCTCCTCGGAGCCGGCCTCCTGACTCCGGCCCAAGTTTCACGTATTGGCGGCAGTGCTCGGTTTGCATTCCTCTCCCGCCACTGCCTCTTTTAGTCAGAATACTTGCGGGCTCTGTGCCCCATGGGATCAAGATTAGAGAATCGGCCGGCAACCGCTGACCGGTTATCCGTGAGTTCATTGGCCCTTTTGGCGTTGCCTAACCCTTCCACACACCTTTTTCCAAATTGCGGTATGCCCAAGGGCCTCCTTTCCTGTTAAAATAAGTATGGGGGATGGAAAAACCCTATTTACCAAAAACAATCTGAAGAGGAACCATGGCACACGAGCAAGTGCTGATAATTGAAGACGATGAACATCTGTGTCAATTGCTGGCTCTGTACCTCAGGGAAACGGGTTACTCCGTGGGCGAGGCACCAAATGCAGCCCTAGGATTGCAACAGGTAGAAGAAAAGGAATGGGACCTGGTTTTCCTGGACTACCTGCTACCCGACCAGGACGGATTGACCCTGTTGAAAAAGTTCGCCCAAATCGATCCGGAACTACCGGTCATTTTTATGACCGCCCACGGATCAGTAGATAATGCGGTGGCTGCCATGAAGGCAGGAGCCTATGACTACGTAACCAAACCCCTGAAGTTCGAGGCCATTATTCCCAAGGTTGAAAAGGCCCTGGAAGTGACGGCCATGCGCCGGGAGCTGAGACGAATCTGCAGGGAGTTCAAAAAGCGTTACGGGTTCTCCAGTATTGTGGGTATTAGTCCTCCCATGGCACGAGTGCTCGAAACCACCAGGACCGTAGCCAAGAGCGAAGCGGAGACCATCTTGTTGTTGGGTGAAAGTGGGTCCGGCAAGAACCTCATCGCCCAGGCCATTCACTACAACAGCAAACGGGCCAACCGGCCATTTATGACGATTACCTGTACATCACTGCCCGAAAGCCTGTTGGAAAGTGAGCTCTTTGGTCATGAGAAGGGGGCCTTTACCGATGCGCGCCAGTCCAAAAAGGGATTGTGTGAGTTGGCTGACCAGGGCACCATTTTCCTCGATGAAATTGGAGATATGCCCCTGGGGTTGCAGGCCAAACTGCTGCGTTTCCTGGAAGAACGCACCTTCCGCCGTATCGGTGGTACGGTCGACCGCCAGGTCGATGTCCGCATCATTGCTGCAACCAATAAGGACCTGAAGAAGGCCATGTTGGCAAGGGAATTCCGTGAGGATCTCTTTTACCGGCTGAACGTGATTGAGATCGCCATTCCCCCCATGCGTGAGCGGCAGGAGGACACGCCCCTGTTGGCCATTTATTTTGTAAAGCATTTTAATGAAAAGTTCCGCAAAAACGTGCGAGGGCTCGACAAGGAGGTCTTGTGTGCCATGGTGTCCTACCCTTGGCCCGGAAATGTTCGGGAGATGCGCAACATGGTGGAACGCGCCATGATCCTCTCCAAAAAAGATTACCTCACCTTGGCCGATTTCCATCAGGATCTCCACGGAGAGGAAGACGAGGTCCCGGCTCCACCGGCCGATTACCAGCTTCCCAAGGGCGGAATCAATCTGGAGGAACACGAAAAAGGCCTCATCAAACAGGCCTTGGACCAGGCTCGGGGCAACCAGTCCCGGGCGGCCAACTTGCTGGGCATTTCCCGCAACCAGCTTATCTATCGTCTTAAAAAGTTCGAAATCAACGGCGGTGGCTGATCCGGTTTGGAAATGGGCTCGCGACTTAACCGCGGAGGAAGGATGTCAATCCATCATCGGGAACAGAAAAACATCGAAAAGGTAATCAGCCACCTGAAAAACTGCAAGAGTATTCTCTTTATCACTGGTGCCGGCCTTTCAGCGGACTCCAACCTGCCCACCTACCGCGGAATCGGCGGCCTTTACAACGATGAACATACCGAGGATGGCATACCTATCGAAGAGGCACTTTCCGGCGCCATGTTGGTACGCCGGCCCGCGCTTACCTGGCGATATATAAGCCGCATCGAGGCTGCATGCCGCGACGCTGTCTTCAATCGCGGACACCAGGTCATTGCCGAAATGGAACGACATTTTCCCAGGGTTTGGGTACTCACCCAAAATGTTGATGGCTTCCATCACCGGGCCGGTTCCAAAAATATCATTGATATCCACGGCGATGTCCATTCCCTCTGTTGTACCCACTGCAATCATCGCAGGAATGTGGAAGATTACAGTACCTTGAATATTCCGCCCCAGTGCCCGAGTTGTAGCGCCTTGGAACGACCGGAAGTTGTGCTCTTCGGGGAGATGCTGCCACCCGACAAGTTGTTCCAATTGGAAAAAATCCTCTACGAGGGCTTCCATCTGGTTTTTTCCATCGGAACCTCCAGCCTGTTTCCCTACATTGTACAGCCGGTCATGGAGGCCCGGGCCTTGGGCACCCCCACGGTGGAGATCAACCCGGACCAAACAGATATCTCCCAGATGGTGGATGTTAAAATTACGGCTCGTGCCGCCGAAGCGCTGGATGCCATTTGGTCCGGTTATCAAAAAGCCATGGGAATCAATCCCACTTCCGGTTTCAATGGATCGGACACTTGATTTCTTAGATTTCCGGGTCCACCTCCTCATTTTCCCCGGGTCGCCACTATGGGGGCAACCGGCTGTTTGATGTCAAACACTGCGGCGACAATTCTCTGAACCTTCATAACCTTTTTGATATCAGTGGTGTACATCTCGACTGCATTGACAATTGACTTTTATACTGCTAAGCTATGCCCGGCCGTTCCGGACTGGTATCGGGAGACATTCCGCCATTGCCTGGATTGCCGGCTGTCTCTTTGGGTTTGGGGTGCTCCTATTTTGGTTATTGCTTGTGTGATTCCGGCTTACAACGAGGCGGATTTTATCACTGATGTCATTCATCGTATCCCCGATTTGGTCAGGCATGTGATCGTCGTCAATGACGCAAGTACGGACTGTACCCGGGATGAGGTGCTCGGATTGAATTCAGAACGGGTCATCCTCATCGATCATGCCGTTAACCAGGGGGTTGGCGGGGCCATGATTTCAGGATACAAGCATGCCTTGGAATTGAAGGCGGATATCGTTGTCAAGATCGACGGAGATGGGCAGATAAATCCGAAAAATATAAAATCCCTGGTTACTCCCATCGAACGGGGAGAGGCCGACTATACCAAAGGCGTGCGGTTCAGGGACCGGGCGGTCCTCGAGAAGATGCCGCGGATGCGGCTTTTTGGCAATATTGGCCTGTCTTTTCTTACAAAGATCGCTTCCGGTTACTGGAACATCTTCGACCCGACCAACGGGTTCACTGCTATTCACAGAATGGCTTTAGAAAGCTTGGAACTGGAAAACCTCGATAAAGGTTTCTTTTTTGAGACAGATATGCTGATTAACCTCAACGGTGTCGGGGCTGTCGTCCAGGATATCCGGATGGAAACCCATTACGGGAATGAACAGAGCCATCTCAGCCCATTGAAGATGTGCTTTACTTTTCCTCCCCGGCTTATCCGCGCCTTTGTCAAAAGAATCCTGTGGCAGTACTTTATCAAGGATTTTACCGCGTTATCCGTTTTCCTGGTCTGTGGAATCGGGCTGTTTTCTTTCGGTTTCTGTTTCGGATTGTACAAGTGGATCTCGAATTTGATCGCCGGTGTCGCCACTCCCGCCGGTACGGTCATGTTGGCTGCGTTGCCGGTGATTCTGGGTTTTCAACTTTTACTTCAGACCGTCGTTTTGGATGTTCAAAATGTGCCCAAGATTCCCCTTCATTCCGGGAATCGAAGGTGATGAATCATGACCCGAAGAAAAAAAGCCAAAAATAAAAAGAGCGATCCGAGCTACTCCGGAGCGGCCGATGGGAATCAAGAAACTTTGTGGTTTCATTCGCGACTGACCATTCTCGCTGCTTTGGCCGCAATTGTAATTCTCGGCTGGTATATACGTCTCGAGGATTACGGCGAGTGGAAGAATCGGCCCGATATTTTTTTCAACGATGAGCAGCCGTTGCTGACCAATGCCGACGGATATTTTTATCTGAGATTGGCCCGCGACCTCAGCACCGGCAATTATGGGCCCGTCGACCTCTTGCGGACCTGGCCGGACCATCCGGTTAAGCCTTCGCCTCCGCCATTGCTTTCCGTGCTTGCTGACTTGATCCATCGAATCGCACCCATTTCCCTGGCCTGGATCGGTGTTATTCTGCCCGCTTTTCTCGGCCCACTCCTGGTTATTCCCCTTTTCCTTTATGTCCGCAAGGCTCTAGGAAGTGTCTCAATGGGTCTGACAGCAGCCCTGATGGCTGTTTTGTCCGTGCAATATGCAACCAGGACCAAGTTGGGCTTTTTCGATACCGATTGTATGATTGTCACCTTTACCATGGCGGCCGCCTATTTTTCCATGCGGTTCGCTTTTGAAAAAAGCAAGTTACGCTATGTCTGGTTTGTCGTGGGCCTTGCGGTTTATGGTTTTTTCCTATGGTGGTGGCACATGGCTCCCCAGGTCGTCACCCTGATTTGCCTGTTACCTCTTGGTCTTGCCCTGGTTTTTTTCTATCGTCCCCCCAAACGAGAAGCACTTCTGTTCACGGGATGCCTGGCCGCGTTGTGCCTGGTTCTGCTCGCCATATTGGGACTGGATTTCCCACTTAGGTTTGTCAAAGGTTTTTTTGCACTTTTGGGGTTCGTGGCAAGAGAAAAACTGGGTGCCTTCCCCAATTCCGCCGGTGATATTTCAGAACTCCAGGTACCTGCCTTGGGGGACATCGTCAGGTTCACCACTGCCAATGCCTTGGTCTTTACCCTATCGGTTGCCGGTTTCGCCTGGTTTGTCTTCCAAAAGCGGAAGGAGAGCCTGTTTATGGCGGCTCCTTTGATGTTGTCTATCTTTTCTCTCTTCTTCGGAAACCGTTTCCTGATTTTTTTTGCGCCCATCACCGCTTTGGGCCTGGGTTACCTCGTATTTCGTGGGTGGCAATATCGCCGGTATCTGGGTCCTTATCCCTCCGCGGTCCTCCTTGGGCTGGTTCTTTTCTGTGCCTGGCCGGCCTTTCGCCTAAATACCCAACCCTTGACCGGACCTATTATCGTAAATACCGTTCCCGGCATTAATCAAGCGGCCCGGACCACTCCTGAAGATGCCCTTGTCTGGACATCGTGGAACCTGGGTTACCCACTGATGTATTATGGCTCGCGCAAGGTCGTGGCAGACGGGCAATCACTCGAAGGGGAAAGGTTGGTCTATATTTATTTTCCCCTGGCCACGGATAATCAGCGCCTGGCTGCGAACTTCATTCATTTCTTCGTGAAAAACGGAATGACGGGAATGGCTCGGATCTATGCAGCAGCTGAAAGCAAGGCACAAGGTTTTTTGTTCCTCAAAAAAGTCCTGGCCGCCGGTCCGGAGAATGCCCGCTCCCTCATCGTCTCTGCTCAGGATTCAGGTGAGCTGAATACCATGGGTTGGGAAAGCCTAGAGCAGTTGGTCTCCTACTTGTTTCCAACCGGCAATCCTCCGATTTTTGTCCTGCTCCACAAAGAAATGACCGCATCGTCACGGTGGTTCTGGTATGGCCTTTGGGATCCGGTCCGAAGAGAGGGACCCCACGCTGTCTACAAACCCTTTTTCTCCCTGGCTGAAAAAAACGGGCGTATCGTAGATGCAACCGGTTTTGGGTTCGAAAGGGGAAAAGGCGGCCGCTTCAATGTGGATGTGGACGGCCGATCCGCTGTCTATAGACTTACCCACCTTTTCGAGCACAATGGAGGGAAGGTAGTAACGCTTGATTATCATGTCTCCGAAGGAGGACTGCGATTCGAATGGGTTAAAACCCAACATTACGGCGCCCTGCTGAGTCAGGATATGGCCAACTCGGTCTTTAACCGGCTCTTCATCCGCCACACCGCTTCACCAACCTATTTCAGGCACCATAAATTAAGCACACCATCCTACCAATTGTGGGAAGTTCTCGGAGATAAACCCAAATCCGATTATTGACCGGGGATATATTAAAACCACAACAAAGGTGCAGAACTTACTCGACTTGCCCGGATCAGGTCCCCTCTCCATCGCTGTATATGCTTCATCTCCACATCCTCTTTCTTTGGGTCTTTTCAATTTCTTCTTGATTTTTTGTTCCTATTTCCTGAATTGTTTTATATAGTTTTGGAAATCAAGGTAGGTAGAGGAGAGATAGCCATGCCCGGTTACAGTCACAAAGACAACCATTTTCCAGTTCCCGGTTCCCATGAGGAAAAGGATATTTTTCGAAAGCTTCAGACCAAGTTGCCCGACATCTACCGGAGGCTGGCGGCAAGTCGCCGTGAACCCCATACCACCATTGTGGTGCCCTCACTCACACTGGATCGGGCTGAGCTGGCTAAAATCGAGGCGGCCCAGTACTACGAGGAACGA